>Ga0335072_10003814_pt1 | contig 22556 bp, 30 predicted proteins | sample Lox_Sample_21_FD_206725 | JGI IMG/M metagenome (GOLD analysis project Ga0335072, IMG submission 206725) | Soil microbial communities from Loxahatchee National Wildlife Refuge, Florida, United States - Lox_Sample_2.1 | ecosystem: Environmental > Terrestrial > Soil > Wetlands | place: USA...
AACACCCTGGCCGTCGGTCCTCCTCGCCGCAAGCAGGAGGCCTCCGCCCCCTTCATTACAAGAAAGCGATCAGCTCTTTAATACAAAAAACTCTTCCAAAGTAACTCTAACAATTAACTCTTGCAGCCTAATCTGTAAATTCGGGCAGCCCAGACCTGTGCCCATCTTCACACCCATGCACCGGCGCCGCCATCACCCGGCTTCGCGGCAGTACAGCCTCGGAACCTGCCTACAAGTCTTGACATCCTGTACCGAATGTATTCCTAAAGGTCGCCATCTACCAACGCAAACAGCCCGCTCCCAGGCGGGCTAGCTAGCTACGATGTGAACCTCGCCCTACGTGGTCGCGGGCTTGGGCTTTCTTGTCAGCGCAAAGAACAGCCCCACGGGGTTCCGAATCCCCGTCCCCTTCTCGGTCGCCACACCCAGGAACCGGATAATCGTGCCCCTCAGCCGCCAGGCCATCTTGAGGATCGCCTTGGTACTGTCATGCGGCAAGTTGAGCCGCTGCATGACCTCGAGCGTGTTGCGCCGGGCTTCCCACGTCTCATGCACCATCTGGAGGGTGCGCTTGCCCCAGTTGCCTGACTTCTTGCTGACCATCGCAGCGAACATGTTGAAGGGGCTCTTCCTGGCCTTAGCAAGTGCGATCTCCGCCGCCGTTTCCAGCTCGGGCCCCTGCCCTGCTTCGTACAGCTTCTGCACGGTAATCCAGAGCCCTGGGAGGTTGATGACCTCATTGAGCTTTCGCTCGAGGTCTGCCCAGCTCGATGCTGCTGGCTTGATAATCAGCGGTAGTATCCCCGGGGCCTCGTACGTTCTGACGGCATCAGCTGGGGCTGGCTGCCCCTGTCTCATGTGAGCAATGCGTTCGGCGAGAATGTCACCCGTTGACTGTGTTTTGAATCGCTGGAAACGGTCAGCGGACAGTAACTCAGCTGTGGATGCGGTGCTATGCATAGGGAAGATTCCTGTTTAAGGGCACAGCCAACTAAGCCCGTGAGGCAACTGAGGGCTGCGTACGTTAGTGTGTGTTGGTTTGCGATCCAGGCATTACCGCGCGGAACTGCGCTCGGGTCGCTCGAGGGTTCTTGGATAAAAAGAAAAGCCCCGATTTCTTCGGGGCTCCTAGTGGCGGTGGCATCGCCGGCTCATTCGTTGTAAGGGCATATTAACACAAGCCGCTTATGAATGTCAACCGTGACGAAGCGATTATCTACAGGATCCCCGAATTGGTTACTTAGTCGGTTGGCACGCCTGCGCTCGGTGCTAAACGAATGAACCGGGAGGTCACCAGCTCAACTAAGTAAGCTCTAGCGTATAAAATTGCAATTGAGCTGTCTAGCCGGGCCTATAGGCCTATGGGCCCACGGGCCCGTGGGCCCAGGTGTGGATAACATGCAAATAATGCAAAAGAATTGTCTTTGCAATTCATCGTCGCAGTCGTCATACTTACATGCAATGAAGACGTTCTTCAACGCTTCGGAGGTGGCGAGACTCCTCGGTTGCAACCCCTCGACCGTCAAGCGATGGCTGGATAAGGGGCTCATCAAGGGCGCGTTCCAGCCATCCGGTGGTAAACAGTGGCGAATCCCGCGCGAGTATTTAGATAAGCAGCTCGGAAGGGGGAACCAGCCGTGAAAGTCGTGAGCTTCTCTATCTTTAAGGGCGGCACTGGCAAGACCACCTCGACCGTCTCGACCGCCGCGGCGCTCGTCGCCAAAGGCAAGTCAGTCCTCGTCGTCGACCTGGACCAGCAGGCGTCAGCTACCCGTTACCTGGACCTCGACCCCGAGACAACGCCCAACCTGTACGACGTCTTCAACGGGGAAGCCTCGGCGCAGTCCGCTATCCGGCAAACCAAGTTCGGCATCGACGTACTGCCGTCGAACCTCCTGCTGGCGGCGATCGAGGAGGCTATGGAATCGAAGTCCCACGACGAACTGCGCTTATCCGAGTTGTTGACACCGCTCAAGCCGGAGTACGACTTCATCCTGATCGACACGCCACCCGGCAAAGCGATGCTCGCCTTCAACGGCTTAGCCGCTGCCGACCTGATCGTCATCCCGGCCTCGGCGGAACGCATGGCCGTCGATGGCGCCGCTGACCTCATCACTCACGTCCAAACGATCATGTGGGACAAGTTCAAGTTGTCGCACCAAGACCTGCGCATTCTGTTCACGATGTACCGGAACAGCACGGCACACTCCCCCGCCGTGGTCGATAACGCCCGCAAGATCTGGCGCGATAACGTCCTGACACCCAAGATCCCCCATTCGACCGCTTTCTCCCGCTCCTACGACTCCAAGACACCCATCGGTGTGCTAGAGCCGCGTCACCCAGGGGCGATTGCATATAACCTGCTGGCCGATTGGTTAATCAGGTACAGCGATGAGGCGGCCTAGGACCGAGGGCTTCGATCCCAGGGCGCGTGGCCGAAAAGCCGCGACGCTCCACTCGCCGCTCGACAACTTGCCGACGATCGAACCACCAGCATCCGATGCGTCGCGACCGCTCGCTGCTCACGCCGGAAAGGAACTCCCTGCCGAGCCACCTGCCCAACGAACGGTGCGCCGTCGCCACAAGTTTGATATCTACGATGACCAGTACAAGGCGCTGCGCCAGCTTGCTTTGGCCGACGTGACGCGTGGCCGAGACAGCAGCATGAGCGCCATGGTCCGCGAGGCGATCGACCACTACCTCTACGGACCGCCCGGCAAAGCCAAGTAGCTCAGGCGATCGAGCGTGTTTTGTCCATCACAACAGAAGTGACCTTGGGTCCTCTGCGCCAATTCGCTGCGAGCGACACAACGTTGTTACACCGTTCAGGTCATCGCTCTATGGTCCCAAGCCACAGATGCAACGCGTGCGAGCGCTGTGAGACAATTAGGCGGTCTCGGCCTCTCTCATCGCCCTCACGTTGGTCGCGGCACGTCTCTGTGCTAACCCTACTAGCGAGTGCGCCTGTCCACTCCACCCAGCCCTATAAGCAGCATAGATCGGTGGTATACCACGGCTGGCTGCAGGATTCGCTTCTGCCCTTGCATCTTCGGCAGCTTTCAAATCCGAAATAAATTTGCCAAAGTTTCTCGAGTCGCCTCGCTGACGTTGAGCGTTCCAGCTGTCTCGGAAGCGGCCGAGTTCCCTGAGTCCTTGCCCGGTGCGGTGCGCCTCTTCAAGTGCCTTTCTGTCCTGTTCGGTCGCCTCAGGCCTCTCGGCTCTCGCTTGCAGGCCTGCCAGGATTACACTGTTAAAGTGGTGTTGGGACTCATCGATAAGTTCATCGACGGTGTCCGGGTCAGACAGAAGCTTGTCTTGTTCTTCGGAATATGGATCCATCTTCGATTCTGCATTTGCCGTCGACTCAGGATCGCTTTGTGATGCCGACCGTTCATCATCGGCGCGGCCAGAAAGCCCAGCCCGTACCCCGGCTGCGTCCATAGCCGCCAGACCGAGGGATTGGATTCTCGCCCTGGTCATATTTTCAAATCGCTCCTTTTGTAGTTCGAGATGGTCTTTCTCAAGCGGAACACCCTCGCGACTATGAGTCATTAGATCAGCTCTCAGCTCAGCGTCATCAAGCGGATTAAGCTCACCTCTCTCGACCTGCTCCTGCCTCCAGTGTTCAACCAGAGAACTGACTACCTGCAGGCTCTCCTGGCGCATCTCCTTGTCTGGATCGTCTTCCGGAATCTCATTTTGCAAGTCGAACAGGTACTCGTGTATATCCTGTAGTGTCAACGAGCCTTCGCTTGAACCATTATCACCAATTACGGCCCTGACCTCGCTTGCCTTTCGAGGGTCCGATATGACGTCGCGAATCCTCTGCAGGTCACCTTGCAGTATTGAGCCAAAAGTACCCAGGTCACGTTCCAAGACTTCCATGTTAAGTTTATGCTCACCGCCTTCTAACTGCACTAATGGTTCTTCATGCGAACCAATTTGCCTCTGGAGTCGGTTGATGCTTGCTACATGCAAGTTGTGTAGGGCGTCCCTGCCGTGCGAACCAGCATATCCTTCTCTTTCTAGCTCGAGGTGCTGAACCAATTCGTCGTTGTTTAGAGTGGAATCGAGTGTCTCGCTCATGTTTTGTTTGAAGCTCTTATTTTTTATATATATCAGCATTATACAATTTTCGCAGGAAAAGTAAATGTGAAATTTTTGACTAGCCTGCGTTGACGGCACGCCATAAACCGGCGCGCCGCCTGATGCTGGCAATGCATTGCTAGCAACAGAGTAATTGCTGGGGGCCGTTCGGCCGGTGCTCGCGCAGGCCGCAACCTTCTTTCGTTCGATGCTTGAGGGCGCTCTGCCATGCTAAGTCGCTGGTAACGTAAAGCTACTCACATCCAAACCGATGGCGCGAACGCAATACTGCCGCGACTAAAGCGCCTGCGCGGAGGACCTCGGTTGACTGTTGATCTGTACGTGCGTGCATCGGCGCATTTCCTGGCCAACTTTTACTGCTACAGTGTAAGATTAATTAACAGATTAGTGAATACTATCTATGATGATAGCAAGGATGATAGCTAGATAGCTATCATGAGTTACAGCTAGAATGATAGCAATAAGCTATGCTAGCTATTGTACAATAATGCATGACTCTTTATAATCTTGAATGAAAGAGTCCAACAGATAGCTTCACAGACACTATGACCAGAGTAACAACCGTCGCACTATGGAAGGGAGGTAGTGGTAAGACCGCCACTGTTAAGAATCTAGCCGCCGCCTTGGCCTGGAGCGGCAGAAGAGTCCTCGTAGTGGACCTCGATCCGCAGGCTGATGCGTCAAAGGGGCTGGGCGTTGCACCGGAGAACGTGCCAACCACACTCTGGCACCTGCTCGAGACGGGCGACGTCCCAGTGAGGGAAGCCATCTACGAGAACTCGTTTGGACTCGAGACATACCCGAATATGAAGCCCGTCCATGTGCTGCCATCCGAGAAGCGCATGGCAGAGAAGATCCGCGGCTTCAATGCCCGTCAGACTGGGGTCATCAAGGACATCCTGTCTGAGGTGAAGGACAACTACGACAACATCATCATCGACACGCCGCCCTCGGACAGTCTGATCACGGTCAACGCCTTCATAGCGAGCGATGACGTCCTGCTGCCGGTACAGGCTGAGCAAGAGGCCCTGGACGGCCTCGATTCGATCATCGAGTCGATAGGGCAGATTAAGCGGGGCCTCAACCCGGAGCTACAGGTCGCCGGGATCTTGCCTGTTATGGTCAAGCGCGTGTCGTCAAACTCACTCGACATTGTCAGCACGATGAGTGAGAAATACCCAGGCATGGTGATCGAAGACTGGATTCCAGAGACCGCACTGTTCGGAGAGTCCAGCCGCGTACATCGTCCGCTGATTTTTACAGAGCCAACGTCTGAAGCGGCTCAGAAATACATAAAGCTAGCAGGGAGGTTCATGTGAGCAAACTAGATCAACTCAAGGAGTTAGCGCAGGCTACGCCGACAGTCGTGCCGGCCCGCGACGTCGTCGAGAGCGTGCCTATCGGTGAGCCTCGGCCTGCCAAGCCGAAGACCGGGGCAGGGAAGCAGGCCACCAAGCCCAAGGCTAAGGCCCCCCAGAACCCCGTGGAGGCGGAGCAAGAGGAGCTGGCGATGCCGCCAGCTCGGAACGTTGAACCACGGGTGCAGGTGATTTTCCGGCCGACTGTGGACCTCAACGACCGCCTGAAGCGCTTCTGCGACGACAACCAGGCCACCATGCAGGACACGATCAGCCTGGCGTTGGAAGAGTTCCTGAGCCGACGCGGAGCTTAGGACGTATGCCGATCAAGAGACTGGTGCACGGCCTTGCGGCGCCCACGCGGACTACGACTTCCTTGACACCGTCGTCGACACGGTCGGCCCGGACTACTAACTGGGCCTAGAGCTGAGGCTTTCATTATTGCCGCATTATCATTAGAATAACTCGTAATGGATGAAGATTTGATCGCCGACCTAAAGCAGTTCATTGACGGTGCTGTAACCCAGCAGACGTCCGATTTGCTCGGTCGGCTCGATCAGATGGCAACGAAGGACGACTTAGCCTCTGCAAAGCATGACCTCAGTAACCAGATCGCCGACCTGCGAGCCTCAGTATCTGAGGCCCTGGATACGGCCAACGACGCTGTGCACGCTCAGCTGCAAGACCACGAACGGCGCCTCACCACGCTCGAGCACAACACGGCTTGAATGGGCGGCTCACCCCTGTATTGCCATCCCCCACGACGCAAAAGCTACATTCTGCGACGCGCTATCTGTTGACCCCTGTTAGCGGCCTAAGCAAACCTCGCGGCTAGTGCTGCCGCTGTTTCATTGACGCCAAGCACTCCACGGGCCATAATGCAGGGTCGTTATGACAGATGAACAGCTGCGCACGATATTGACCGAGGAACTGACCAAAGTCGCCGGACAGATATTTCAGCGCTTTGATGCGCTCGAAGCCAAGGTCGACCTCAAAGCCGACGCCGACCGGATTTATAAGTCTCTCGACGGCATCGCCAAGCGCCTAGATGACGATGAGGCCGAACGAGCGGCTATGACTGCCCAGATCGATCGCCACGAACGGTGGCACCACCAGGCGGCCGACAAACTCGGCCTCAAGCTTGAGTACTAGCCGCCTGGCTCAAACTCGTCCCCCCGAGCTGATGGCTCTGCCTCATACTGATAAATATCGAACTCGTTATCCGAAGCAATCCGCCGGTAGCTGTCCGTCGCGTCAGTTATGTCACGGCGACCAGCAAGAACGTCGTTGAAGATGTCGTCGAAGGTTGCGTAGTTTAGCCTCCACAGCCGCTCAGCTCGTTCGGCTATCTCCGAAAACTCAGTCGCAAATTCTTCGCGGTCTGTGCGTGGTATGCGCGCCACCTACGGCTCCAGCTCTCGCTCATCGCGCCGCGGCAGCAGCATGTCGGGCAGATCCCCGGCTATCTGCACTACCTGGCCGGGCAGCTGCGGCAGCACCTCTATGAGGACGCTGCCCACTTCCCCTGCCGACGGGATGTGGTCGGAGATCGTCAGTTCGTCGACCGGCTGCAGTCCAGTGAGCGGGTCCATGTCAGGCTCCCAGTTCAATGTCGGTGGTGGAGCGTATGCGGTGCTCACCTGCTGTTGCCGGAGCCGGCGCCGGAGACGGCTTCCTACACTGGTCGAACCGCGGATCCCGATACTCCCGCCCCTCAAGGCCGAGCCGGCCGGGCGCGTGCGTGATCCTCCAGCCGTGATTCGCGGCAAACAAATCACCCGGCATATGGATCTGGTCGCTGACCTGCAGCTGCCTTTCGGCAAGCCAGCCACGGATCTCTCGAGGCAGATTGCCTACATGGCGCATTGGTTCTCCTGGTGTTCAATCGCGGGGATTCAGGCCGGCTCGGGTTCCGCTTCGGCCCGATCGAACGCAACCTGCCAGCGTTGGCCGTTAATCACGACGCCGTCCCTGGCAAGGCAGATGAAGCACATGCCGTGGTACTCCTTGGGCACGTCCGCCGGGATCTCCTGCTCTATGGGGTGAAGACAAGGGCGCGTGGTTGCCGGGTCGTAGTCGCTCATGATCCGGCCTCGAGTTCGGCCTGAGGTGTCCCGTCACGCCGCCGTACCTTCTTGGGCCGACCCCATGCGTACTGCACCTGCTCAGCGATGGTGTAGCGGCGAATCGTCCGCCCTAGTGACTTCGCCTCACGAATGCAGCCGCCGCACAGCCGTGTTACCGGCGGAGCGTGGCCTTCACAGTTGCTGCCCAGCCCCTGCTCATGCCCCGTACAGACGATTCCGGTAGTCATCAGCCGGCCTCAAGTTCTGGCATTGCGGCGGTTCGCTCGTTTCCGGTACGCGCTGCATGGAGCCTTGCGGCATACCGCTCGAGGGCGGCAACGTCAGCGGCACCAACCTGGCCGGCCTTCACCCAGACGCCATGTGGTCCGCCGTGCCATCCCAGGGCTGCCATGTCCGGATCGGGATGCACTTCGCCGGGATCTGGTGTGCGGCTCGAGTAGTCCTCAATTACCTGTGGTTCGTTGTCGGTGGCGGCCATCGGTCTCTCCTTTACTGCGGTCCCACTTCGTAATCTGCGACGACGCCGGCGCCAAGCGCCGGGCGCCATCCCGCCCATGGCACGTAGCCAGGGACGTCCAAGAGGTCGTCATCAAGTGCCGCCGGCTGACACCAGCGGTTCGCCGCCGCGCGGTTTCGGGCCGACGTTGCAGCCGCCCTTGCCCGCGGCGAATGCTCTGGTGGCCGCTTGTCCCACCAGGCGTCAAACAGTGCAGCGACGGCCTTATGCAGCCGGACGCTAATCGTGCGGGCGCGGCCGTTTAGAAGGCGCAAGATCGTCTGCTCATGGCAGCCGATTTCCCGCGCCATACGGACGGCGCTGTGGCCCATCGCCTGCAGGCTGCGGAGCCGCAGCATGGCGCCGTTGGCGTCCACTCGGGCACGGCTGACGTCGCTCGCACTGACACGCAGCAGTGCCGTAGCGGTGGCAGCCGTGACGGTCTGACGGCGTGCCATCAGGTCGACGACCGTCATCGTGCCGATGCCCGCAGCAGCCCCGATCGATTGCCAGCTCGCGCCGGTGGCGCGGAGGCTTTGGACGTGCGCACGGACCGGACCGCTGTCGATAAGCGCGCTCATCTACCCGGCCTCTCGCTCAAAAGGGCGCGTTGCCCGAAGAGCCGACTGGATGGTGCGCTGGATCTCCCGCTGCTCGAGCCCGGTCTTCAGTGCTGCTTCCGCGAGTGCCTCGATCGGCTGCCCGTTCTCGACGGCCCGGCAGGCAGCCCAGAACAGGCCGTCATTGCGGTTGCCTTCCTGCAGCCGCTCCACCCATGCCGCAAGCCGACCGACCTCAGCCGGGCGATCTGTAGACGGCAGCGGCGCATGCTGCCGCTCGGGTTCGAGGAACGCCGCTACGGCCGACCAGTCCAGGCCCTCGCGGCCGTCGGTGGTCTTAAACACTTCGTACGGCTTGTCGCCGACCGCGGAGGGCGGCGCAACGACGTAGCCGCCGCGACAGCGACGGCCGCTACGGCGGGTACATCGCCGACCTGGCCCAGGACGACGAACGCACAGCGTTAGCCCCTGATGATCCCCGCTACGAGGCTTACGACGACCGAGGTCAGTTTCTCGCTGCCGCCAGCTCGCTCCTTGGCGCCGTCTCCCTGTTCGCCCAACCCGACCGCGGCATCCGTTGGATCTCTGAGCGGACCGTAGAAGCAGGCCTCGAACCGGAGCCATAGGGCACGAACGGGCCAATAGACACCAAGCGCCCGCTCCAACGAACACGGGTTTTGGTGCCGAAGGGCGAGAGCAATTGATCTTGACATAGATTGAGTAAGAAATGTATAATTTATGTATAAAAAGGATACATATGTTATGGGTAGTCAAACCGTAAACATCTCGCTACCGAAGGACCTGCTGGCCGAGCTGGATAAAGCAGCCAAAGCCGACTACACCAGCCGCAGCGACTTCATCCGCGAAGCCGTGCTTGGCAAACTGCGGGCCGCCAAGCGACGTGCCGACGCTGACGACTGGCGCGAGCTTGAGCGCCTCAATAACGAGATCGCCGATAAGGCTGAACGGCTCGGCTACACCACTGACGACGACTTCGTCCGGGCTGTCAAAGAAGTCCGCGCCGCGGGGGCAGCCAGGTAGGACACTTCTGTGGCGGCTGGCATTCGCGTTCTGTACGACACCAACGTGCTCGCCCAGGTTACGGCCCGTCGTGGCCGAGGTCTGCAGTTCCGAGCGTTACTAGCCGGCGGCGATATCACACACCTCACCTCGCGTTATGTCCTCGACGAGACTGAAGCGGTTCTGGTTGAGCGGTTCGGCGCGACCAGACAGAAGGCACGGGCCAGCGTCCGCTTGATCGCGAAGTTTTCGGTGGTTGTGGAGCCGGCCCGCATCGAGCAGGTCTCACGTGACCCGAACGACGACGCCGTGCTGGCGGCTGCAGCCGCAGGTCACGCCCGCTACTTAGTGACGGCCGACAAGGATCTCTTGGTTCTCGGGGAGTATCGAAGCGTCCAGATAGTCAGCCCGGCCGACTTCGAAGCGGCCGACTGGCGCGCGGCTGCTGGTTGAGGCACTGCGACACCCTGAAGGTCTCCCCCTCCCCACCGGTCAGCCCGGTTGGAGCCTTTACACGGGCCGCACATACGTGCCGCGCTGCGGGACCGTGATCACCAGGCCCTCATCTCTGAGCACCGCCACCGCCCGGCGGGCCGTAGTGCGTGCAACCTCGTAGGTCTCAACCAACTCGCTCTCAGTCGGTATACGGCTGCCCGGCGCAAACTCGCCTGCCTGAATACGCCGTCTGAGGATGGCAGCGATCTGCCGGTACGGCGGTACCGGGGCGTATGGGTCAATGCGCTCATCAGGCACGGGACAACGCTAGGCGTAGCAACTCGTCGTCCTACGAGGCAGACGTATCGATACGAGTAGGGTTACGATGCTGTTACCCAGGCCTGGTGAGGAGCAAGCCCATGCCGTTATCAAGACTGCATATCGACCGGCTCAATCGGGCGGAGCAGTGCGCCGCCTTCCTGATGACCCTGCAGGACTGCATGTCGCGCGAGTTGTACGTCAAGCTCTCGACGTTCCACGCCGATGTGACGGCCGAGCTCGAGGACAGGGCTGATGCTGAGCGGGCGAAGGCTTCCCTGCCCGGTGGATGGGGTACAGGGAACTCCCAGTTCTAAAGGCTTCAGGACGAAGCGGGTTATGGTGGTGGCCCAAGTGACTCAACAGCGACGCCGGCATAACTGTCGCCCTCAGAGTCCGCTATTCCGCGGGCATCGCGCATAGGCCGGTCGGAGCGTCCGATCGGGCTTTTTGGGTGCTCCGGCGAAGGCGTGGCGTTCCCCTCCGTTCGCCCGACGGGGATGTCGCCTGAGACCGGCCGGCGATGAGTGGCCGTAAGCTCAGAACAAGGAGGCCAGGAGCAGGCCGCCGCCGGCCGCCGGCGCCGGGCCCACGAGGAGATCGACGCCGGGAGCACCGGACTCGTAATTCCACTCCGCGAGAGCAGTCGTCGCCGAGGTCGTGCTGACTTCCCCGAATGTGCCGTTGTCCAGGCCGCTGGGAGACGGATTGCCGCCCGAGTCAGCGGCATTGCCAGAGAAGACCGTCAGCGGACCGTTGACAATGCCATTCTGGGCCGACATGGGAGACCCGGCGCAGAGCCCGTTGTTAACCCAGTAAAACCCTCCGGTGCAGGCCAGCTGAACAGCGTAGAGCGTACCAACTGTAGGCGTGAACGGCGTCGCGAGAGGGACCAGGTTCCAACCGGCGCTGAGTGTTCCGAACGCTGTGTCGGTGGTAGCGACGACGGCCCAGCCACTGCCGCTGCTCCACTGCCAGAGGCAGGCATCGTAAGCCGTGAAGATACTGCTGCCGTCCCAGTAGGCGTAAAAGCCCTTGATCTGATACCCAACCTGCGTGATAGTGAACTGCAAGGCGACCTGGATGTCTCCATACGATGAATACCCGGTGGCGAAGTTGTATCCATTGCCGCCGTTGGCTGCCACGAAGGCAGAGTACTGCGTCATTAACGCGGGCCCTCGAGGGCGGACAGGCATGTTGGTGTCGGAAACCGAGCCATGGCGTAGTGCTCCGTCGTGATTTCTATAATCATGGGCTCGGCCGACATGCTCATTACGACCGAGCTCCGCTAGGCTACACAGATACCGAAAAAAGCAGCCGAGCCAGCTCGACTGTCTCGATGCATCGAACAACGGTCGAACCATAGGAATAATAGCAAGACTCGGGCGTGCCTGCAATGCGTGCCAAATACCTATACCGCCCCTAAGGCCAGTAATATTTATCCCGGTATTCAATGCATTTGCGGCAGGCGAACCGTGGTTCACTACAGCGGCGCTCTATCGCTGACGCCTGCCGACATGTCGCTTGGTCTAGGCCGCTGACCCTGCCGGGCCTGTGGATAACTTCTATGCCGGGCAAACCAGCTCGCGCGCATGTTGGTATTAACACAACGGCTGGCACTTCAATTTGCATTCTAATTTGAGCGCCAATCGGTCCTTGTACGGTATATCTGCTGAGTTCGTAGTAACGCTTACATCATTTCTTACGCGAGACCTAGCTTGCAACGATCGCGGAGGACCGCCATAGGCGGGAGCGCCTTACCTGCCTTGCGGTAAGTCTGCTGTGGTGGGAAAATATAAGAGTTAAAAAACTTGTGTGTTCCGGGTCAAGAAATAGTAGGCCCAACCAAAAATCAACAAGCACCTCGAAAACAAAATGGTCAAACATAAGCTCACTAGCAGAGCTCTCTCAAGGCGTAGGCACGCACCAGCGGCCTTATTCGCGGCGCTCCTTCTTTCGACATTCAGCATAGTGCTGCAGTGCCCTGCTGCCGTCTCGGCCGCCACCCCTGGCACGGTTAACTTCCAGGCCCGTCTGCAGAGCGCGGAAGGCGCCATAGTTCCTGACGGCAACTACAATGTCGAATTTCAGCTTCTTAGCGGCTGCACGTCTGAACCAAGCAGTAACTCGGGCTGCAGCGTGGTCTGGACCGAGGATTATCTCAATAGCAACGATCAAGGCCTGCAGGTAGTGAATGGCTACGTGTCAACCGGCCTTGGTAGTGTCAACCCGTTCCCGGCCACTATCGACTGGAGCCAGAGGCTCTGGCTTGCAATGGACGTCGGCGGCACCGGCAGTAGCATTACTCAGGGCTATGCGTCCGATCCCAGTGGCTGGGATGGACCGATGAGCCCATACTTGTCGGTTACGGCATCTCCATATGCCTTCCAGGCTGGTGAGGCCGCGCAAGCAACCGAACTCTCGACCACCGCGAACGGCAATACCAGCACGTTGAGCTTGCAAGCTTCCGGCCCTGGCGACGGCAACCAGACATTCGTTATCCAGGATCAGGGTGCTGCGGGCACATATGACCTGCTCACCACCCAGGCTGCAGACAGTGCCTTCATCCAATTGCAATCCGAAACCCCGGCGCAGCAATCCGGCGCGCTGGACATCTCCGGGGTGGCCACCGTCGGCAGCATCGTGACCTCGACTCTGGATACCGCCAGTTCCGGTTCGATCAGCATCGGAGGCACCCACGCCACCAGCATCAGCCTGGGCAGCACCACTACGAACATCGCTACAACCATCAACGGCACAGCGATCGTGCAGCCGACTACCGGGCATAACTCGACGACCGCCTTCGAGGTCCAGAACAGCGCCGGCACCAATGTGTTTAACGTCGACACCACCAATGGCATCATCGGCACCGCTGCCACCTCCGCGGCGTCGGCCAACAGCAGCGCGCTTACTCTACAGTCGGGCAGCGCCAGCGGGTCAGGCAGCAACTCCGGCACTGTCACGCTCGACGCCGGCTCTTCAACCAGTGGTTCCGCTGGCAGCGTCAACCTCGGAACGGCCAACACACCGACCGTCAACATCGGCTCAACTGGCAGCACGAGCAAGGGCACGGCCGTTCATATTGGTGATACCAGTAGCAGCACCAATGCCCAGACCGTCACGGTCGGCTCAGCCGCGAGCAACATCGGCGACACGACCCTGATACAGGGTGGGAACAACACCACCCAGGCCATCCAGATCATTCCGAACAGTGCCGGCGGTATCACGGTCGGCGGCGCATCCGAGACCGGCACTGTCACAGTCGGCGAGTCAACGGCCAGCAACACCATCAGCATTGGGAGCGCGGTCACCGGCTCCGGCAACACGCAGACCATAAACATCGGCAGCGGTGCTACTACTGCCGGCACGGTGGACGTAAATATCGGCAATGGAGCCACTAGTGGCGGCGTCGACAACATTACCCTGGGCGGCTCGATCGGCACCAGTGCCACGACTATCCAGGCTGGCACCGGCGGCTTGTCGTTACAGACTGGTGCCACTTCCTCAGGTAACAGCGGCTCTATTGTCATCGAGAGTGGCAACGCCTCGAGCGGTACCAGCGGCAACGTCATCATCGACACGGGCGCCGGGTCCGTAACCACCGGCGCGAACCTCGAACACGACACGTTCGAGGGGACCGGCAGTGGCAGTACGGACAGCTGGGCCAGTGGATATAACACCACAACCCCAACGCCCTCCACTACGTATGCAAAAGCGGGCAGTTACAGCCTGGCCTTCACGACGACGAATGCCGCCTGGGCAATGAACGGTCCCTATCCTGGATCGGCCGTAACGCCCGATAACTTATATAATTTCAGCATCTGGATCCGCGGTACTTCGGCGGGTGCAGTGGACTTCTACGCAGAGTGGCTCACCGCCAGCAGTCAAACTGCACAGCTCATCACCAGCATCAGCGCGGCCACCACCGGCGGGTGGACGGAGCTAAGCGGGAACCTGACGGCGCCAGCCGGGGCCACGAATGTGTGGCTAGCCCTTGTTGGTACGACCGCCTCGGGCAACGCCGTGTACATGGATGAAGCCCTCGTTAAGGGTGGCGCTGACTCGCCGATCGTGGGAATCGGTACGACGAACGCTGCTGCCGTGGTGATCGGCAACACCGATGCCGCCGGCCAGACTCTCATCCAGGGCGGCACCGAAGGGGTGGACATCACGACCGCCGCGGGCAACAACGTTGCCATCGGCACCGACAACGCGAGTCTTGTCACCCTTGGTGACAGCGCCGGTTCCGAGCCGCTCACCATGCAGGGCGAAGGCATCAGCGACACGATCACGGGCAGCAGTGGTTCGACGGCGTCGGATGTCATTGAGACAAGCACCAATAGCACCACGGCCTTCGAGATCCAGAATGCCAGTGGCGCGAGCGGTGTCTTGTTCACCGCGGACACTTCAGACTCGATCATTGACGTCAGTGGCACTACCAGCACGTTTGCCACGCTGGAACTGAGCAACGGCCACTTCGAGTCAACGCAGGCCACGGCGCCGACGATAGGCACGCCGGCGAGCTGCGGCAGCAGCCCGACAGCCGCAGTCACCTCCGGCTCGACGGACATGGCGGGGTCGTTCACGATTACGGCGGGATCCGGGTCGCCTACCACGTGTCAGACCGTCGTGACCTTCCAGAAGCCCTACGGTTCCGCGCCCAAGTCGATCAGTCTGACGCCGACGGTCGCTGTGGGCGGCGCCGCGGCACCGGTCGCAGCCGAGGTCTATTCCGTCGGCACCAACTCGTTCACCGTCCAGATCGCACCGACAAATGCCGCGCCATCCACAAAGTATAGCTTCTACTACATTGTGATCCAGTAGTGGACTGACGAAAAAGTCGCGAATACGTGCAATCTCTTGCAATTATAATCCGCTTATCCTAAACTACTAGCAGTGTAAAAACGTCTCCAGCGAAAGGCTTTCCCGTCATCGGCAAAGCTCCAAAACAGCTGAGAGAAGCAAAACAGAGACTAACAACATGGAGCCGGATACCGATACTTCCTCGGACAGCACCTTGACCGCGCCTGGCGTGCCGGTCCTTACTGACGTACCGCCGGCTGCCGCCAGCCCTGCGGAGAAAGTCATGGGCACTCCGGCCCCCTCTGCATGGCCGGCAGACGGAGACGGCTCCGAGGCCGTGGCGATTCCTGTCCGCATCGTGCGGACCTTCGCCGGCCCCGGCGCGGCCGCCCAGGGTGCCACCAGTGCGGTGGCAGCCGGTTCGTCTCCGGCGAACGCATCTGGCGCTGCAGCCCTCGAGGCCGTCGCTCCGGCTGCAGGGAGAGGCGCAATCATAGACGGCAGTGGTGGTAGCACTCCGTCGGGACCGGTCGCCGGCGCGTTACAGCACGTGGGCCCTTTGAATGTCCTGGACGAGATACCACTTGACGAGCCGGAGGAGGATCTCCCACCGCCCCCTGTTCCCCGGTTCTCGCGCCGCCGCCTACTCGGCTTGGGGCTACTTGCTGTCGGGTGCTTGGCGGCCATCCTGCTCGGCATCCGCATCGACGTGAACAAGACCAAAGCCCAGGAAGCCAGTGAGAGCCCGAGCGGTGAGATCGCTCAGCAGCGAGTGCCGTTGGAGCAGTTGGCCAAGCAACTGGGTGCCGTCGCCCCAGCCAGCGGAGTCGTCACCGTGAACGGCCAGCTGCAGGTCACCAATTCCCTGGTCTTACAGCCTTCCGCCCTGACCGGCCCTGCCGTCGCCGGGCAGATCTACTTCGACAGCACCGACAGCACCCTGGCCTATTACAACGGCACTGGATTTGTGCAGTTGCGGGGTGGTGGCTCATCTACGACCAACAACACCTATAACACGTACCTTGTTAGTGGCAGCGGCAGCAGCTCCCTGACGGGCAGCGGCACCCCAGGCGCACTGGCGTTGTTCAGCAGCAGTGATCAGCTGGCCGACTCCCTAATCACCCAAAGCGGTTCGTCGATCGACATCGGAACGGCCGGTGCAAGTGGCATCACGGTCGGGAACGACGGTCAGGTTGGCCCTACAGACATTGTCGGGGGGAGCGGCGGCGTCAACTTAGCCGACGCGAGCGGCAACGTCACCGTCAGTTCGGCCGCCAACGCTACGGTGACGGCGGCAACCTTAACACTACGCGGCGGTGCCAGTGGAGGCGTGCTCGTCGAGCCCCAGGCTGACTCAACGGCGGCTTTCGAGGTCGAGAACGCGGCCGACAATACGACCTTGCTCAATGTCGACACAACGGACAGCCAGATAAGCCTCGGTACGGGAGCAGGATCGGATATTGGGTATAGCGGGATCGGGCCGTGGGTTGGCGGGAGCACCGGAGACGGGACCATCAGTTCGCAACGGGTCACTACCACAGCAGCCGGCACCATCACCTCGATGTCAGCCTACATTTCGGCTCCGGAAGCCCCGGACAATCAGTTCCAGTTCGCCATCTACGCCGACAATGGCAGCCAGACCGCGCCCGGCGCCTACGTCGCTTCGTCGCCAATCGGAACCCTCGGTGCATACAACACGCGCGCCTGGTACACGCTACCCATCACTGCCGCATTGTCCGCCAACACAACGTATTGGCTCGTCTACTGGCAGAACCTCCCTCCGGTCGGCGATACCTATACCAGCTTCATCTACGGTCCTGGCAGCGCCAGCCAACGCGAGGCCGGTGCCCTCTACACGTGGCAGAGTGGTCCAGCGCAGGACAACGGCATGCCGTCGACATGGCCAAACGACCCGACGACGACGGCAACCACCGTCGCCAGCCTGTATGCCTCGTTCGCCGGCTCCGGGCCCGCCTTAAGCATCAACCAATATGGCACCCTGTCCCAACAGGGGGCTGCGATCTTCCAAGATCCCACCGACTCTTCACAGGCTTTGCAGGTAGAGGACTCCCTCGGCAACGCCTTGTTGGCAGTCGACACCACCGATATGCAGATCAACATCGGCGGCAGCCTGGACGTCAGCGGCACGGTGACGGCGGAGGGCCACATCGTGACCGCTGGCAACGCACCCACCATCACAGCGGACAGTGCGGCGGCCTGCGGTGGCACAGCCACGGCTACCCTGTCCGGAGACGACACGGCCGGAACCGTCTCGGTCACGACAGGCTCTGGCAGCTGCTCGGGGACCGGCGACCTGGTGACCGTTACGTTCAGCAGCACCTACGGCGCGGCGCCTCGAGTCACCTTGACCCCGGATTCGGCAAGTGCCCAACAGCTTGGGGCGTACAACGATCGGAGTGTCATCTTGAGCACCGCCTTCACGTTAGCCACTGGCTCGACGCCCTCGCCAGACACCACCTATTCCTGGGACTACCAGGTGCTGCAGTAGCAGATCTCTGCCACAGCGCCCTGTCGCAGCCCTCTGGTTGTCCAACAAAATAGGCTCGCCGAGCGGGACGGCCTCGCTGGGTCGAAATAGGACCAAGCTAAGACTCGTCCCTACCATCAATTGGCCACGGTTGGCCAACTGTCTTGCAGCAACGCTGGAACCTGTCGCCGTCCGGCCACTTCGGCCTGCGGCGTCGACGATGGCAAATCGAAATCGCCCGCCCGCACACCTGCTCGAAAAGCGCGCATCTCTGCGCCGTCGTACCTAAGGACGACGTTTAAGTCACTCCAGTCCGACCCGCCTAGTTCGTTCGGCACTTGGGAAAATATGGCCCCTTCGTTGTCGCTCAACGCGAACGAGATGGAGTTTTCTCTTACGCAGCGGTGCCTGGTGTGTACGCACTTTAGGTTCGGTCAGGAGGCATCCCACGAGAAACTATTCACTTCGAACTTAGCGTTCGTCCCGCTGGTGTTGCAGATCTCGAAGCCGAAGCTGCCGCCGGTCCAGATGCTGTTCGTGGGCAGGTAGCCGTTCTGCTCCATCCACTCCAGCATCGCCAGGACGTTGACCGTGCCTGACGCCTGGTTGATGAGATGGTTGTCATCGGTGCCGGGCTTCCAGACCCGCTCGGAGCCGAACACGCAGAGGTGCCAGGCCATGCCATTGAACGTCGCGGTAGCCGCGGCCGTGCAGTCGTAGTCGCCGTTGCTGGGGACCAGTAGGTCAGTCTGGATCATCACTTCGTCGTTCCAGTTGTTAAACCAGAGGTCGTAGGCCGCCCAGCCGGTCGTCGTATTCGAATCCGTGGGCATGGTGACGTTCCATGACGAGGTGATGGAGTTGTAACTGTCGACGTGGCCATCGTGATCGCCGGGGTTGGAGCCGTCGGGCATGTCGAAGCCGGTGTTGGGATACGTCAGCACCGCGCCGGTAGTGTTATTGCTGACATTGCCTATGACGTACCAGTCGCCAGGGCTGTTGGCGTAGAGCGTCTGCGTGTAGTTCGTGCCCCCGGCGCCCCACACGTTCTGGTCGACCCAGGGTTCGTTATTTGACCCAACGATCTGGCTCTGGCTGGCATACGGCCCGCACTCGCCGTCGAAATCTGAGGTGATGCACGAGTAGGTCGGCGGAGGTGGCGGTGGGTTCGACGAGGACGATTGGCTTGATATCGATGTCCCCCCTGCTTTCGTCCCTGAGCTGGACCTGGCCGTGCTCGTCGAGCTGGACGACTTGCTCGCGGACGAAGCCGATTTCGAAGTTAACGGTTGGCTCGTCGACTGTGCAGGCTTCGTGGTGCCGGTTGCCTGCCGCGTGGTCGCGTTTCCCGACTTGCTCGAGGACCTGCCTACCTGGGCTGACGTAGGCGTGCCGCCGCGGTGGCTCGCGAAGTGATAGCCGCCTATCGCCAATACGGCGACTACCAGCAGCAGTACTGCGAAGCGTACGACACCGTAGACGGTTACTCTGTTCCGCTCCAGTATGCCCACCACAGGCCTGCCAGCCGACGGCTCCCCGACGGGCGAACTCGCGCGGTTTGGTCGCCGCGCAAATACCCAAGCCCTGCCCGGCTTGGTGAGCGCAGTTTGAGCAGTGGGTTCGGGAGATAACGAGCTAGCGGTGTCCGGTGTGTGTTTGGGTGGCATCTAACTAATCATAACAAAAGTACGTTACATCCGTGCCTTCCTGATCGTCTCAGTGGGGCCGGCAGCCGCCGCAGCAGCGCCCCACTCAGGCGGCCTGTTCGATTGTCGGTTCCCCCACTTCTAGCAAATCCAACGCGTCAGTAAGCCCAAGCGCCGTCGGCAGCTGCTGCAGCTGGTCGTGCCAGGCCGCAAGATCCTCTTGCCACAACGTAACGTAGTCCAGGCACTGCCTCGCAGTTATCCTGGCGAGCCGCGCTTCCGCAGCTCTGAGCGCTCGATCGGCGGCCACCGTTTGGGCGGTCGTGGTGCCGGTCGCTAGCCGCCCTCTAATGGTGGCAATGAGCTCCCTTCGTCGCTCGAGGATCCCGCTCCAGTCGGACAGCGATGAACGCTCGCAGCTGACGCCTGCCGCCAGAAGCTGCTTAACGCCCTCGGCAACGACATCACCGAACTCCTCGCTAGCCGCCCGCATGGGCTGGGCAAACGGGTCACACGCCAGTTGCCCGACACTTCCGACCGACGTGACTGGCGCGCTCCGGCTGGCTGCGAAGAGAAAGAACCAGTCCTCATTGTAGATATCGGGAAAGAAGCCTCTCGCCAAGCCGGTGTTGACGGCGAGGCTACCTCCACAGAGGGAGACACCCGGCTCGATACCACTCAACCGCTCGGCGTGCATCACGACGGAGTTGTCAGGAAAGCTATCTACTAAAAGACCCGCCGCTGAATGGGAGGTCAAGGCCGCGGTGAGGTTGGCGATCGATTGAGCCGTTAGGCCTCGCACGTCGTCGTCGAGGAACAAGATGTATTCCCAACCAAGGAGCCGACTCAAGAGCAACGCTATATTGCGCTTGATGTGTATGTCGGTGGCCTCGCGTCCGAACGCCGCCTGGGGAAAGGCGTCGGAACGGAAGCTCAGCCACTTGTGGCGATAGCCCTGCGGTATGGTAACCGCCACAGTCCTGGTGCCCGCGGCTGCGGCCCGCGCTAACACGCTACAAGCCGACGCCTCATGACTGCAGAGGACCAGGAGCCAGCCGGCCGTTCCTTGCGCGAGCTTGATCACATAGTCCAAGTGCTTGCTCGGACGTCCGGTCGGAACAACGATGGCATCAAGAGGTGCACGCCGCGGCGGCTGATGTCTCGACTTTCCTGGGACAATGGGCTGCCGTTGTTTAGGATCTGGCCGCAGCATTATTTGGGTATTATACTATTCCGCATCCAAATCTACGAAGTGTAGCTGTTAGCACAAGCCGTAGGTCCGGGCCTTCGGGCGACAGCCAGGAGCTGATTCTCATGACCAGCGTCGGAACTCCGATTAAGAATGACAAGGACCAGTCCGCCGTAGCCAGCGACTAACCGTAGTCGATTGCTGGCGCACAATGACCGCGAGTATTGCGAATCGGACGGAGAAGGTTCAGAATGCCGTTGTCAATGTAAACGGTCATGAGAGGGATATGATGGGTCTAAAGACTGGAGAATACGGCACGAGTTCACTTAGCGCCAGCGGTGATTGCCTCGAAGTCGGCGCCTGGAAAAAAGCAGGAAACGTAACAGCAGCCATTGTCTTGAGGCGGGCGTGTGGGCTGTCAGCAAACCAGTGCGCGAGCAGTGAATGCATCGAAACAGCCATCAATGGACATGTCGTACGAGTGCGCGAACAATCGCGAATAAAATCAGCCTAAGCGACTACCTCAACCTACATCAACTCGGTCGAGTTCTTGTTCAACTAAGCGAACTGCGTCATCCCAGTCAGTAGCTCGATATTCTGGCGGCCAGCTATGTCCGGTTTCGTTATACGGTTGCGCCAGTAAGACAGCCGGCAAACCGTGTGCTACTGCACTTTCACAATACTTTACTGCGTCATCAACTAACACTTTGCCACCAAGCTCTTTGACGATTTCGCCTTTCTCACGGTGCTGATCGTTAGAGGGTGCAGTAGTAAAGTACACTTCTGAAATACTATTGCCGAAGTGGTCGTGAACGGCTTGTTTCGTTATATCGTAAAACATATCGTAGTTACGAGATGTCAGCGCAATAATGGTGGCACGTTTGGCTAAGTGTTGCAAGGCGCTTTTTGCTCCATCAATTTGGCGATAGTTGGCCGTATTAAGCTGGAAGTTATGGAACTGGTCTTCGCCGTCAATCACAAATTTGGTTCTGTCATGCTCGGCGTTATGATTGAAAATGTCGCTTGTTGCATAGTTAGTTCCGTGCTTTTCGTTAGCTGCTGTCACGGCGTCAGCCGGAGTGTTAAACAATACTCCATCAATATCAACAACAACTACTGGTTTCTCAGTTGCAACCTGTTCAGTCACTGTTTTCTCCTGTTTCGATTTCAACAAATTCCGCGTTATTCATCTCGTTAACTGGTTCAAAATCTTCAAACTTTGTATGACCCTTTGCAACTTGCAGCAAATAGAAGCCGGAAGTGGCGTGTCCGACTACCACTGTTGTGCCAGCAGTTTTAGCCGCAATCTCTTTTACTCGCTGCAACGCGCGGCTCATGCGTTCGATTAAAGCCGCCTGGGATTCAAAGCCTAGGGCTGTATTATTCTCGAAGAAAAAAGCTGTTTCGTGACGCTTAGGATGGCCTTCGAGTTCGCCCATTCGGCGCTCACGTAGCTCATCAACAACTGTGATGTCAGCAATTGGTACACCAACTTCCCCAGCAATAATTTCTGCCGTCTGTTGCGCCCTGATAAATGACGAACACACAAGGGCCGTAACATTCTGTGAGCGTAGGTCTTGCCCAGTCACTCGTGCTTGCTCGATACCCTCTTCTGCGAGCGGCGTGTCCGGCGTTCCAACGATATCATCGGCGTTCGCCAGGCTTTTACCATGTCGTACAAAAAGTAGTTTCATAGCATTATGATACATCCCTATTACAGCTATACCAAACGGGTACAAAAGTGTAGAACTAGAACCGCCAAGAAACAACGATTAAAATATTTCCGCGTTACTCTTGATTTAGCTTAAGCTAAGTGGTCTCTTATTATCGGGTGATGAGAGGAGCTCCAGTGACCGCTGTTATTCAATTCCATTACTATCAGGTCTTTGCTACTATTAGCAAATGAAGTTAAAAACTAGCTATGGTATTACTGACATCTATTCTCAAAAACCATCAAATGCCACTGAACGGGCACTCGTATTACCAGGTTTTGGCGAGTCAACATATCACGTCAAGCCGGTTGTTGACGCATTAGCAGTTAATGGCTAC
>Ga0335072_10003815_pt1 | contig 22553 bp, 18 predicted proteins | sample Lox_Sample_21_FD_206725 | JGI IMG/M metagenome (GOLD analysis project Ga0335072, IMG submission 206725) | Soil microbial communities from Loxahatchee National Wildlife Refuge, Florida, United States - Lox_Sample_2.1 | ecosystem: Environmental > Terrestrial > Soil > Wetlands | place: USA...
GCTCGCGAAGGTGGTCGGCCTCGGGTACGCGGGCATGGCGGCGGGCCCGGCGGTGATCGGCGCGGCGGCCAGCCGGGTGGGCCTGCACCTGGCGCTCGCCATCCCGGTGCTGCTGGCGCTGTGGATCGCGGCCGGCGCCCCGGCCATCGGCGCGGGTGCTGGCGTGGCCGCAGCGCGCCGCCCGGACACCGTGCACCCCCGTCGGGCATGGCGGAGCGGACGGGGCGGAGGGCCGCGTACGTTCGGAATTAAAATCAGGGGCGCGTCAGGGAACGGGCGGCTGCGGGCTTACGGTAAGCACATGGACGACAAGGAGATCTTGACGAGGATCAACGGTCTGATGCAGACCGAGCGCGAATTGCGCGACCAGCTGGCCGCCGGGCAGCTCAGCTCGGAACAGGAACGGGAGCGTCTTCGTTCCGCTGAAGAAGCGCTCGACCAGTGCTGGGACCTGCTGCGCCAGCGGCGGGCGCGGCGTGAGTTCGGGGAGAACCCGGACGACGCCGCATCGCGCCCCGCGGCGGAAGTCGAAGGCTACCAGCAGTAGGGCATCAGGGCTGGCGGGCAGCGCGCAAGGTCGCCCGGGCCGCTAGGCTCGGGTGAGCAGTTGACCCAAAGGAGAGTCGTGCGTATCGCGAGGTTCGCCATGGGCGAGGGCGTCGCCTACGGCGTCGTTGAAGAGGCGGGTGAATCGGGCCACACGCAGACGATCGCGGAACTGCACGGGCACCCGTTCGGCATCGACCCGTCGGGCGTGCGGTTCACCGGGCAGCGCTATCCGCTCGCGGAGGTGCGCCTGCTGGCGCCGGTGCTGCCGAGCAAGGTGGTGGCCGTCGGCCGGAACTACGCCGAGCACGTCCGGGAGATGGGCGATGAGCCGGCGGAAGAGCCCGTGCTGTTCCTCAAACCGTCTACGTCGGTGACTGGGCCCGGCGACCGGATCGCGTATCCGGTCAAGCTCACCGACCGGGTGGACTATGAGGGCGAGCTGGCCGTGATCATCGGCCGGCTCTGCCGGGACGTGCCGAAGGAGCGGGCCGAAGACGTGATCTTCGGCTACACCTGCGCGAACGACGTGACCGCCCGGGATCTCCAGGTCAGGGACGGGCAGTGGACGCGGGCGAAGGGGTTCGACACGTTCTGCCCGCTCGGGCCGTGGATGGAGACCGGCACGGATCCGTCCGACCTGGGGATCACCACCACCGTGAACGGGGACGTGCGGCAGCACGCGCGGACGTCGGAGCTGCTGTGGGACGTGCCGGCGCTGATCGAGTTCGTCAGTTCGGTGATGACCCTGCTGCCCGGCGACGTGCTGCTCACCGGGACCCCCGAGGGCGTCGGCCCGCTGGCCGACGGGGACGAGGTGTCGGTCACGATCGAGTCCATCGGGACGCTGACCAACAAGGTGGTCATCAGGGATTAGGACGGCCCGGGTCGGGCTCGTCCGCGGCTGTTCCCAGCTGGGAGACAGACGCTGTGCCGACGACGATAAGCCGCCAGTTTTCTTGATTGCGGGTCATGCCGGAGTGCGCTTACTATACCGGTTAAGTGATTCGCCGGACACGGCGCCATTCATACGCGGAGGTCGGTGCAGCCTTGTCAGCTATCGACGGCAATGCCGTCTCGTTCCCTGACGGTTTCCTGTTCGGCGCGGCCACCGCGGCGTACCAGGTCGAAGGGTCCGTAGACGCCGGAGGCAGGGGCGTGTCCATCTGGGACACGTTCAGCCACACGTCCGGCAAGACAGTCAATGGCGACACCGGCGACGTCGCGTGCGACCATTTCCTGCGGTTGGAGGAAGATCTCGACCTCTTGGCGGAGCTTGGCGTGCGTGCCTACCGCTTCTCGGTGTCCTGGCCGCGTATCCAGCCAACGGGCAAAGGCCCGGCCAACCCCGAGGGCGTCGACTTCTACCGCCGGGTCATGGACGGTCTCCGCGCCAGGGACATCCTGCCGGTCCTCACGCTCTACCACTGGGATCTGCCGCAGCCCCTTCAGGACGAGGGCGGGTGGCCGCAACGCGATACCGCGAGCCGCTTCGCCGAGTACGCCGGGACCGTTGCCCGGGCGCTGGGCGAGGCGGTCGGCAGGTGGATCACGCTCAACGAGCCGTGGTGCTCCGCCTGGCTGGGCTACGGATCCGGTCACCACGCTCCAGGGATCCGCGACATCGGGAAGGCCACCGCGGCGACCCATCACCTTCTGCTGGCGCACGGCGAAGCGGTACAGGCGATTCGCTCGGCCGTCCCAGCGGCCGAGGTGGGCATCTCGCTGAACCTGACGCCGGTACGGCCCGCCACGGACCATGAGGATGACGTGGCCGCGGCCTGGCGGACGGACGGGAACGCCAACCGGCTCTTCCTCGATCCGGTCCTCACCGGCAGCTACCCGCCCGACATGCTGGACCACTACCAGGGCAGCGCTCCCGGTTTCGCGGTTATCAGGGACGGCGATCTAGAGGTGATCTCCCGGCCGCTCGACTTTCTTGGCGTCAACTACTACACGCCCCAAACCGTGGCGGACGAGGCGCGCACTGCCCAGGCTAGGGCGGCCGGATACTGCGTGCCGGCGGCCGGGATCGACCGCATCCATTCCGATCTGCACGCGGTGCCGGTGCAGCGGCCGGCCTTCCGCCGCACCGAGATGGGCTGGGAGGTCGAGCCCGGCGCCCTCACCGAACTGCTGGACCGGCTCCGTCAGGAGTACCCGCGTATCCCGATCCTCCTCACCGAGAATGGCGCGGCGTGCGCCGACTACGTCGGGCAGGACGGCTCGGTGCGGGACCCGGAGCGCATCCGGTACCTAGACGGCCACCTGCGCGCCGTGCTGCGGGCCCGCGAAGCGGGCTCGGACGTTCGCGGATACTTCGTCTGGAGCCTCATGGACAACTTCGAGTGGGCGTATGGCTACTCCAAGCGATTCGGTCTCGTCTGGACCGACTATCCGACCCGTACCCGAATCCCGAAGGACAGCTTCCGGTGGTACGCGCAGACCGTGCGGGCGAATGCGCTCGTCCCGACTGCCGAGGCCGCTGCCGGGGTCCGCGCTGGCTAGCGCAGCGCTGCCCAGTACACGGCGCACATAGCAACGCCGAGCGTCAGCAGCAACGGGCCGACTGCCCAGCCACCGACCGCGCCTATGGCCAGTCCTACTCCCGATGGAAGGGCGGCGCCGCCGACCGCGGACGCGGCCACCTGCACGCCGACCGCTGTCGCGGCTGCGCCGTCCGAACTGGCACCATCGCCGCCTGGTCGGCCGCCGGATGCCAGTGTGATCAGCGGAAACACCGGCGCTGCCGCCAGGCCGAGCGTCATCATTCCCGCGACCGCGAATCCCCCGGGCAGGGGCAGGGTCATCAGCAGCGCACCGCAGGGCACGCCGGCGACCGCGATAGCCAGCACGCGCGACGCCCCGGCCCGCTGCGCCACCGGCCCGAGCAGTATCCGGCCGCCGAACATCATCGCCCAGTACGCCGACACGACGATGCCCGCCACGGTCGGCGACAGCCCGCGGCCGGACGTCAGGAACACGTACCCCCAGATGCCAGCCGCCGACTCAACCCCGGTCTCCACCGCGGTGAACAGCACATTGGGCAGGAGGGCGGGACGATGAGATGCGCGATCGGCCGATCCCGCAGCCAGGGAGACGGCGGGGCGCACGTTCCACGCGTGCGTGGCCACGGCCAGCACCACCGCGATCGCGCCGATTACCGCCGCCATCGACGCCAGCGTCGCGCGCCAGCCCGCACCCGCGGTCAGCAGCGCGGTGACCAGCAGCGGGCCGACGGTTGCGCCGAGGCCGTAGCTGGCATGCATCCAGGTGATGGCCCTCGGCCCGAAATGCGCGGCTGCGTAGACGTTGAGCGCGGCGTCGATCGCGCCGCAGCCGGCGCCGAACCCCGCGCTTCCGGCGGCGATCAGCCAGAACGCCGGGGCCGCTGCTTCGACGGCCAGCGCCATGCTGACGAGGGCGGCGCCGACGGCCAGCGGCGGCCGGGGCGGCATCGTGCGCAGGATCCGGCCGGTCGCCGTGCTGGATACGGCTGAGGCGACCATCCCGGCGGCGAGCACGATCCCCAGCGCGCCGACTGGCTCGTGGAGGCTGATGTGCATCGACGGCCACAGCAGCCCCAGGGTGGACCCGGGCAGTGCGACGCCCAGATAGGTGAGGCAGGACAGCAAAAACGCAGGCACGGCGAAAAGACCCCTTCGCGTCGGGGTGCTGCGATTCGCGAGCAGCACGCGGTGACCGGACTACGACGTCAGCGCGTGCGTGATTTCCCGGGCAACCTCAACTCCCGCCAGGTCCTGCATGCCTCGTCATGAGCGTAGTCCAGGCAGCTAGCTCCGGGTGATCTCACGGACGGCTATCCCGAACGGGCTCATGGTGACTTCTTCAGCCACCTCCGCCTTGTCAAGCGTGGCCAGCCGTTCCCCTTCGCCGAGGCGTGGTTTGACTGTCAGTTCCTCGGCGGCGTGGCTAGCCATGACAGCGATGCGTGCGCCATCGTCGCGGACAAGTACGTCGCAGGCGATTCGCGGGTCGTCGACCGTTACCGGACGCCGCACGCCGGCATGGACGGCGAGTGCCCCGTACAGGGCGACCGTGGCGTCGGGATTGACCCTCGGGGTGACCGCGGACATGTACTCGATCGGATACGTGCACAGGAGCAGCGACCCGCGGTCGGCCCTGCGGCACAGCAGCGCGGGCCTGCCGTGGGCGTCGGTGGCGATGACTTCGGCCGCGGTAGGCGCGACTGGCAGGTACGCGCGGCTGTGCTCGCTGCCGCCGGCCCGGAAAGCGAGCGTGGTGCCCCGGGCCAAGCCGCCAAAGTCGCGGGTGAAGGTGAACTCGATGACCTCGTCCGTGATCGGATCGGCAAGGCCGACATCGAGCGCGTGGCGCACGCCGAACAGGTCGTTCATCCGGCCATAGGACGGCCCGCGGTGCCAGGCGACGTCGCCGGGCGAATAAGACACGTACACGCACGCGCCCTTCTCCGCGAGATCTCGCAACGTGTCGGCGGTGGGCGCGAGGAACTGCTTGACCGACGGGGCGAGGTACAGCCGTGCTCCCGGTTCGATGCCGCCGCTCTCCCTGGTCAGCTTGAGCGGCAAGTCCGCGAGCCGGGCAGAGACGTAGCTCTGGTGCAGCGTCTTCGCGATGGCGGCAGGCGCCTCGGGCGAGGTGAAGGGGTACTGGGTATCCAGGTAGCTGGACACGATAAGAGCGGTGTCCGTGTCCGCCCGCTCGTACCTGCCGAGGGCCTCCAGGGTCGCGGCGAACTCCCGCATTTCCCTGAGCGTCGCTTTCGGCGTTCCGTGGGCGTCGGTGAGCCCGAAGTTCAATTCGAAGGCGTGGTGCCGGTACGGGTCCTGTCCGGCGAGGTCGAAGTCGGTGTTGTTCCACGCGATCCAGCCGGCCGCGCCGGCGAGCAGCGTGTTGTACAGCACGTGCCGGTAGTACTCGGCGGCGTGCTCGTCGCTGGCGAAGTCCGAACTGACGCCGAACTCCTCCATGACCACCGGCTTGCCGAACGTGCCCGCCAGCTCGCAGGCCAGCGAGGCGGCATACTTTTGCCGGACCGGATCGTCGCCGACTGGGTAGACATGCGGGCCGAGGAAGTCGGTGAGCTCGGCGATCTCCCTTAGCCGGAACCCGTTGTCGTTGCCGCTCACCTCGATGCCCCAGGCTCCGTCGCCCAGCGAGAACGGCTGGTAGCCGCCCGCGGCGCGTACCGCGTCCCTGATGAGCTGCGCCCAGCTGGACACGATGTCGTGGCTCGTCGTGCTGCCGCCGTAGATCGGCATTTCGTTGGAAACCAGCCACCCAGCGACCGCGGGGTGAGCGGCGTACCGGCGGACCATCTGGGCCGCGAACCACGCCTGCCGGCCGACCATCCAGACATCGGCGTACAGGTCACGGCCCTTCCGCCAGGCCGGATCCCAGTTCTGGCCCGACATGTGGCCAACGATGAAGGTGGGGACGGTGGTCATGCCGAGTTCGGTATGCCGGTCCAGGAAATCCGCGAAGCGGGCAGCCATCTTCTCGTCGATTTCCTGCGGGCCTGGCATGAAGTCAGGCCAGTAAAAGAACGACCGCGTCATGGTCAGGCCGTGCGCCCTGAGCACGCTGAGTTCCTCGGTGACAACCGCCGGGTCGTAATCGCGCCACATGAGCGGGCCGCCGGTTCGCGACCAGAAGTTAGCGCCGAGCCAGCTGACCGTCTCGCCGCCCGAGATAACACGCGGCGTGTTCCTGCGCATGCGACTCCTTCCGCCGTCCAGTCGCCTCGGCTGGACGGCATCGAAGCACTATACCGGTTTAGCCATGGCGCGGTCTATGCTGGACGCGTCCGGGGACGCCCCCGGACGTTTCCAGCTATTCTGACTCAGAGTCGTTCGGCGCGAAGGGGACCGGGTGAGGCGTCCGACCATTGCCGACATCGCCCAGCGGGCCGGCGTGACGAAGGCGGCCGTTTCGTTCGCCCTCAACGGCCAGCCGGGCGTCTCCTCGGCTACCAGGGAACGCATCCTGGCGATCGCCGAGGAGATCGGATTCCAGCCGAGCAGCGCAGCCCGGGCCCTGACCGCCGGAAAGGCGGAGGCGCTGGGCCTGGTCATCGACCGGCCGGCCCGGACGCTCGGCATCGAGCCGTACTTCACGCAGCTGGTCTCCGGCATCCAGGCTGAGCTGTCGCCGCAGCACGTCGTGCTGCTGTTCACCATGGCCGAGGACCAGGACGCCGAGATCGACATGTACCGCCAGTGGTGGGCACAGCGGCGGGTGGACGGGGTGTTCGTGGTCGACCTGCAGCTGAACGACCGCCGGATCCCGGTCCTCGAGGGGCTGCACATGCCCGCAGTGGTGGTCGGCACGCCGCGCGGCTCCGGGCACCTGCCTGCCATCTGGCAGGACTCCCGGGCCGGCGTCGAGGCGGTCGTCACGCACCTGGCGGGCCTCGGCCACCAGCGGATCGCGCGCGTCGGCGGCTTCGCCAGGTACTGGCACTCCAAGCTCCGCTCCGAGGAGTTCGCCTCGGTCGCCGCGGCAGCGGGGCTCGCCGCGGTGTCCGTGGAGGCCGACTACTCTGCCGAGCACGGCGCGCAGGCGACGCGCGGCCTGCTCGGCACCGCGGAGCCGCCCACCGCGATCCTCTACGACAACGACGTGATGGCCGCGGCCGGCCTTGGCGCGGCGCAGCGGATGGGACTGAACGTGCCGGCGGACGTGTCGATTGTCTCCTGGGACGACTCGGCCCTCTGCGAGCTGATCCACCCGGCGATCACGGCGCTGCACAGGGACGTTTCAGCCGCGGGCAGCCAGGCCGCCCGCATGTTGCAGCAGCTGGCGCTGGGCGGCCGTCCGAAGAACTTCAGGGAGCCCCGGCCGAAGCTGATAGTTCGTGATAGCTCCGGCCCCGTTGGCGCTCCTGTAAGCGATGGCGCCCGCCGTATCACGGCCTGACCGCGAATGAGAAAAGCGGCAAAAAGGACGCTACGCCTCACCGGGGCCACGTATGTCGTTGAACGGTCAAGCTAGCCACCTCTGTTGACCAGCCTGAAACCTGATCGCGACACGAGAGATACCTGGACCGCACTTTACTTGCGCGGCTCATTGGGTTAACACTTAACCGGTATAGCCGACGTGCGCAGCAGCACTGCCGCACATCGCGCGACCGACCCGCTACCCGGCGTCGGTGTCATGAGGACTTGCTAGTGAGGAGGCAAGACCCGGTGAGATACACAAGAAAGACGACGGCCGGGCGATGGCGCAAAGCCAGGTATGGCAGCGCCGTCCTGGCCGTGCTGGCGCTCGGCACGGCAACTGCCTGCACCAGCGGCGGCTCGTCGTCGAGTAGCGGATCCACGTCGGCGAGCGCGTCGGCGCCGGCGTCCGGCGGCTCGATTAGCAGCTTCCCGCGGAACGAGACGCTGTACACCAGCGGCACGCTGTACAGTCCGCCGTCGACCTGGAACCCGCTTGACGTGGGTAACTACGACACGGGTACGCAGGGCCTGATCTACGAGCCGCTATACCTGTACGACCCGAACAAGGGCACCTACGACTCGTGGCTGGCGACCGGCAGCCTCACTAGCGGCTGGAACAGCTCACAGACCGTGTACACGATCCACGTCCGGCCGAATGTGACGTGGAGCAACGGCACGCCGCTCACCGGCGCGGACGTCGCCTACTCGATCAACCTGGCCAGGACGAACGCCGCCGACCCGTACGCGGCCAACGTGGCGACGGTCGCGAACGCGGTCGCTGACGGCAACACGGTTACGGTGACGTTCAAGGGCACGCCCGGCTACACGGAGTGGACGGACTACCTGTGGAAGGCCCCGGTCCTTCCGAAGGCCGTCTGGTCGAAGCTCCCCGCGAGCCAGATCGTGACCTACCCCAACACGCACCCGGTCGGCACCGGCCCGATGACCCTGGACACCTACAACGCCCAGGAGACCGCTTACCAGACCAGGCCGGGCTGGTGGGCGACCAGCGCACTGGGCTTGAGCTTCAAGTTCAAGTACCTGGTAGACGTCGTCAACGGCACCAACGACTACGAGCTCGGGCAGCTGACCGCCGGCAACATCGACTGGAGCAACAACTTCCTGCCCGGCATCAACCAGCTGGCGGGCGCCGTGGGCGGCAACTCCGGGTACACCCTCAAGTTCTACTACCCGAACAAGCCGTACATGCTGTCGGGGAACACGGTCTGGCTCGAGCCGAACGACTCCGTGGCGCCGATGAGCAACGTCAACTTCCGCAAGGCGCTGGCGTACGCGCTCAACCCGCAGACGATCGCGCAGACGGTATACGGAGGCATCGCCGAGGCGGCTAACCCGACCGGCCTGCTGCCCAACCTGAGCAGCTACGTCAATAACAGCGTCGTCGCGGCGGACGCGCCGACCTACAACCCGGCCAAGGCCAAGCAATACCTGGCGCAGTCGGGCTACCACGGCCAGGCCATCACCTTGCAGGTGCCTAATGGCTGGTCGGACTGGATGGACGCGACCACCGTCATCAAGTCCGAGCTCGACGCGATCGGCATCAACCTCCAGCTGACCTACCCGACGTCGAACGCGCGCACCGCGAACGTGACCAACGGCAACTTCGACCTGCAGCTGGACAACAACGCCAGCCTCGACTCCACGCCGTGGAGCTACTACCAGCGGGTGTACCAGCTCCCGATCGCCAAGCAGCAGACCTCGCAGCTGAACTGGGAGCGGTTCAGCTCGCCGTCGGACTGGAACCTGGTGCAGGAGGCAGGCCAGGTCCCGCTTACCGACACCTCTAAGCTGGACTCCATCTACACCCAGCTGCAGACCGACTTCTTCCAGCAGGAGCCGCTGATACCGCTGTGGTACAACGGCGTCTGGTTCCAGGGCAACACCTCGGTCTGGCAGGACTACCCGTCCAGCTCGGGGTCCGACCAGTACATGCCGGCTATGTGGCGCGGTTACATCGGCGCGATGACCACGGTCTACGCGCTGGCCAATCTCAAGCCGGCACCGGCGAGCTAGAGCTGACGCTCGCGGGACATCGACCGGATTAGTCACATCCGCGGCCCCAAGCCGACCCGCCTTCCGCCTGCAAGCCGGAAGGCGGGTCGCTGGGCCGTTGAGCCACCCCTCGGAGACGGCCTGTGCGGCGCTACCTGACCAGGAAAATCATCACCTACCTGCTGGCGTTCTTCGTCGGCATGACCATCGACTGGGGCATCCCGCACCTGATGCCGGGGGATCCCATCCAGGGCCTGCTGTCGAAGTTCGACCTGGACTCGGCGTCGTACGCGGCGCTCTACAAGTCGTTCGCCCAGTCATTCGGCCTTAACGTGCCGCTGTGGCAGCAGTACCTGGACTTCTGGAAGGGCGTGCTGACCGGCAACATGGGGATCAGCATCTACGCTCCGCCCGACACGGTCACGTCGCTCATCTTCGGGGCGCTGCCGTACACGCTGGCGCTGCTCGTCCCCGCCGTGGTGCTCTCCTACATCGTGGGTAACCGGCTGGGCGCGGCGGCCGCCAGGCGCAAGGCTCTCGACAACACGGTGCTTCCGCTCGGCTACATCTTCCAGGCCATTCCGTACCCGTGGCTGGCGCTGATCGTGCCGTACCTGCTCGGCGTGGTCTGGAAGGTGTTCCCGACCTCCGGCGCCTATTCGGAGACACTGCTCCCGTCGTGGTCCTGGACGTTCATCGCGAGCCTGCTCGACCACTGGTTCCTGCCGTTTCTCACCGTGTTCCTTGTCAGCCTCGGCGGCTGGGCCATCGGCATGCGCAACCTGGTCATCTACGAGCTCGAGAACGACAGCTCGCGGTACCTGCGCGCGCTCGGCGCCAGCGAGCGAGTGGTCCGCAGGTACGCCTACCGCAACGCGTCGCTGCCGCAACTGTCCGGCCTGGCGCTGGCGCTCGGCGTGGTGATCGGCGGCAACATCGTCACCGAGATCGCGTTCCAGTACCCCGGTCTCGGACGCCTGATCTACGAAGCGATCACGGACCAGGACTACTTCCTCCTGCAGGGCATCTTCATCTTCATCGTCGCCGGCGTCCTGATCGCTAACTTCGTCATCGACCTGGTGTACATCAGCGTCGACCCGCGGACCCGGCTGAGCATGCAGGGGGAGGCGGCATGAGCGAGCCGGTCAGCCAGGCCCCGGAGGCACCGAAGACCCCGGAGCCACTGGAATCCCAGCCTTCCGGCGCCCCGATCGTGGGCGTCCCTCTCGGCCTGGCGGCTGGCGGCACCGCGATCGGCCGCAGGCGCAGCGATTTCCTCTATTACGGGCTGCGGAACAAGAAACTGGTTTTCGGCCTCAGCCTTGAGCTACTGCTCGTGCTGTTCGCGATCATCGGCCCGATGATCGCGAAGTACCCGCCCCTGGCCCTGACTGGCGCGCAGCTCCAGCACCCGGGCGGAACGTACTGGCTCGGGACGAACACCCTCGGCAACGACCTGTTCTCGCAGCTGGCCAACGGTATTCGGGAAAGCTACCTCGTAGGCTTGCTCGGCGCCGCGTCCGCGGCTTTCGTCGGCATGGCGCTCGGGTTCACCGCCGGATGGCGTGGCGGCATCCTCGACGAAGTCCTGCAAATGATCACGAACATCATCGTGATGATCCCCGCACTGGTGCTGCTCATCGTGATCAGCTCGTACCTGAACCACCCGAGCGTAACGTTCGAAGGCATATTCATCGGGCTGACAACGTGGCCGTGGGTGGCGCGGGCGGTCCGGGCGCAGACGTTCTCGCTGCGGTCCCGGGAGTTCGTCGAGATTGCCAAGCTGTCGGGCAAGCGACCGCTGGCGATCATCGTCCAGGACATCGCGCCGAACATGGCATCGTACTTGTTCCTGGTCGTCATCCTGCTGTTCGGCAGCTCGATGCTGCTGGCGGCGAGCTACGACTTCCTCGGCCTCGGCCCGACCGGGGTTGTCTCGCTCGGCACGATGATGAACCAGGCGCAGAACGAAGCCGCGCTGCTCTACCACGAGTGGTGGTGGTTCGTCCCGCCTGGCGTGGTGCTGACCGCGATGGTCGCGGCGCTGCTCATCGCCAACGTGGGCCTCGACGAGGTCTTCAACCCGAAGCTGAGGGAACAGTGAGCGTCAGCGTAGAGAACCTCTCTGTGGCCTACCGGAGCCGCCGCGGGGACGTGACCGCGGTGGACAACGTCAGCTTCGCGCTCGCCGACGGGGAGATCATGGGCCTGGCGGGCGAGTCTGGGAGCGGCAAGTCGACGCTCGGGAACGCTCTTATCTACCTAGATGCCAGGATGAGGCAGACCGGGGGCAAGGTCACGCTGGACGGCAGGGAATTGCCCATCGCGGACCCCAAGAGCATGCGTCCGCGGCGGATGACCGAGGTCTCGCTCGTCCCGCAGTACGCGATGAGCGCGCTTCCCCCGACGAGGAAGATCGGCAAGCTCACCGGCGACCTGCTCACGTCGCACCGGGTACCCAACCAGGCCGAGGTCCTGACCGAGATGAGGCGGCGGATCGAACTGATCGGCCTGCGGGAGGACGTGCTCGGCAAGTACCCCTTCGAGCTGTCCGGCGGCATGCGGCAGCGAGTGACGATCATCCTGTCCACGCTGCTCAACCCGTCGCTGCTCGTCGCCGACGAGGTGACCTCCGCGCTCGACGTCTCGACGCAGCGGGCGGTGGGCGAGATGCTGCTCGAGTTCCGCGACCGCGGGTACGTCAAGTCCGTCATCGCGATCACCCACGACTTGTCGATCCTCGCGCAGATCGCCGACAGCATCACGATCATGTACGCGGGCCGGCTGGCCGAGAAGGCGAGCACCAGCACGATCGTCGGCAACCCGCTCCACCCGTACACCCAGGCGCTAATCGCGTCCTTGCCGGCGGTCGGGGTGCGGTATGACCAGACCATGCTGACCGGAATCCCCGGCCGGCCGCCCTCGCTGGCCAACCCGCCGGCCGGGTGCCGCTTCCGTGACCGGTGCCCGTTCGCGTTCGACAAGTGTCAGCAGACACCCCCGTTCGAAGAGGTCAAGCCCGGGCACTACGTCGCGTGCTGGAAGGTGAGCCAGGAGGAGCAGGCCGGATGAGCACGCTGAAGGTGGACCAGGTTTCCAAGCTGTACCGGGCGGCCAGCCGCGGCGGCGGCCTCACCCCGGCGCTGCGGCAGGTCAGCTTCGAGCTCAGGCAGGGAGAGGTCATCTCCCTGATCGGCGAGAGCGGCAGCGGCAAGACGACGCTCGGCAAGGTCATCTTGCGGCTCGTGCGGCCGACCAGCGGGACTGTGACCTTTGACGGCGCGGACATCGCGGAGTACTCCCCGGGCGGGCTGCGCGACTATTACCGGCACGTGCAGGGGGTATTCCAGGACCCGTTCAGCTCGTATAACCCGATCTACCGGGCGGACCGGGTATTCGAGATGGTGCGGGAGGTGTATTTCCGCGGCGTCCCGAGAAAGGAATGGAACGGCAAGATCGAGGCGGCGCTCGACGCCGTGGCGCTGAACCCGGGTGACGTGCTCGGCAAGTACCCGCACCAGCTGTCCGGCGGCCAGCAGCAGCGGCTGCTGATCGCCCGCGCGCTGCTGCTCGACGTCAAGGTGCTGGTCGCCGACGAGATCATCAGCATGCTCGACGCCTCCACCCGGGTGGACGTGCTGAACCTGCTGGTCAAGCTCAAGCGAGCCGGCCTCGCGGTCTTGTTCATTACCCATGACCTGTCGCTCGGCAACTACGTGTCCGATCGGACGGTCATCTTGCGGCACGGCGCGATCGTCGAGATGGGCGAGACGGAGAAGGTCTTCGGCAACCCGCAGCACGACTACACGAAGATGCTCTTGTCCGCGGTGCCGGAACTGCACAAGAAGTGGCAGCACACCCCGCTCGGCCCGGTCGCGGTTTCCGGTAACGGGCGGGTCGCCGCCGCGGACACGATCGAGTCCATTCCGAACGGCCGCGGGGTGACTGCCCTGGCTCACGCCTCTCTCGTGGAGCAACTGACCCACGAGCGACCGGTGGTCAAGCGCGAGCGACGCGTTTTCTCCGGCGTCTTTCACGGCCCACGGGCAGCCAGCGGCAGTTCTGCGGTCGCGCTCAGCCTTGAGCCGCCCGCCCTGCGCGAGTTCGAACCGGGTCACTTGGTGGCCGAAACCGAATAGCGGAAGGTTGCATGACGAAGCATCCGGATGCCGGTGACGATGACCGTCGCGGGCTCCTGCCTGGATTCGATATCACCGTCGCCCACGCATCCCGGGTCTACGACTACTGGCTCGGCGGCAAGGACAACTTCGCGGCTGACAGGACCGCCGCCGAAGAGATTATCGCCGTCCGCCCGACGATTATCCGTGACATCCGGGCTAACCGGGCGTTTCTCGGCCGCGCGGTCCGTTTCCTGGCCGCCGAGGCCGGGATACGGCAGTTCCTCGACGTGGGCACCGGTCTTCCTACCAGCCCGAACGTACACGACGTCGCGCAGACGGCAGCACCTGAGTGCCGGATCGTGTACGTCGACAACGACCCAATGGTGCTTACGCATGCCCGCGCGCTGTTGACTAGCAGTCCTCACGGCGCGTGCGCCTACGTGGACGCGGACCTGAAAGACACCGCCAAGATCCTGGCGGAAGCGGCGCGGACGCTGGACTTCTCGCAGCCGGTCGCGGTCTTGTTCGTCGGGGTGCTGCACTTGGTCTCCGACGACGAGCACCCGTACGGGATCGTGGCGGACATGGTCAACGCGACCGTGCAGGGCAGTTGCCTGGCGCTGACCCACCCGGCCAAGGACATCAACGCGGACGAGGTGGCAGAAGGCGCCCGCCGGTACAACGAGCATGTCAAGGTGCTTCAGACCCGGCGGACCTATGCAGAGACCCTTCGGTTCTTCGATCGTTTGCAGGTCATTCCGCCGGGGCTCGTGCAGTGCCACCGGTGGCGGCCGGACCCCAGGGCCGCAGGCCTAGCGGAGGACGTGTCGGCATGGGGTGGCGTCGCCCGCAAGTGATAACCGCCTGGGCTCGCGTCCCCGAATGCCTTGCTAAACCTCTACTTAACCGTGTAAGTACTTAACCGTGTAAGTGCCGATGCATACCCGCAAGCCGAGCGCAAGGAGCACAACGATGAGATTTCGGCTGAGACATCGGTGGGCGCTCTACGCGAGCGCCTGTGCGGCAGTCGCGGTGCTGGCGACCGCCACGGCGGGGGCACCGCCGGCGGCTGCGAGCTCGGGCAGCACACCCGCGCTGCTGTCCGGGGCTCCCCTCGGGCTCAACACCGCGCCGTGGGACTACATTTACGCGGCGAACACGTCGGCTTCCGGCGGCGTGAACGTCATCCAGCCGCTGCTGCAGTCGGCGGGGATCGGCATGCTTCGGTACGGCGGCGGTTCGTATGCCGATTACTACGACTGGCAGACCAACACCAACATCCAGAACTGCCTGCCCGACGACGCGACGGCGTCCTTCACCTCCAGCTGCGCGTCCTCGGACTCGCTGGACTTCAGCCAGTTCTCCCAGCAGGCCAGGGCAATCGGCGCGCAGAGCTTCGTTACTGTGAACTACGGCTCGGGCACGCCCGCTGAGGCGGCCGCGTGGGTCGCTCAGGCTAAGAGCACTCCCGGCCAGGGCGTCGCGCTGTGGGAGGTCGGCAACGAGACCTACGGGTGCTGGGAGGTGGACAACGAGCTCGCTGGTCCTCCCGAGAACTTCGCAGGCTACACGCCCAACACCTACACCACGGTGAATGGCGTGTACGAGAACCCGACCTGCCCGCAGGTGACCGAAGGCAACGCCGCTGGCACCCAGACGCTGGCAACCTCGTACGCGGTCAACGCAAAGCAGTTCCTCGTCGCCATGAAAGCAGCGGACCCGACGGCTCAGATCGGGGTGCCGTGGGCATTCGGCAGCGCGGTGCCAGGCGCGTCCGTCCCGGACAACTCCGAGTGGAACAACACCGTGCTGGGCACCGACGGCCGTTACGTCAGCTTCGTGGACGCGCACTACTATCCGTTCTCCTTCTCCGGCAGCACTGGCGGTGCCAACCCAACCGACCAGCAGGTCCTGCAATCGCTGCAGCAGATCCCGTCGCTGTACGGCGAAATTCGGGCCGGACTGAACTCCCACGACCCGAAGGCGTCGGTCGTCGTCGGCGAAACCGGCGTGTCCAACAACGAGACCACGACGGTGTGCACCCCAGTGGGCGCGCTGTTCGCCGCCGGCGACGTGTTGTCATGGCTCGCAGCCGGCGCGCAGAGCGCCGACTGGTGGAACATGAACAACTACGGGAACACCACCGGCAGCTGCACCAACCCCGACTACGGGATGTTCACCTCGTCCTCACCGCCGGTTGCCGAGACCCCGTACTACGGCTACGTGCTCGCGTCGGTGCTGGCCCGGCCGCGTGCCCTGCTCGGCACCCTGGCCACCTCGGACCCGTCGGACGTGCTCGCCTTCCAGGCTCTTCTGCCTGACGGAAAGCATGCTGTTGCCTTCATCAACACCGACACGAACTCTGCGGAGACGGTGACCTTCCGCGCGCCGCTGTCCGGCACACTGCAGACATGGAGCTACAGTGCCGGGAACCAGAACGCGGCAAACTCCAACATAGTGACCGGGACAACGTCCGCGGGGTCGGTCGCGCACGGCATCACGCTGCCAGCCGAGTCAATGACGATCCTCCAGACCGGGTAGCCGGCCGCCGGAACCCGCGCTAAGCGGGGAAGTTCGCCCGCAGGTGGCGAAGCTGGTGTTCGGCGTGGACGTGCGGGACGCTGTGCCCGCTGAACGGGTACACGGCGATGTCCTTGTCCGACGTGATCTCGTTGTACGCGGCGAACACCGTGGACGGCGGGCAGATGTCGTCCATCAGGCCCACGCTCATCAGCGCGGTGGCCGTGATCCGGCGGGCGAGCAGGGCGCAGTCGATGTAGCGCAAGGTGGTCAGCGCGGTGTCGATGAGCGCGACGTTTTCCGCGAGGAACTCAGGGATCTCGGTGTACGGGGCCCGCGGGGCCAGGGTGATCGCCCGCTGGATGTCGCACAGGAACGGGGTGTCGGAGTGGCACACCGCCACGTTGTCCCGGTGCAGCCCGGCGGTCGCGAGTGCCAGGCCACCGCCCTGGCTGTGGCCGCTGACCGCGACTTTGGCGTTCGGTCCGGCCAGCTCGAGCGCGGTGTCCACCGCGCGGGCCGCGTCGGTGAACATCCGGGTGAAGTAGTAGTCCTCGGGGGTGGTGATCCCGCGGCTCATGACCTGCGCGTTCTCCGGCCCGGTCGAATGGTCCGGGGTGGCGCCGAACGTCCAGCGCCCGCCTTGCCCCCGGCTGTCCATGACGAACACCCCGTAGCCGAGCGAGGGCAGCAAGACGTGCTCCGCCGGCGCGCCCCGGCCGCCGCCGTACCCGACGAACTTGACCACGATCGGCGGTGGCGTTTGAGTGCCGTCCGCGTCGCGGTTGCCGGGTCTGATGTACCAGGCCCGGACCGGATCCCCGCCGGCCCCGGAGAACTCCACGTCGAATACCTGGAACGGCCGGTAGACGTCCGGCTCGTGCGGCGTGAACGTGGCCGGCTGGGCCTGCGCCCGTGCGAGGTCCAGGCGATTCGCCCACCACGCGTCGAGCCCGTCGGGCTCTTGGGTGTCCGTGCGGTACTCGCGCAGCCGCTCGAGCGGCATGTCATACCAGGGCATACGGCGTTTGTACCACGGTCGCACTGCCTGCCGCCGTGATGGCGCGGACGTCGCATGGTGCTCGCGTTGGCTAGCGGGTTCGGGATTCGGTAGACTGCATCGGCGCCGGTACGGAAGACCGCGCGTACCCATGGGGTATGGGGTAATTGGCAGCCCGACAGGTTCTGGCCCTGTTAGTCTAGGTTCGAGTCCTGGTACCCCAGCTTTCTTCGTGGCACGGATGCCCTAATGTGGCCTCCGTGCCACGTTTGCTTTCTGCGCTCTTGCGCGTGCTGCCAGCGGTCCGCGGAGACGCGGCGTGCTGATCCAGGCCTGCCTCAACGGTCCCACCACTCGTGCCGAGCACCCGGCCGTGCCGTTGACCCCCGCTGAGCTGGCCGCCGAGGCCCGCGCCGCGGCCGCGGCCGGAGCGGAGTCGGTCCACGTGCACCCGCGTGACGCGTCCGGGGCGCAGACCCTGGTACCCGATCATGTGCTCCCGGCGGTGGCCGCCATCCGCGCGGCGACCGCCCTGCCCGTCGGGGCGACCACCGGCATCTGGACGGTCGACGGAGACGTCGCGCGCCGGATCTCCCTGGTTGAGCGCTGGACCGGACCGGACCGGCCGGACTTCGCGTCCATCAACGTGAACGAGCCAGGCACCGATGCGCTCGCCGACCTGCTCACCAGTCTGGGGATCGAGATCGAGGCGGGCGTCTGGACGGTGGAAGACGCCCGGCTGCTCGGCGACAGCACGTTCGGCGACCGGGTGATCCGGGTGCTGCTCGAGCCCGTCGACCGGTCTCCGGCGGCGGCCGTCGCGACGGCCGCCGAGGCGTCGGCGGAACTGACCCGGCTCGGGATCGAGGCGCCGCAGCTGCACCATGGCTACGGCCTGGCCACCTGGGACGTGCTGCGGGCCGCGGTCGCGACGGGCCACGACATCCGGGTCGGCCTCGAGGACACCACCGTCCTGCCGGACGGCAGCGTAGCCGCCGGGAACGGCGACCTGGTGGCCGCGGCCGCCCGGCTGGTGCGGGAGGCGTGAGCCGGGACTCGTGTTGGCTGCACTCACCCGGAGGCGGTAACCTATAGCTCGCTGCTCGGCCCCGTCGTCTAGAGGCCTAGGACGCCGCCCTCTCAAGGCGGTAACGCCGGTTCGAATCCGGTCGGGGCTACAAATAGATACCTGTCACCCTCATCTAGTTGGCTACCAGCGCGCCTAGTTCGGTGGTTCGCTGGGGGGTCCAGCCTGGGGGCGGGATGATGCTGGCCCAGGCGGCGGCTGCCTGCGCCGTGCCGTAGGTGTGGCCGTGTCCTGGCGGGACCGCCGTTGCCAGCGCTAGGTCGGCTGCGACCTGCCAGAACGTTACGAGCGGGTACCAGTGCATCGCCGATGAGACGTCCGGCGGGTGGGTTCCCCGCAGCCAGTCCGGCTGGTGGAATGCCAGCCCCCAGGACCACCAGACGATCGGGTCCGAGGTGTTCTGCAGGTACACGACCCGAGGCTGTTGCCACCCTGAGCTCGCCGGGTTGAGCTGGCTGGGCACCCAGGCCCAGTGGACCGTGCGCCCACCCTGATAGACCGGCTGCCACTCCGGGCTGCCCGGGTCGCGGTCGGAGGTGAACCGGCTCCACAGCGTGTTGCTGTTGGTCGGCCCCACCCAGAGCACCCCCGAGGTCCGGTCGGCGATGTCCTCGGTGCCACTGAACGCCGCTTCGGTGCCGAACGAGCCCAGGCTCTCCCCGAAGACCACGAGCTTCGGCCGCTGGCCGGCCGGCAGCTGGTGCCACGTGTCGTAAACCGCGTCGAACAGGTCCCGGCCTGCCTCCTGAGCCGGGCCCTGGTCCACGATGAACGAAATCCAGCTGGGCAGGTAGGAGTACTGGATGGCGACGACGGCCGTGTCCCCGTTGTACATGTATTCCAGCGGGTCGATCATCGCTGGGTTCAGCCATCCGGTCCCGGTGGTGCCGGCGACGACGATGACCTTCCGGTGGAAGGCGCCGGTCCGCTCGAGTTCCCTGACCGCGAGCGCGGACTCGGCCGCGATCGAGGACGCCGACTTCAGGCCCACGTAGACCCTGATCGGCTCCATGGCGGCCGTTCCCGAGAACTTGCTGATCTCCGCTTCCGTCGGGCCGCTGTCGACGAACGTCCGGCCCTGCCGCCCGAGCGTGTTCCACGGCACCAGCGATGCGGGGCTCCCCGAGCGCAGCGGCGTAGCGGGCTGGGCGATCCCGGGGGCCGTGCCGTTGTCGGCGCTTCCGAAAACCGAGTTCGCGGCTGAGGTAAAGGCGCGCGGCAGCACGCCGCCGGCAAGGAGGCCCAGGATCACGACAACGATCAGCACCGCCAGCGCGGTGGCGGCCTGCCGCGGAATGAACCGGCCCAGCAGCCTGGCGACGAGCCGCACGAGCGCCCAGATGGCCCGGGCCACCGCGATAATGGCGGCTGCGATCAGGATCGACACCAGGACGACGAGTATGTAGTTAGCTTCGCTCGGCTGGCTGGCCTCGACCAGCTCCCTGATGTCGTGCTGCCACTCCGCTCCCAGGAAACCGAACAACGGGATCAGCACAACCGCGGCGCCTGCCAGCAACCAGCAGGCGGTGAGCCGCGCCGCATGGTTCGGGCGCCACGGGATTATCGATCTCAGCAGCCACCCGACGAACGTTCCGATGGCGTAGCCGATGGCGACGGTGATGCCGGACATGACCGCTTGCAGGAACCAGGCACGCGGCAGCAGCGACGGTGTCAGTGACAGGCAGTAGAACAGCAGCGCGCCGGTCAGTCCGGCCAGGCTGAACCGGGTGAGGTAGCGCCGCGTTCGCGGAAAGGTCCACCAGCGAGGTTTCGCCGGCCGTTCGCCCTGCTCCGGCTCGGGTGGCTCGCGGGGCTCGAACGGCTCGAACGGCTCGCGCGTCTCGGCGGGAGGGACCGGCGCGGCCGTCTGCTGCTCTGCGTCGCCGGTCACCGGGTGACCCGCGTCCATCGCCTCGCTCATCGCGGCGTGCCCCAGGCCCATACCGCCGCCGAGGCGAGCACGCTGAGCCCGTTCGTCGCCCAGTGCAGCGCGGCCGGCGCCAGGATCGAGCCACTGCGGCGCCTCAGTTCGCAGAACACCACGCCGGACAGGGCGGTGAACAGCACCGTCGCCACCACCGTGGTGGCCTGCCCTGACCTGCCCGCGCCGACGGTACCGCTGATCGCCTCGTTGCTCGTGGACAGCCCGAGGGAGGGCAGCACATGCCACAGCCCGAACAAGGCCGACGAGACCACGGTCGCCGTGACGGTGCCCCTGACCCGTCGCAGCAAGCCCCACAGCACCCCGCGGAAGGCGACCTCCTCCACCAGCACGGTGCCGATGGGGATGAGCACGAACGCGGTCAGCAGCGCGCTTCCCCAGTCCAGCCGGTAGCGGGTGTCGCGGAACGCCTCCCTGGTCAGCGGCAGGGCGGCGCCTACTGCGAGCACCACCGCGACGATGCCGATGATGACCGCGGCCCACCGCAGCCCTGGTCGCCAGGTGCCCGGTCCGAGGCCGAGCTCCTGCCAGCTGAGCCCGGCGAGGCGGGCGACACCCACCAGCCCGGCGACCACGACGGGCCCCACCACGAGAGACGCGTGCGGCACCCGGATATCCACGACGTTGAGCCCGGCCAGGACGACAACTACCAGGAACACCGCTATTCGCGGGGAAATCTGGAGCGTCCGCGCCATGCCTGCTCCTTCCTGCGGGCGGAAGACCCAGTGTTGCGCGTATGAATGGCCAGCAGCTCATCCGGAAAGGGTGAAACGGCCGCCTAACCTCGCCGCGGCGCGCCTGCTGTCCCGCTTGGCCTGCTGGCGCGCGCCCGCGGCTTGCGTTCCCGCACGGTCCCGTTCGCTGGCCGGGTTGCGCAGGGCACGGTCCCCGGTACGGCTCGCCGGGACCCCCGGGGCGTCACGGCGCTGCCGGGGCACCATGTCGTCGGCGCCGCCGCGCTCCGGCCCGCCGCGTTGCTTCGCCGACCGGGCCAGCGCCAGCCGCTCGGCGCGCAGCGCCGCCGCGGACTCCCTGGCCAGGATCGCGACCCGCCGGCTGACCTGGGAAAGGGCCCGTTCGAACGCCTCGGCTTTCCGCAAGGCGTGCGTGTTCTCCGGCCGCGCGGCGCCACGGCCGCCGCGCTCGGCTACCCGCGTGCTCGCGGTCCGCCGGTACTGGCTGACGTACTTGTCGCGGGCTCGCCGTATCCGGGTTTCGAGCTCGATGGCCGCTTCTTCGTCGAGCGCCGCGAGCGCCTCCCGGCTGGTTTCCGCGATCAGCAGCTTCTCGGTGTCGTTCAGTATCGCGCGCGTGGCTGCATCCATCGTGTTCCCCCTGTACCGTCGGTGACAGCTTAAACCCGCTTAGCTGCGATGACGGCCTCTGCCGGTGCTCGAAGTTGACGCGCTCCTCAGTGGGCGGAGTGGCCGGGTAGCACGCCGAGTACCGCCAGGCCGTCAAGGAACAGCTGAACGCCGACCGCGGTGAGCAGCACGCCGAGCAGCCGGGACAGCACCTCGAGCACGATCTCGTGCGCGCGGCCGAGCAGTGGCGCGATCACCCAGGCGGACAGCATGTCGAGGAGCACGACGAGGACGAAGGCCGCCGCCACGGTCCACCGCCCGGCCCACGTGTGCGTGGTCAGCGATTCGGTCAGCGCGGCGGCGATCGCGAGCGGGCTGACGACGAACGGCAGAAGCAGCTCGCGCAGCCCGCTGGTCAGCGGATGGGTGGGGTCGGCGCCGGCCGCCACGCGGCCGCTTCCGCCAGTGCCCGGGATATCCGTGGAGAGGTCGAAGTGCAGGCCAAGCACTATTCCCATCGCGTACCCGAAGAACACCAGCCCGGAGGCCAGCTCGATGGAAGCGGCGCTGATGTGGAAGAACGTCGCTAGCCACGGGGCCGTCAGGGTGCACACGATACCGATGAAAGCCGCCGCGAAAGCGGCCACGGCCGCGACCACCCGCATCGAGCGCGCGTTTAGCGTGCGGGTCAGCTCGGCGAAGGCGAGGAGCTCCTTCTGCGGACCGAGCACCGCGAGAAACGTGATGAAGGTGTCGGCGAGGTTGAGGGGCTCCATGCCCCGATCATGTCGTTTCACGGCACATGAACCGCGGTAACGACACGTGTGGCGGCCGTGTAAAATCAACCGCGTGTCAGGGCGGTCGTATTGGCGCTTTACGCCGGCTCCGGGGGCCGGGCGTATTCGCGTGCGCTAATCACCGCCCGGAGCCAGCCGAAGACGGGGCCGCTAAGTCCCGTCGAGAACGACAGGGCGTAGCTGGCTCCCGGCAGACACGGGCGCGGCGCGCCCGGGAGGAGAAACCCCGATGTCACGCGTCAGCGACACCCGCATCGTCGGTTACGAGCCATTGCTGTC
>Ga0335072_10003816_pt1 | contig 22550 bp, 15 predicted proteins | sample Lox_Sample_21_FD_206725 | JGI IMG/M metagenome (GOLD analysis project Ga0335072, IMG submission 206725) | Soil microbial communities from Loxahatchee National Wildlife Refuge, Florida, United States - Lox_Sample_2.1 | ecosystem: Environmental > Terrestrial > Soil > Wetlands | place: USA...
AATTCATGCGGATGGTGTCGTCGTCCGCGCCTTCGGTCGGCCACTGCAACACCATGGGCACGGCGACGTCGATGAACTCGCTCGCCGAAGCCCTCGGCATGTCCCTGCCCGGCTGCGCCGCCGTTCCTGCTCCGTATCGAGAGCGCGGCTGGATGGCCTATGAGACGGGCAAGCGCATCGTTGCCATGGTGCAAGAGAACCTGCGGCCATCCGACATCATGACCAAGGCGGCGTTCGAGAACGCCGTAGTGGCGGCGGCGGCGCTGGGCGCATCTTCGAACTGCCCCATCCACATGGTGGCGATCGCGCGCCATATGGGCGTGGAACACTCGCTGGACGATTGGCAGCGGCTTGGCCCGGAAATCCCGCTGCTGTGCGACGTACAGCCCGCGGGCCGATTCCTCGGGGAAAAGTTCTATCGCGCCGGCGGCGTGCCCGCGGTGATGAAGGAACTGCTGAAGGCCGGCAAACTGAACGCCGGCGCGATGACGGTCACCGGCAGGACAGTCGCGGAAAACGTGCGCGACGTGCCGGACGGCGATCGCGAAGTCATCCGCGCTTACGAAGCCCCCATGCTTCCCGCCGCCGGCTACGTCGTCATGTCCGGCAATCTGTTCGATTCAGCAGTGATGAAGATCAGCGTCATCGACAAGGATTTCCGCGCCCGCTTCCTGTCCGATCCGGCGCATCCGAACGTGTTCGAGGGCAAGGCGATCGTGTTCGAAGGCCCGGAGGACTATCACCACCGCATCGAAGACCCCGACCTGGGTGTCGAGGAGCAATCGGTGCTGATCATCCGCAACTGCGGCCCGGTCGGCTATCCCGGCAGCGCGGAGGTCGTGAACATGCAGCCGCCGGCTTCGATGTTGAAGCAGGGCATCATGGCGCTGCCGACGATGGGGGATGGACGGCAGTCGGGCACGTCGGGCTCGCCGTCGATTCTGAACGTGTCGCCGGAGGCGGCGGTCGGCGGCGGTCTGGCTCTGTTGCAGACCGGTGACCGGATCCGCATCGACCTGAACACGCGCAAGGTGGACGTGTTGCTGCCGCCGGGTGCGTTGGAGGCGCGGCGGAAGGCGTGGACGCCTCCCAAGCTGAACAACATGACGCCGTGGGAGGAAATGTACCGCTCGATGGTGGGGCAGTTGGGCACCGGCGCGTGCCTGGAGCCGGCGACGCTGTACCTGGACGTTATCGAGACCCGGGGCGAAAGCCGCAACAACCATTGAAACCGCGATAGGCCAGCGGTGGAGCGGCGGCGCGGCAATGCCCATGCGATTCGGGTGCGATCATCTCGCGGGCCCTATTGCGCGCATGGGCCTGGCGCTGCCGACGCATGCAGCAGCATGACGTTGCGCCAACCCGGCCCACGGCAGGCATTGCGATTGGCCTGCTCGTCCTGTCGGCGGCCGCCGCCCTCCTGTGGTGGTACATAGGCACCGCAGCGGTTGATGTCGTCTACGCCGACACCTGGGCCTATCTGCCGACGATCGAGCATGCGCTGTCCGGCCGGCTGTCTGCTGCTGATCTGTTTGCTGCTCATAACCAGAACCGCACCCCATTGCTCGACGTTGTATTGCTCGCATCGGCCAGATACGACGCATTTGACCTGGTGCACGTCGATTACGCTGGCCCGCTCTTCATCGCCGCGACCGGCATGATCCTTCTGATCATATGCCGCAGTCTGTTCTGCAGCCGTAACACGGCTATGGCGGTCACCTTCACCTGCGTCGTCCTGCTGCTGTCGAGCCTCGGACAATGGGAGAACCTGCTGTTACCGATCAATCTGGTGTTCTTCGCGACGATTACCTTCAGTGCGGCATCGGTCGTATTGGTGCACCGCTACCTCGTTGACCCGCAGCCGAGGCTTCTCTCGCCGGCCTTCCTGGGCGGCACTGCAATGTCGGTACTGGCGCTGTTTTGCATGGCTGGTGGCGTTGTGGTCTGGGTCGTGAACAGTGTGCAGATTGCCGTGTCCTGCTGGCTGCATAAGACCCGCACCGGTCCCGGCGTGATCGCGTACGGCACGGCCGGCGGTCTTTCGATCGCCGTTTATCTCCATGGCCTCGGGCAGCAGGCCGGAGGCGGGTTCGCATTATCGCATCCGCAGGAATTCGGACGCTTCCTGCTGATTGGCACCGGCAACGCCCTGGTTGGTTTTTTCCGCAACGTGCCGAGTGTCCAACTCGATCTCGCAGTGGGTGCCATGCTGCTGGCGTGCTACGGCGGCGTTGCCTTGATCTGGATTCGATTGGCGAAGGCCGATCAGGCCGCCACCTTGGGCCTGCTGTGCCTGGTGCTGCTGGGAGTCGGTGAAGAAGCGCTGATCGCCCTGGGGCGGCTGCCCTACGGCGCGCGCTATGCCGCGGCATCCCGCTATTCCACGCTGACACTGGTCTCGGTTGCCGCCGCACTGATCTTTCTCGCCTGGCACGCGGCGCGGTCTCGTAGCGGCGTGGTGATGGCCGTGCTGCTTGGTACGGCCGTCGCGGCGTTCAGCATGATGGCCGATTGGAACGAACTGGAAATGGCGGGCGCCAGGAGGCAATATGGCGAGAATCTGAAACATATCTTGCAAGTGGGAGACATCGGCGAGGCAGAAGCCGCATCGCTCGAATGGGGCAGCGCCCAGGGCGGCCATTTGCAGGACATAGTGGATGGCAACGCTTTTCTGCGACGTTATCGCTTAAGCCTGTACCGCAATGAGCCCTAGCGTTTGCCAACCTGCCAAGGCAACGACGGACCGAGGCCGATAGACCGGGCAGGGCGGCCGCGATCGTACCAAAGGAATCACAATTTCCTGTGTAGACGACTCGGGGAGGAACAGGTAGCTGCTGACGTCAGCACCAGTCTGGAGCCAGCTATGTTCCGAGTCGTTCTGCCGGTCATGATAGCGGGAGCGTTCATGCTGATGGGATCAGCCGTCAGTCACGCCGCCGCCACTGCTCGCCTTGTGCCTGGTATCGTGGGGCAATCGACCCAGGTGCAGCCGGCGTATTACGTCTGGAACCACCACCGATATGCGCATCGGAGCTGGGACAAGGCGCACAGGCGGTGGCACTACTACTGAGCATTCCTGGCTGCCGCCAAGGTTGAGAGGTACGGCGCTCGTGCCGCCTGCGGTGACGGCGGCACTGTGTACCGGCTACGTGCTGACCTCCGCATGACGCGGCGCGATCAGGCCCTGCGCCTCCAGCACCGGCAGAATGCCGCCGCCCAGCATCATGTCCAGCAGCATCTTCGGCACCGGTGTCACCGCCAGGGTCTGGCCGGTGCGGCGATTGGTCGCGGTCCAGTCCTCGATCGACAGTTCCGCGGTGTCGCCTTCCTCGAACGCCTGCGTCACCCCCGGGCATTCGAACGCTTTGAACCCGTGATTAACACTGTTCCGAAAGAACAGTCCGTTGATCGTTTCGGCAAGCAGAAAACCGACGCCGCAGTTGCGCAGGGAGCGGGCGGCGGGACGCGATGATCCCATGCCGTAGTTGAAGCCACCGATGATCACGTCGCCCCGCCGCATCTCGCGCAGGAACTCCGGGCGATTGGTCGTGAACACCGCCTTCGCCTGGTCCTCCTCGCTGCGCACCAGATAGGGGCCCGGCAGCATCAGGTCGGTGTTGATGTTGTCGCCGAACCTCCACACGCGTCCGGCCAGCATGTTATTGCCGCTCATGCCGCGTCTCCCCGGAAGAATTCGCCGGGATGCGCGATCGCGCCGGCCAAAGCGGAGGCCGCCACCGTCGCCGGCGATGCCATGAAGATGCGTGCCGAGGGATCGCCCATGCGGCCCTTGAAATTGCGGGTGCTGGCGGTGATGCAGGTCTCGTTGGGGCCAAGAGTCCCCATGTGTCCGCCCCAGCAGGCGCCGCATGTCGCCGGCGTAACGACAGCGCCGGCATCGAGCAGGGTTTCCACGTAGCCGGCCTTCAGCGCGGCGCGATAGATCGCCTGCGTGCCGGGCGTGACGATCAGCCGCGTGCCGCGCGCCACCTTGCGGCCGGCGACCACCTTGGCCGCCGCAGCCAGATCGTCCAGCGTGCCATTGGCGCAGGAACCGATGAACGCCTGGTCGATCTTCTGCCCGGCAACTTCGCTGACGGGCACGGAGTTGTTCACCACGGCGTCGGGCAGCGCGACCAGCGGCTCCAGCGTGGACAGGTCGATGCCGCGGCGGTCGCGATACACGGCATCCGGGTCCGGCGGCGCCGGCTCGAACGGCTGCGTATTGCGTTCCCGGACGTATTCCACCAGTGCATCGTCCGCCTCGAAGATAACGAATTCGGCGGACAGCTCGGTGCCCATGGTCGCCAGCGTGCGCCGGCCGTTAATGCCGATGGACGCCATGCCCGGGCCGCCATACTCGACGTTCTGATTCACGTGAGCGCCGTATTTGCCGGCGATGGTCAGGAAAATGTCCTTTGCCGACACGCCATCCGGCAGCCGGCCGGTGAAGTCGTATCGAATGGTTTCGCCGACGCGAAACCACGCTTTGCCGGTCGTGACGGCGTACAGCATGTCCGGACCGCCGACCCCGCGCGCGGCGCAATTGAACGCACCGGCGGCGCAGGTATGGGAATCGCCGTTGACCAGCACAGTGCCGGGCAGTGCATAGGCTCGATCCGCCACGACGGCATGGCAGATGCCCTGGTCCGGCCCGACATCATGCAGGCGTTCAACGCCGAATTGCGCCGCGAAGGCGCGGCCGGTGCGATGCGCCGCCGCGGCCTGCGCTGTGGGTGCGGGCACCAGGTGGTCGAACACGATCACCACCTTGGCCGGATCATGCACCTTCAGGATCTCGCGCCAGCTTTCGGGCAGGAAGGTCATGTCCATCAGCACGGCCGTTGCCACGTCAACCACCGCGACGTCGCCGGGCTTCACCGAGGGCGTGCCGCTGGCGCGCGCCAGGATCTTCTCGGTCATGGTCATGCCCATGCTGGCGTTCCTCCGCGTTTATGCGGTCGCGAGCATGATACCGATCCGGCGAAGCGGCAATGCGCACCGGTCTTGCGCACTGGACGTGCGCGCCGGGCACGCGTGCCGCGCACGCGCGCCGGGGACGCGAACCAGTGACGCGCGCCGGACATGCGGCCCGCATTGCACCGGACCGCGCTTCGGCCAATCATGTCCTGCCGCCGTGCGGGCGGCGCGTTGCCTGCGGGGAGGTTGGCTGTGGACGCCATGGAACTGTTGTTGTCGCGCGAGTCGGCATTGAAGCTGGAACCGCCGGGGCCCGACCGCGCGGCGCTGGATGCGATCTTTCAAAGCGCGGTCCGGGCGCCGGATCACGGGCGCCTGCGGCCATGGCGGTTCGTGGTTATTCCGGAGCAGAAACGTGCCGCTTTTGGCGACTTGATGGCGGATTGTATGCGCCGGCGGGAGCCTGCGGCAACCGCCGAAATGCTGCAACGTGAGCGCGACAAGGCCATGCGCGCACCGATCATCGTGGTCGCCGCGGCGCGCGTGCAGAAGGGTCACAAAATCCCGGAAGTGGAGCAGATGGCGGCAGCCGCGGCGGCAACGCAGAACATCATGCTGGCGGCGAACGCTCTGGGATATGGCGCGATGTGGAAGACGGGCGCGCCGGCTTACGATGCGACGGTGAAGCACGCGCTCGGGCTGGAGGCGGATGACGAAATCGTCGGGTTCATCTATCTGGGCAGGCAGATGGGTGGCGGGATCCAGGCGCCGCGGCCCGCGGCGGCGGAGTACGTTTCAGTCTGGGGGGAGTGACAGCAATCGCCCGCGCCGCGCACAACGGTACTTTTCTCCCGTGCGCTGCGGCAGTTCCCTCCAGCGCGCTGCGGCATTGACAATTCCGCAGCGCGCACCGGGGGGAAGCCGTCCTAGAACCACATCCCCTTGTCCACCACATTGCGCAGTGGCCTACCCGCCGCGAACGCCCGGCAGTTATCGACAATGATCTCGAATCGCCGGTCATTCAGATACGGCCCGTACCCGGCCATGTGCGGTGTGAGCAGTACATTCGGCATTGTCCAAAGCGGGTGCTCTGCCGGCAGCGGTTCCTGCTCGTAAACGTCAAGCGCCGCGCCGGCGATCTCACCCGCGCGCAGCGCCGCCACCAGATCGTCGAGCTTCGTCGTCATGCCGCGCCCGATATTGATAAAATATCCGGACCGCTTCATCCGCTGGAACCGCGCGCGGTTGAAGAAGCCCTCGGTGGCCGGCGTGTGCGGTACTGTCAGCACGACGAAATCCGCGCGCGGCAGCAGCGTATCGAGTGCCTCCGGCTTGTGCAGCTCCGCCACGCCAGGCGGCGCATCGGCGCGTCGCGCATCCGTCGCCAGCACGGTGATGCCGAACGCCGAGGCCAACCGTGCCGTTTCCGCCCCGATGCCGCCGATGCCAACGATCAGCATCGTCGCTTCCGGCAGATGAACCACGCCGAGATCCTCGGGCGGCTTCTTCCATTCATGGCGAAGCTGCTGCGGAATATAAACGTGCAGGCCACGCGCGAAGGCCAGCACGAAAGCCATGATGTGCGCGCTGATATGATCGTTGAAGATCTCGCGGAAATTCGTCACCGCCAGGTCGTGCGCGATCAGCTCGGGATAGTAATAGCCGGCGGCGGGTGCAGCCTGCGGCGCCTGCAGCCAGCGCAGCCGCGTCGCCTTCGCGAGTATGTCGCGATGCAGCCAGCCAAACGCGGCCTCGGCATCGACGATCTCGCGCGCCGCGGCATCGGCGTCTTCCGCCACGACCACGCGCACATCAGGCACTTGCTCCGCCAGCTTCGCAGCCCAGTCCCGCGTGATGGCGGATTGCGGCGGCAGCATCACGAACTTGAAGCTGTTTGGTGTCGGCATGGCGGCTGGCTCCTTCTGGCAACGGGCGCGCCGGCAGGATAGCTTGCCCGTGGCCGGCCAGGGAAATCGCAGCCTCCGCGTTTTCCGGAACCTGCGCGCGATGGGGGCCGCGATTGCGAAGAACAGAATAACCAAGGTTTCTCGAGATGACACATCGGTATCGCGTTGGTTTCGATATTGGCGGTACGTTCACCGACTTCATATTGCTCGATACCGGGCGCAGCGAAATTCGCCTCCACAAATGCCTGACCACGCCGCATGATCCTTCCGTTGGCGCCCTGCGGGGATTGGGCGAACTTCTGTCGGCCGCCGGCCTGACCTTCGCCGATATCGGCGACGCGGTGCACGGCACTACCCTGGTCACCAACACGCTGATCGAGCGCACCGGCGCGCGCCTCGGCCTGATCACCACAAGCGGGTTCCGCGACATCCTGGAGATGGGCACCGAGCAGCGCTACGACATCTACGATCTGTTCTTGCAATTTCCCGCACCTCTGGTGCCACGTCGCCACCGGCTGGAGGTGAACGAACGGCTCGACCGTGACGGCAACGTTCTGGTGCCGCTCGATCCCGCGGAAGTCCGCGCCACGGCGCTGCGCCTGCGCGCCGAAGGGGCGGAGGCGATCGCCATCTGCTTCCTGCACGCCTACCGCAATCCGGCGCATGAACGCGCGGCGGCAGCGATGGTGCGCGCAGCCTGCCCCGAGCTGGCGGCGTCGATTTCTTCCGATGTCGTCGCAGAACTTTGGGAATATCAGCGCTGCACCACCACCTGCGCCAACGCCTATGTGCAGCCGCTGATGGCACGCTACCTGGCGCAGCTTCAACGCGAGCTGCACGCGCGCGGCTTCCGCGGTGAGTTGACCATGATGCACTCGGCCGGCGGCCTGCTGTCGTTGGAAACCGCGCGCGCCTTCCCGATCCGCATGCTGGAAAGCGGTCCGGCCGGCGGCGGCCTCGCCACCGCGTTCTTCGGCGCCGCGGCGGGCAAGGCGGACGTGATATCGTTCGACATGGGCGGCACGACGGCAAAAGCCTGCCTGATCGAGAACGGCCGCGCCGAGATCGCGCCTGTCATGGAAGCCGCGCGGGTGCATCGGTTCAAGAAGGGGTCGGGCCTGCCGATCAAGGCACCGGTGATCGACATGATCGAGATCGGCGCCGGCGGCGGTTCCATCGCGGCGATCGACGAAGTCGGGCTGCTGCGCGTCGGCCCGCGTTCGGCCGGCGCGGACCCGGGCCCCGCCTGCTATGCGCGCGGCGGCACCGACCCCACTGTCACAGACGCTAACCTCCTGCTCGGCTATTACGACCCCGGTTTCTTCCTCGGCGGCCGCATGGCGCTGGACCGTGACGCGGCCGAAACCGCATTGGCGGGCGTGGGCAAAAGGCTGGGGTTGAGCGCGATCGAGACCGCGGCCGGCATCCATCGCCTGGTGACGGAAAACATGGCCGCCGCGGCGCGCATCCACATCGTGGAGAAGGGCAAGGATCCGCGCCGCTACGCCATGGTTGGCTTCGGTGGCGCCGGACCGGCGCATGCGGCGGAAGTGGCACGCATTCTCGGCGTGCGCGAAGTGCTGATTCCGCCGGCCTCGGGTGCGGCGTCCGCGCTGGGATTCCTGGCCGCGCCGCTGTCGTTCGAGCAAGTGCGCAGCCACCCGGTGCGGCTGGAAGCGCCCGGCGCTGCCGCAACGATCGACGCGACCCTGCACGAGCTGGAGCAGGAGGCGCGGGCGCGCCTGATCGGGGCGGGCGTGGCGGCGGATGATGTGGTTTCCGAACGTTCCGCCGACATGCGCCTGGAAGGCCAGATGCACGAGATCAACGTGAAACTGCCGGACGGCACGATCACCGAAGCCGTGCTGCCCGCGATCCGTGCGGCTTTCGCATCCGTGTATGCCGCGCGATACACCTCGGTCTACGGCGGCGCCGGCGTGCAGGCGATTTCGTTCCGCGTGCGTTGCCGCGGCCCGCTGCCGGTGCTGTCGCTGACCGAGGCCGGCGCGCGGCCCGCCGGCACGGCGTTGAAAGGAACCCGGCCGGCCTGGTTCGGCCAAGGCTTCGTCGCAACGCCGGTCTACGACCGTTATGCACTGAGCAGGGACGCCGTGATTGCCGGCCCTGCCATTATCGAAGAACGCGAGGCTACGACGGTTGTTTTGCCGGGCGACCGGGTGACGCTCGACCCCAGCGGCGCGCTGCGCATCGCAATCGGACTGCCCGCCACGCAGACCGCGCGCATCACCGCCACGACGCCGCTGGAACAGGCGGTGGCTCTGATCGAAGCGGATCCGGTGTCGCTCGAGATCATGTGGAGCCGCCTGGTCACGGTGGTGGAGGAGATGTGGCAGACGATCTGCCGCACCGCCTTCAGCCTGATCGTTTCAGAAGCGCAGGACTTCGCCTGCGATCTGCTCGATGCGTCAGGCGAGTCGCTGGCGCATTCGCCGCGTGCGATGCCGGTGTTCAACCTGACGCTGCCACGCGCGGTGCAGGCGCTGTTGCGGCGATTCCCGGCGCACACGCTGAAGCCGGGCGACGTGCTGATCACCAACGATCCCTGGCTCTGCGCCGGCCATTTGTTCGATATCGCCGTGGTTACGCCGGTGTTTCGGGACGCTGCGCTGGTGGCGTTCACCGGCACCGTCGGCCATGTCGGCGATATCGGCGGCACCAAGGATTCGCTGCGCGCGCGAGAGATCTACGAAGAGGGCATCCAGATCCCGCCAATGATGTTGTATCGCGCCGGTGTGCCAAACGAGGACCTGCTGACCCTGATCGCCGAGAACGTGCGCAAGAGCGAGGAAGTTCTGGGCGATATCCATTCCTTCGTTGCCGCCAACGCGCTGGGTGCCGAACGGTTGCTCGCGTTCATGGACGAGTACGGGATGCACGATATGCGGGCTCTGGCGCAGGTCGTGCAAGGCCGCGCCGAGACCGCGATCCGCACCGCGATCCGCGCACTGCCGGACGGCGAGTACCAGTCGGAAATCTGGAACAATCCCCTGGGCGAGACGCTGCGCTATCCGTTGAAGCTCACGGTGCAGGGCGACGCGATTGAACTGGATTTCGCAGGTGCCCCGCCGCAGCTTCCGCAAGGCGGGCTGAACTGCACATTCAGCTATACCGAAGCCCACGCGACGTATCCCATGAAATGCCTGTTGTCGCCGGACGTGCGCGGCAATGCCGGCTGCTATCGTCCGTTCACGGTAAAGGCGCCGGCCGGCAGCGTGCTGAATTGCGACAAACCGGCGTCGGTGAACCTGCGCACGCGGGTCGGCTGGTACCTGGCGCCGAACATCTTCCGTGCGCTGGCCGGCGCCGCGCCGGATCGCGTGCAGGCTGCGACAGGACTGCCGGTCGCCGTGAACGTCTATGGCCGCACCGCGGAGGGTGCCGTCTATGCCGACCATTTCTTTATGGGCGCGGGGCAGGGTGGCTCGTTGCATGGCGACGGGAAGTCGGCGCTGCTGTATCCGACATCCGCCGCAAACACGTCAGTGGAGTTGATGGAAACGCGAGCGCCGGTGCTGGTGCTGGAAAAAACCTTCGTCACCGACTCGCCAGGCCCCGGCAAGCATCGCGGCGGCTGCGGCGTGCGTACGCGGCTGCGCAAACTGTACGACGACGGATTGCCAACGCTGGCCTCGGTCTATCCGGAAGGCGTCGGCGTCACCGTGGCAGGGCTGCATGGCGGCGGTCACGGCGGCGACGTGCATGGATGGGTCGTCGATCCCGCCGGCAACGTGCTGCGCGATTGCGGCACCGGCGAACTCGTTACGCTGACTCGCGCCGACCAGATCGTCGAAATCCAGCTTGCCGGCGGGGCAGGCTATGGCGATCCACGCGAACGGCCGGCGGTTCTGGTGGCGCAGGACGTAGCCGAGGGAGTCGTCTCGCCCGACGCCGCGAGGCGCGATTACGGTGCCGATCTGATTGTCGGGAAGGCCGCGGAATAAGCGGATGTCAGGGTCATGAGTGAACCGGCCGGTGCGGCCGGCAGTGTCTACCTGGATCCGCGTGTATTGCACGTGAGTTGAATTATCTTCGATCCCGCAACAGAAAATGCTACGACCTGCGTGGAGAAACGTCACTGCCGGAAATGCGGAATCACGTCCTCGCACATCATCCGCAGCGAGTTCATCACCCGCTGCGGTGAAATCCGCATGCCGCAGTTCAGCTCGGCCAGGATGCCCGCCAGCCCCAGCTCCTGCTGCAATTGCGACAGCCGGTCCGCCACCATCGCCGGCGTGCCGACGATGACCTTGCTGCGCAGCACTTCATCCCAGGTAATCTGCTGCAGCCGCTGGCCGCGCTCGGCGCGGTTCTCGATCGCGCGCGCACCCTCCAGCGTCGCCGATTCCTCGATCCGCGCGCCGAGATAGCGGTAGAAATACATGATGCTCTCTTCCGGCTCCGACAGCGCCTGCGCCTCGGTGGCGGCGACATAGACCGGCACGCGCAGGAACACGCGGCCGTTGCCGGGATGTCCGGCCTTCACCCAGTTCTCGCGATAGACGCGCAGGTTCGGCACCAGCTCGTTCAAATTCCCCAGCCGGGTCGCGACGAAAATCGGCATCCCCTGGGTGCCGGCCGATTCGAACGTGTCCGGGCTGTTCGCGGCGATACGCAGCTCGGGGTACGGCGCCTGATACGGCTTCGGCGTCACGCATACATTGTTGAAATGGTAGTATTTGCCGTCGAAGGAAAATCGATCCTCGGTCCAGGCGCGCTTCAGGATCTCCATCACCTCGACGAAACGCTCGCGGCTTTCGGCATAGGAGATGCCATAGGCCTGGTAGGTGCGCGGGAATCCGCTGCGCCCGACGCCCATGATCAGGCGGCCATGGCTGATGTGATCGACCGTGGTGGCTTCCTCGGCAATCCGCACCGGGTGGCACAGCGGCAGCACCTGCACGGCGATGCCGATCTTCATCCGCTGCGTGCGCGATGCGATGGCACTGGCGATGCTGAGCGGCGCCGACAGCACCGAGCGCTCCGGCGCACTGTGCAGTTCCGCCAGCCACATCACGTCCAGCCCGCTCTTCTCGGCGGCATCGACTTGTTCAAAGGACGTGGCGAACGCCTCGGCCTCGGTCTGGCCGGGCATCCGCTGAAACTCATGGAACATGCCGAATTCCATTGTCGTCCATCCCTGGGCTTGCGTTTGTATCGGCGGGAGTTTCCGCGTTTGGCCGCGTGGGAGCAAGCCCCGCATGGCGGATGCCGGTACTATGCCTGAATGGCATGACAGCCCATGCCGCGCCCAATTGACCAACGCCGGGCTGGGCGTGTGGTAGGTGGAATTGGGAAGATGGTGGATTGGCGAGCCGCGGGCATGCCCGCGCCGTCGGCTTGGTCAGCGGCATCGGTATCGCGGGCAGCGGTTTGCGTCGTGGATCGAGTGCGCGGACAACCGAAGCTGGTTCCGCCGCAATGAAACGCAATAAGCGTCGGCGCTTGCGAACGCGCGTTTTGTTAACTGCTGGGTGCCGGGCAACAAGAGGCGGAGACGCTGGGTGGACGATCGGACCGGACGTATTCTTGAATGGGACTATCAGCACGGCATGGTGGAGATGTTCGACAGCCGCGGCAATCATTTGGGCGAATACGACCCACAAACGGGCCTGCAGACGAAACCTGCAGACCGGAGGCGGAGCACCGAGCCATGAATGATACCAGCCATGTCGAACGTGCTCCGGGTCCAACCCACACGCGTGATCGCATCGTAGCGTACGATCTCAATACCGATCGGGTGGCGTTCGAGGCCGATGTTCCTGCCTTGCTCGAACCAGTCGTCTTCAGGATTGCCGGCGTCGCTCATGACGATCCCATCCGGGGCTTTCTCCTATTCGTTGGATAATCAGCAGGTCACCGCATTTGCTTCTCTGCTCCAATTCAAGGCGATGACAGATCGTCTGGAGTATTTTCTAGAACCGATAGGAGGATAGACCGGGCACTTTGTCCGGTGCCCAGGCAGATCAATCCTCGGCATCCACCCCATAATCCCGCAACGCCGCTTCGCGACTCAAATACCCGAGCCGCACATCCCGCCGCACCGCCACGGGATCACGCTCGCGCGCCGGCCCCATGCCGCCGCCGCCCGGCATTTCCACCACCAGCCGATCACCCGGCGGCACCACGCCCAGTCCTTTCGCCTTCAACACGGTGCCGGAACGCAAGGACAGCCGCCCCGCGCCGCCATCGCTACCGCCATGCCGTCCGCGCGCCGGATGCACCACCCGTTCAAACCGCGCGAAAATGCCGAACGCGGCATCCTCGCGCGAGCCGATCTCCATCACCTGTCCCAGCCCGCCGCGCTGCCGCCCCGCGCCCCCCGAATCCTGCCGAAGTTCCTTGCGCCAGATCACCAGCGGCGTGATCGCCTCGGTCGCCTCGACAGGCACGTTGCGCACGCCGGACGGGAACGGCGTCGCCGACAGCCCATCCTGCTGCGGCCGCGCCCCCGCCCCGCCGGAATGGAAACTGTTCACCATGAACGACGTGCCGACGCGATTGCCGATCCCCGTCAGCCCATGCCCCGCGATCAAATTCAACGTCCATAAATTCGATGTACCTTCCGCCGGCACGCGATCCGGCAAAGCCTGGTCCAGGCAGCCATACACCACATCGGGCAGCATGTGTCCCATCACCGAGCGCGCATACACCGCCGCCGGCCATGTCGCATGCAGGATGCAGCCCTCCGGCGCCGTCACGCGCACCGCATCCAGCGTGCCGGCGTTGTTGGGAATATGCGGCGCCACCACGCAGTTGATGCCGAACGTCGTGTACGCCTCGGTGTAGCAAAGCGGGCAGTTGATCGCGTAGGACGACATGCCTGATGTGCCGGCATAGTCCACCGCGATATGGTCGTCGCCGATGGTCAGCGCGGCGACCAGGTCGATCGGCGCCTCATAGCCGTCGATGCGCATCGCCCCGTGCCACGTGCCCTTCGGCAGCGCGGCGATCGCTTTGGACATGCCGCGGCGGCTGCGGGCGATGATCTCCTCGCCCAGCACGTCCAGATCGCGCAAATCGAACTCACGCATCATCGCCACCAGGCGGCGGCTGCCGGTCTCGTTGCACGCCATCAGCGCGTACACGTCGCCCACCACCTGCACCGGTTCGCGCACATTGGCGCGGATCATCGCCAGCAGGTCCTCGTTCATCACCCCGGCGCGCGCGAGGTAAAGCATGGGAATGTAGAGGCCCTCATGAAAAATCTGCCGGCCTTCGGGCGTCTGGCCGACGCCACCCATGTCCACCAGATGCGTGGTGCAGGCAAACAAGGCGACGATTTCGCCATCTTTGAACGTCGGCGACACCACCACCAGGTCATACAGATGGCCGGTGCCCTTCCACGGATCGTTGGTGACGAACACGTCGCCCTCGCGCATCGTCGCCACCGGGAACACGTCGAGGAAATGCCCCACCGACCGTGCCATCGTGTTGACGTGACCCGGCGTGCCAGTGACGGCCTGCGCCAGCATTCTCCCCAGCAGATCGAACACGCCGGCGGAAATGTCGCCGGCCTCGCGTGCCGACGTGCTGAACGCGGTGCGCACCAGCGTGGTCGCCTGCTCCTCCACCACCGAAAGCAGGCGGTTCCACATGATCTGAAGTTCGATTTCGGGGATGTTGCGACGGATCATGCGGCGGTCTCCTCGATGACGATCTCTCCCTCCGCGGCGATGCAGGCCAAGAAGCCCGGCGGCACGATCGTCGTGGTGCCATCTTCGACGATGGCGGCGGGTCCGGCCATGCATTGGCCCGGCCGCAGTGTGGCACGCGCATAGACCGCTGCATCGTGCGTTTCGCCGGTCGCCGTGTCGGTGATCCGGCATACGCTCGATGGCACTGCGGCGCCCACGCCGGCGGGCGGTGCGGCCAGGCGAGGCAGTGCGAACGGCTGCGACAGTGCCAAGGTCCAGGTCAGGGCTTCGACTTCCAGCCGTGGAATCGTGCGGCCATAAAGCCGCGTGTAGGTGGCATCGAACGCCGCGCGCAGCGCCGCCGGGTCCAGGGCGCCGTCGGGCAGCAGGACCGCCACTTCATGGCCCTGGCCGCGGTAGCGCATGAACGCGGTGCGCGTCTCCTGCAAGTCGCCGTCCCGCACGCCCAGCCGAACCACCGCTTCCGCCTCGGCACGCATCCCGCCAAACAGCGAATCGATCGTGCCTTGTTCCAGCGCGTCCAGCCGCACCAGCAGCGTGCGCACCACTTCGTAGGCGACCGGCGCCATCAGGAAGCCGTGGGCGGAGCCGACACCGGCGTCCACCGGCACTACCACGCGCCTTATGCCCAGCTTCTGTGCCAGACGCGCGGCGTGCAGCGGCGCGGCACCGCCGAATGCAATCAGCGTGCGGGCACCGGTGTCCTTGCCGTTCTCCACTGCGTGCACGCGCGCCGCGCTGGCCATGGTTTCGTCGACGATTTCCGCGATGCCGCGAGCAGTCTCGACGTTCGACATGGCAAGGTCAGCGCCGATCGTTCCAATCGCGGTGGCGGCGCGCGCCGCGTCGAGCGCGATCTTGCCGCCGGCGAAACGCGCGGGATCGATGCGGCCCAACATGATGTCGGCATCGGTGACCGTCGGCGCCTCGCCGCCACGGCCATAGCAGGCCGGACCGGGATCGCTGCCGGCGCTGTCCGGGCCGACCTGGATTCGTCGCAGCGAATCGATGCGCGCGATCGAACCGCCCCCGGCGCCGATCTCCACCATGTCGATCACCGGGATGCGCACCGGAAATCCGCTGCCCTTGGCGAAGCGATACGCCCGGGCAACTTCGAAATGCCGCGACTGCTGCGGGGTGAAATCGTCGATCAGCGTGATCTTCGCGGTGGTGCCGCCCATGTCGAACGACAATGCGCGACCCCAGCCGCCGCGCGCGGCGACCTGCCGCGCCAGTATCACGCCACCGGCCGGTCCGCTTTCCACCAGCCGCACCGGAAACCGCCGCGCGGTTTCCACCGTGCAGATGCCGCCGGACGACATCATCAGCAGCAGCGGACATGCCGCACCCAGGGCGTGCAGCCGTTCCTGCATGCGCGCGAGATAGCGACCCATCAGCGGCAGCACGTACGCGTTGGCCACCGTGGTGGAGGTCCGCTCGTATTCGCGGATCTCGCGGCAGACTTCGGATGAAATGGTGATTGCAACGTCCGGCAGCGCGCGTTGCAGCCGTGCGCGCGCCGCTTCCTCATGCGCGGGATTGACATAGGAATGCAGGAAGCTGATTGCCACCGCCTCGATGTTCCGGCGTTGCAGTGCCGGCACCAGCGCGTCCAGTCCGGCTTCATCCAGCGACAGCAAAACCGACCCATCCGATGCCAGACGCTCCGCCACTTCCAGCCGCAGGTCGCGTTCCACCAGGGGCGCCGGGCGTTCCATGTAAAGGTCGTATTGCTCGAAGCGGTGTTCGTAGGCGATTTCCAGCGAGTCACGAAAGCCTTGCGTGGTGATCAGGGCGGTGCGCGCGCCCTTGCGCTCGATCAGCGCGTTGGTGGCGAGCGTGGTGCCGTGGATCACCAGGTCGAGTTGCGCTGCCGCGATGCCGGCCTCGTGCAGGATCGCGGCCGTGCCTTCGATGACCGCGCTTTCCGGCGCAGCATGCGTGGTCAGCAATTTGGCGGAGAACGAGCGGTCCGGCAGCGACAGCACAAGGTCGGTGAAGGTGCCGCCGATATCGACGGCAAGACGCGTCAGGCTCATTCAATCGCGGTCCTGTGCTGCATCGCGCCGGCCCTTCATAGCGCTGTCCGGTCGCCATCGTGGACTGCCGGCGATGCGCGGTCCAGGGGCCGGCGCAGAGAAGGCGCCCCACAACACTCGCATACAATCCCGTAAAGCCTGTGTTGCATGGTGGTACCACGATGCGATCGTTGCAAATGTAGCAGAGGCGCCGATGTCACGCATTTCGTTGTTGATGCAGGCGGGGTTGGTGATCTGCGTTGTTGCCGCGGTGCCGGTCCTTGCCCAGGGTATCGCGCAGGATCAAACCGCGCCCCCGGCGGGATTCTCCGGGCAGCCGCGCGGCGGGGCGCACAAATTCATCGAGCGCTTCCAGGCGGCGAACACCACTGGCGACGGGCACCTGACGCTGGCGCAGGCCCGGGCGGCGCAGTTGCCGATGGTCGTCCGTAACTTCGACGCAATCGACGCGCAGCACAAAGGCTATGTCACCTTGCAGGACATCCGGGCCTGGCGGCAGCAGATGCGTGCCGAGCGGCAGAGCGGCAACCGCACCAACGAGTGACCGATCGCCGCGCCGGCGTAGCGCCGCGCTCTGCTCTCACGCCACCAGCGTCGTGCCCACCACCGCAAGCGTCACGGCCAGGATCGGGCGCAGCACGTAATCCGGCACGCGCACAGCGAGCAAGCTGCCCAGGACGATGCCCGGGATGGAGCCGACCAGCAGCGAACCCAGCATCGGCAGGTTCACCGAGCCCAGAAACCAGTGTCCCACGCCGGCCAGCAGCGTGAGCGGCACGGCATGCGCGATGTCGGAACCGACGATGCGGGCCATCGGCAGCTCGGGATAGAGCAATAACAGGACGGTGACGCCGATCGCGCCGGCGCCGACCGATGAAATTGTCACCAGTACACCCAGCACGACGCCCGTCACCACCGTCAGCGTGGCGGCATGGCGAGGCGGCGGCCCGCCCAGCCGTAGGCCGCCCCAGGCAAGAATTTGGGAACGAAATAGCAGTGCCGCCGCCGTCAGCAGCAGCATCACGCCGAGGACCAGAGAGATGACATGCGAGGCGGTCCGGCTGGACAGGTCGAAATGCGACATGGCAAACAGGGTCAGCCCAGTGGCCGGCACGCTGCCGCATGCAAGAAGCGCGACGATCGGCCATTGCACGGTGCGGTTTGCGCCGTGCACGGCGGTGCCGACCGTTTTGGTGATGCACGCATACAGCAGGTCGGTGCCAACGGCGGCGGCCGGGTGCACGCCGAACAATAGCACCAGGATGGGAGTCATCAGCGAGCCGCCGCCCATGCCGGTCTGGCCAACCAGCAACCCGACAAGGAATCCAGACAGGATGTACAACGGCTGCAGCATATGCATGGGCGACAACGGTCTCCGTGGTGGCCATCGGCGCCATGGCGAGATGGCATAACGGCCGCCAGACGGCAGCCGGCCTTGATGAGTTATAATGTGAGCGCTGCGCGGGCAACAGTTTAACCGCAATCGCAAGAAACTTCCTTGCCAAGCGTTGGCGACGGGAGAAACTTTCCAACGTCCGTGCCAAGGGAGACGGAATCAGTGACGGCAATTTCAGTCATCGGTGATGCGGCGAGGCGGCGGGAGGATGCGCGCTTCGTCACGGGCGCCGGCGCCTATCTCGACGATCTTGCGTTCGACTGCCTGGTCCATGCCGCCATCGTGCGTTCGCCGCATGCCCATGCGCGGGTGCGCGGCATCGATACCGCCGCAGCTTGTGCCATGCCCGGCGTGATGGCCGTGCTGACCGCGGATGACGCTGCCGCGGATGGCCTGGTGCCGATGCGTCCCACCGCGGAAGCCAACGTGCAGACCGGCGAACCATTCGCCTTCGCCCCGCAACCCCTGCTCGCGGCCGGCAAGGTCCGTTACGCCGGGGAACCGGTCGCGCTGATCGTCGCCACATCGCGCGCGCTGGCGCTCGACGCGGCGGAACATGTCGCCGTCGATTACGAACCTCTGCCGGCCGTCACCACCGCCGTCGAGGCTGTCGCCCCCGGCGCGCCGCGGCTATCGGAGGAAGTGCCGGGCAATGTCTGCCTCGACTGGCACGCCGGCGATGCAGCGGCGGCCGGGACGGCGTTCGCCGGAGCGGCGCATGTCGTGACGCTGGCACTCGACAACCATCGCGTGGTGACCAACCCAATGGAGCCGCGTGGCGGCGTCGGCCAGTACGATCCGGCGCAGGACCGCTACACGCTCACGCTGTCGAGCCAGAATATTCATGGCAATCGCGATGCCACGGCGCGTGCGTTGAACGTGCCGCCGGCACAGGTGCGATTTATTGCCCCCGATGTCGGTGGCGGGTTCGGCGCGAAGAACTTCGTCTATGCGGAATATGCGCTGCTGCTGTGGGCGGCCAAACGCGTCGGCCGGCCGGTGAAATGGATCGCGACGCGCAGTGAAGTGTTCCTCGCCGACCATCAGGCACGCGACCATGTCGCCGAGGCGGCCCTGGCGCTGGATGCGGACGGCAACTTTCTGGCCTTGCGCGCCGCCAGCATGGCGAATGTCGGCGCCTACATGGCGGGCGGTGCCGGTGGCGTACAGACCAATCAGTACGTGCATTTGCCCGGCAGCGTCTATGCGATCCCGGCGATCGCGCTGCATATCCGCGCCGTGCTGACCAACACGACGCCGATCGGCGTGACGCGCGGTCCCGGCTTCGCCGAAGCCGTGAACATCATCGAACGCTTGATCGACGCGGCCGCCCGGCAGTGCGGCCTCGATCGTGCCGCGCTGCGGCGCCGCAATTTCGTGCCCGCATCGGCCATGCCGATGACCAACGCGTTCGGCTTCTCCGTCGACAGCGGCGATTTCCGCGCGACGTTCGATCGCGCGCTGGTGGCGGCCGATGCCGCCGGCTTTCCCGCACGCCGTGCGGCAAGCGAGGCGCGTGGCATGCTGCGCGGCCTCGGCTTCGCGTATCACATCAAGGGCACCGGTGGATCGCCGCACGAGAACGTCGATATTCGCTTCGAGAACGACGGCACGGTGTCGCTGATCACCGGCACGCAGACCATCGGCCAGGGCCACGAAACCACGTTTCCGCAAATCCTCGCGGGCCGGCTGGGGATTTCGAATGCGCTGATCCGCCTGCGCCAGGGCGACACCGATTTGATTCCGATGGGCGGCGGCCATGGCAGCTCGCGCGCCACCTATATGGGCGGCACCGCCATGTGGCGCGCGTCGGACACCATCGTCGCCAAGGGACGCCGCATTGCCGCCGAGATGCTGGAAGCCGCCGATGCCGACATCGAATTTGCCGGCGGGCACTTTGCCGTCGCGGGCACCAACCGTTCCGTGCCGTTGCTTGAAGTGGCGGCGCATGCGCGCGAAGCTGGCGCACCGCTCGACACCTATCACGCCTGGACGCGCGAGCACATGACGTTTCCCAACGGCACGCACGTGGCCGAGGTGGAGATCGATCCCGAAACCGGCGCGGTGACGCTGGTGCGGCTGACCGCGGTCGACGATTACGGCGTGCTGGTGAACCCGATGGTCGCTGCCGGCCAGGCACATGGCGCGATCGCGCAGGGCGCGGGACAGGCGCTGCTGGAACGCGCGGTGTACGACCGGGCGAGCGGTCAGCCGGTCACTGGTTCGTTCATGGATTACGCCTTGCCGCGTGCCGGCGACCTGCCGTCGTTCCACCTCGAATTCAACGGCACCCGCTGCACCACCAACCCGCTCGGCGTCAAAGGCTGCGGCGAGGCCGGCGCCGTTGCCCTGTTCCCCGCGATCAACAATGCCGTGCTCGACGCGCTGGCGCCGCTGGGGGTGTCGCGGTTCGAGGGGCCGGCGACGCCGTTTCATGTCTGGCAGGCGATGCAGGCCGCCGGGGGCAGATGAAACATCGTGCCCGGCATTTGCCGGATCAGCGCCGCGGTCCCAGGCTCTGGCCGGCATTGGGCAATGCCATCCGATTCGGCCGGATCGGCGGCACGCGGTGGGTTGCGAAGCGTTACGATCGCGGTGGACAAATGACCGCTGAAGGTCCAGGTTCCCTATCTGTTCTTGACTTGGCCAGCCCCGTGGCTGGCGCGGAAGGGTTTGACGCTTTGGGCCGGATTGCAGCCGCAAGACAGATGCCGCTTGATCTGCCGGCGGCAGTGGCGGAGACGCTCGCGGACGGCCGCGTCATGAGCCGGGCGTTGGTCGCCGCAACGCCACGGCCGCAGCGGCTTCTCATTGCCCACAGCTTTGGGCTGCGGCTGGTTACCGCCTGGTGGGCCGCTCTGACGGCATTCGATCCGAACGCAGCACCGGTACGCGCGCCATTGCAACCGCTCGAGACCATTGCACTCAGCGCTGCGTCACAGGCGCTCGCTGACAAGATGGGTGCGGCTGCCGCGCAGCTCGAACCTGACTATGGCGCCTATGAGATCGGCCTGGTTTACACCGGCATGCTGCCGGAAGAGCAGAGGTCTGCTCATGGAATCTATTATACACCTCCGGCACTGGCGGCGCGGTTGATTGCGAAAGCCACCGCGGCAGGAACGGATTGGACAACCGCGCGTGTGCTGGATCCTGCCTGCGGCGGCGGAGCGTTCCTGGCACCGGTTGCGCGCCGGATAGCGCAGGCACTGCCGGATTGTTCGCCGCGCATCCTGCTTCAGAACATTGCCAGCCGGCTGCGCGGCTATGAACTCGATCCGTTCGGAGCGTGGCTGTCGCAGGTCGCCTTGGATGCGGCACTTCTGCCGGTCTGCCGTGCGGCGGACCGCGGCTCGCCCCTGCTGGTCACCGTCTGCGACAGCCTGCGCCATGCTGCTCCCGGCGAAGGCTTCGATCTCGTCATCGGCAACCCCCCTTATGGCAGAGTCACTCTGCCTGCCGCCGAACGTGCCCACTTCCAGCGCGGCCTCTACGGGCATGCAAACCAATATGGTCTGTTCACGGATCTTGCCTTGCGGCATGTCAGGCCAGGTGGACTCGTGGCCTATGTGACGCCGACAAGCTTTCTCGCCGGCGAGTATTTCAAAAACCTGCGCGCGTTGCTCGGCCGGACCGCGCCGCCGGTGACCATCGACTTCGTGTCGGCCCGCAAGGGCGTGTTCGACGATGTCCTGCAAGAGACGTTGCTCGCGGCGTACGCCCGCGGCAGGTCCCCCACGTCGGTGACCGTGCACCAGATCACGCCGATGAATGGCGCCGGGTTGGCGGTCGCCGCTTCCGGCACCATCACTCTGCCAGCCGATCCATCGCAGCCCTGGTTGCTGCCGCGGACGCCGGAGCAAGCGCCGCTTGTCGTCCGGCTTGCCGAAATGCGGCACCGCCTGGCCGATTGGGGCTACAGCGTCAGCACCGGTCCGCTGGTATGGAACCGCCATAAAGACCAGCTTGCGTATGCCCCGGGCCGCAATCGTCATCCGCTGATCTGGGCGGAGGCCGTCACGTCCGACGGCCGCTTCATCCACCGCGCCGCCAAACGCAATCATGCACCGTATTTCGAAACGCGGCGGGGCGATGACTGGCTGGTCGTCGATCGGCCTTGCGTATTGCTGCAACGGACAACGGCGAAGGAGCAACCCCGCCGCCTGATCGCGGCTGCGTTGCCCGATTCGTTCCTGGCGCAGCACCGCGCCGTGGTGATCGAGAATCATCTGAACATGGTCCGCCCGCTGCGGGCGCGTCCGCTGGTTGCCGCCGATGTCCTCGCTGCGTTTCTCAACAGTGCCGCGGCCGATCGCGCGTTTCGCTGCGTCAGCGGCAGCGTCGCCGTGTCGGCCTATGAACTGGAGGCATTGCCATTGCCGGCGCCGGAGACGTTGGGTGGATTACGCCGGCTGGTACGCGCCGAGGCAGGCCGCGACGCGATCGAAGCGGAATGCAGACGCCTCTACGGCGAGACAGGTTGATGCCACCCTATGTCAGCCGCGACGTCGTTGCCGAACGTTTGCGGCTGATCTTCCCTGAGGGAACGCCCAACCGCACCTACTGCACCCGGGAACTCGCCGCCAGCACGGTATTTGTCGCGCTCTATATCGGC
>Ga0335072_10003817_pt1 | contig 22546 bp, 20 predicted proteins | sample Lox_Sample_21_FD_206725 | JGI IMG/M metagenome (GOLD analysis project Ga0335072, IMG submission 206725) | Soil microbial communities from Loxahatchee National Wildlife Refuge, Florida, United States - Lox_Sample_2.1 | ecosystem: Environmental > Terrestrial > Soil > Wetlands | place: USA...
TGCATGAACTCGGCGACAGCGCCGCAGCGGCCGAGATCCAGGGACACCTCGACCAGGTCACGCAGTCCATCGCCGACGTCGACCGCAGGGCGGCGAACATCCGCGCTGGCTACGTCTACATTATTTCCAACATCGGCTCTTTCGGCGAGAACATGATCAAGATCGGCATGACCCGGCGGCTGGATCCCCGCGACCGCGTCCGGGAGCTAGGGGATGCCTCGGTCCCGTTCAGGTTCGACGTCCACGCCTTCATCTTCAGCGAAGACGCTGTCAGCCTCGAAACCCAGCTGCACCACAACCTGGAGCACTGTCGCGTTAACCAGGTCAACCGCCGCCGCGAGTTCTTCCGCACCACCCCCGCCGACGTGCTCACCCTCCTCGAACGAGTCGCAGGCTCCCACCTCATCGAGTTCACCGAAGTACCCGAGGCCCTCGAATGGCGAGCGAGCATGACAGCTCAGCCGCCCGCAGCCGCAGCAAGCACAACTACTCCCGTCGGTGGCGGCTAAGGGCGGGCCAGGCCATATCACCCCGCCAGGCAATTCGTCCGGCCAGCCGCCGACGACAGCGCCAGCCCACCGCGGGTGCCAAGCGACCTCAGCCGTGCTAGCTCCTCCCCTATGATCTGCCGGGTGCTGGGAATAGTTCCCTGAGCTTGCGAACAATCGCCGACAATCCCGCGCTTGACACTGAGGTGATCTCAGCGAAATAGGCTCGGACAGTCGGGCTTCTCTTGCCCAGGCGAGGACGTCGAGGCAGACGCGCGGACTAACAGGGCTGCCCGGAGATGGGCGTGGAGCACCACTCTTCCTGACGATCGTCGCGGGGAATGAGCAGTCAGTCGCGGTGGCCCGCCGAGCGGGCTTTGTGTATGAGGGAACGATGCGCGATCACGGCGTTTGGCAGGGCCAGCGCTGTGACGTGATGTTGTTCGCTGCGCTTCCGCTTGAGTGGGCAGTGGGCCGGCCGGATGAAGAGACGTGACGCGCGGCAAGGGCGTACGCCCGTCCCGCGAGCACGTCGATGGCCTCGTCCCAGCCTATTTCGCTGAGATCACCTCACTGCCATACTTTGTGATTCCGTCGCCAATTCCCTTAGTTCCCCTGTTCCTGGGGCTCAGAGGAACGTTCTCCGAGGCCTTAAAGACTTTGCCGATCGCCGCTGGGTCGGCCTATTCTGTGTGCGCGCGGTAAAGCGCGCGCACACATCCATCAAGATGTCATGGCGAGTTCAGTGGGGCCTTTCAAGATCACGAAAAGGGAGGTGGCCGGTGTGGAGATGCTGACCATCAAGACCATTCGTGATCTTGAGTACTACCTGCAGCAGCTGATGGCGGACTATTACCTCGGCCCGGCGATGACGGGCAAGGAGCCGCCCGGTAGGTGGAGCGGAGAATCAGCAGAAAGTATCAGTAGATCAGCGCAATCCACCTGCCGCATTCCGGCCAGGCTGCCGGAGACACCACGCGCCTTCCGCACCCCCACTTTCTGATCGGGGCCCTTGCCGGCCGATGACCGTGCTGTTAGGTTAGGCTCGCCTTATTTAGGGAAGCCTTGCCTCACAACGTTGTCCTGCGAATGCCGGAGGGGTTTCGTGATGGGTCTGCCTGTTCCTTCGGCCTGGGGGCGGGGTGTGGCTGCTGGAGCGCTGGTGGCTGCGTGTCTGGGGATCGCTGCGTGCGGTTCGGGTTCTGGCCAGACCACGCCGCAGGGACTGAAAGGTACCCAGGTGGGCGCGGCGGCGAACTCAACGTACGCGGCTGAGAACGCGGCTGCGGCCACCTCACTGACGCCGGCCGCAGGCTCGTTCCTGTCCCGGAAGAGCGCGGTGACGGTGCTGGGCTCCACGACGCCGGTGAATGGCGACATCAACCCGTACGCGATCTGGCCGGTCACACAGACGGTCGGCGCCGTGAAGTCCGGCGATGTGCTGGTGGACAACTTCAATAACGCGTCCAACAATCAGGGCACCGGCACGACGATCGTGGACCTGCATCCCAATGGCCAGCTCAGCGTCTTCGCCCAGCTGCCGCAGACCATTGCCGGATGCCCGGGCGGGGTGGGCCTAACCACGGCGATGGTGCAGCTGAAGAGCGGGTGGGTGATCGTCGGCAGCCTGCCGAGCACGAACGGGAAGATCGCCACCGCCGGGGCCGGATGCCTGATCGTGCTGTCACCGGAGGGCAAGCTGGCGGGCACGATCTCCGGCACATACCTCGATGGGCCGTGGGACGCCGCCGTCAGCGACAACGGCACCACCGCGACGCTGTTCGTGTCGAACACGCTGTTCGGCATCACCGGATCGAGCAGCGACACGGCCGAGATCGACAAGGGCGACGTCGTGCGGCTCACCCTGGCCGAAAGCACGGCCGCAGCGCCAAAGGTGACCGCGGAGACCGTCGTAGCCAGCGGTTTCCCGGAGCGGCCGGACGCCTCGGCGTTCGTCAGGGGACCGACCGGGCTCGCGCTCGGCTCGGACGGGACCCTCTACGTGGCCAATAACCTCGGCAACTCGATCGCCGCCATCCCGGACGCCCTCATCAGGACCACGTCCGCCGGCACCGGCACCATTCTCACCAAGGGCGGGCAGCTGGCCAACCCGCTGGGGCTGGCGGTGGCCCCGGACGGGGATCTGCTGGCAGCGAACGCGACCAACGGCAAGATCGTGGAGGTTACACAGGGCGGGAAGCAGACCGGGGAGTACTACGCCGACGATGACATCGGCCAGGAACCACCGGGTGACGGTGACCTGTTCGACGTGGCCGTAAGCCAGGCTGGCACGGGTGTGCTGTTCGTGAACGACGGCACGAACGTCCTGGATCTGCTGCACTCATGACCGGCGACCAGATGGCCGGTGCACCGCCGGGATCGTCCGGGCAGCCGGGCTCATCGCCGGATGTGACATCGTCGCAGCCGCGGCAGGCCGGGCTGCGCCCGCCCGGCCCGAGCCGGCGGTCACTGCTGCGTGGCGGCCTGCTGGCGGGCGCGGGCCTGGCGGCCGGGGGAGCGGTGGCGGGGGGTGTGGCAGGCGGTTTCGCGGGTCACGCCATTGCTGGCGCGTCCGCGGGCACGGCCGGCCAGGCGGAGCCGTTCTCTGGCGCGCACCAGGCCGGCATTGTGACCGGCACCCAGCGGCAGACCGTCCTGGCGGCGTTCGACCTGATCACCAGCGATCCTGGTGACCTCAGAGCCCTGCTTATCGAGTGGACATCGCTGGCGAGTTTTCTGGTGGCCGGTGAATCGGTCACCGTGCCGATCTTCACTCCGCCCGGCGGCGGCGGCGCCGACGCCTACGCCGACGCGACCGGCGGGTCGACCACCGACGACTCGCTGGAAGCCTACGGGCTGGGCCCGAACCGGCTCACTCTCACCGTCGGGTTCGGCCGGTCCCTGTTCGTCACGGCTGAGGGGAAGGGCCGTTTCGGGATCTCCGGCCAGCTGCCGCAGGCACTGATCGACTTGCCGCACTTCGCCGGCGATGAGATAGCCGCGGCCGACAGCTACGGCGACCTGTTCTTGCAGGCCTGCGCGGATGACCCGCAGGTGGCATTTCACGCGGTGCGCGCCATCGCCCGGGTAGCCCCCGATGTGGCGACGCTCCGGTGGACGCAGCTGGGGTTCTCGCCGGATAACACCGGCGGCACGCCGCGCAACCTGATGGGTTTCAAAGACGGGACGATGAACTCCAACCTGCACCCCCCGGCGGACCTGCAGGCCACGCTGTGGGCGGGACCGGAAGGGCCGGCATGGATGCACGGCGGCAGCTACCTGGTGTACCGGCGGATCCGGATCACGCTGGAGCACTGGGACCGGCTGGCGCCCGCCCTGCAGGAGCAGGTGATAGGCCGGCAGAAGCTGAACGGCGCGCCGCTCGGCCAGAGCGGCGAGTTCTCCCCGCTGGATCTGGACAGGCGTGACGCTCAGGGCAGCCCGGTGATCCCGGTTGATGCGCACGTGCGGCTGGCCGCTCCGCAGACCAACAACGGCGCGGTGATCGTGCGCCGCGCGTTCTCCTATAACAACGGCACCACGCCGTTCACCGAGCGGTGGCCGCCGTGGCGGCAGGCCCTCGAATACGACGCCGGGCTGCTGTTCCTGGCCTACCAGAAGGATCCGCGAACCGGTTTCCTGCCGATCTTCACCCGGCTGGCCGAGGCCGACCAGCTGAACCAGTTCACCACCCACACCGCCAGCGCCGTGTTCGCCGTGCCTCCCGGCACCTCCGGGCCCGGTGACTATATCGGCCGGACGCTGCTGGGCTGACCCGTGGTGCTCCGTTCCTGCCGGCGGCCAGACCGGTGATCCGCCCGACAGCCCAAACGAACGGAAGGGAGTGACTGGCGATCGTGCATCCGACATTTTCATATCCCAGAGCCTGGCGGGCCCGTGGCCCGGCGAGACCGCTCGCGCTGCTCGCGGCCGGTGCTGTGGCGGCGTCTCTGGCCGCGTGCAGTTCGTCGTCCGCGGCCACGTCCACGTCATCGGCGGCCCTGTACGGGACGGCGATCAAGCAGCAGTGCACCGCCGTCGCTGACGTGCTGTCCGACGGCCCGGATCCCGACGCCGATCCCGTCGGCTACGCCGAAGCGCAGGTCCTGCCGCTGCGCCAGCTCACGATCACCGACACCGCGCTGCGCGGCGCGGTACACAAGCTCGCCACCGCCTACCAGGCCTACAGCACATCAACCGGCGCCGCGGGCACCACAGCCGCACTCGCGGCCTCCAAAGCCGAGGCTGCGGTCAACGTGATATGCCCAGGAGCAGCAAATTGAGGACACGACCAGCCACAACGCAGCGCCGCCGCCCGGTTTGGCGTGCCACCGCCGCTGTGGCCGCCGGAGCACGACCAGACCGGCAGGGCAGGCCCGTGGGCTGCCGCCAGCTTTGGCGCGCTCCAAATCTGCGGAAAGAGGATTCAGGGCGAGTGCGTGGCTACGGCCTTTTCCAGGGCGGACAGGGAGACCCAGCCGTCGTGTGACCAGGTGATCTTGCCCGAGGAATTCACCAGCGCAAGCCAGGGCTGATCCTGGACCTGGTAGCCGTCGGCGATCCGGCCCGTCTTGTCGAGTGCGACGGGGTAGTCCAGGGTTCCCGTGGATTTCAGGTAGGCGGCGACTTCGGCGTCCGATGGTTCCGTCGTGGCCTCGTCCACGGCGGTGAGCTGCGGCAGGTGATGCGCTGAAGCGTACGTAACGTAGGAGTTCAGCGTGATCAGCTCAGCCTTGAGGTCGGACACGTAATCCAGCCAGGTGGTGAAGAACACTACGAGGTGACTGACGCGGCCACCCATCGACACGGTGCCGTGACCGGTCGCGGACGGCACCGTGATCGCCTGACCCGGGCCGTATGGAGTGATCGCCGCCAGCGACTGCTGGCTGGCCAGCTTGGGATGTGACGGCAGCAGCGATGACACCTCCTGCGCGATCACCTGGGCGGACTGGCCGACGCTGTCATAGGCCATCTGCGTGATGTAGAGCTTTTCCAGCCTGCCCTGCTGGCTGATCACATACAGAGCAGGCGTGTGATCGACATCCCCGTCAGAGACGATGTCGGCGATGTGGTATGCCTTCCACACCGCCTTGAGCTGCGCGTCGGTCCCGGTGAGCATGTCCCACTGGTTGACCATGCCATGCGCGCGGGTGTACCCCATCACATCCGACACCTTGTTGGCCATTGGGTTCGCGTCCACGCCGAGCAGCTGCACACTCTCCCCGGCCTTGCCGAGGTACTCCTTGGCCAGCAGCTCGCTTTCGGAAGTGAGCGGGCACACATCGGTACACTCCGCGTCCTCGAAGGACAGCAAGACAACCTTGCCGCGGAACTGACTCAGAGATACTGGCTGGCCGAACTGGTTCGTCAGCCGGAAATCCGGAGCCGGAGCATTCCCGACCGAAGTGCCCGGGTCCAGGCCCGGGTTCTGCTCAGCGGCGGCCTGCGCCGCTCCTGCGCTTCCGGAGGCCGACGGTCCCGATGACGAGCAGCCGGCAAGCAAAGCGGCTACGGCCATCCCGGCCACGAGCAGCCAGCCCCTCTTCTGCACCCGCACGAGCACACGCTACTACACCTTGTAGGAGTTGGTCTCCGCCCCACAGATACGGCGGCCTCGGATTCAGCTGGGCGGGCGGCCCGGTGCGGGGCGCATCGGCGGGATCGGCGACACCGGGTGGCGACGCGTGCCTGACCACAGGGCCGGCACGGCGTAAACGGCGGCGGCAACCGCGTAAGCCGCCTGCTCGTAGTTGACCCGCCATCCGGCGAAGTCCGGCCAGGCCTCGGCAGGGTCGCGCTCGATCGGGAAGCCGACCTCGCGCATCCGCGCCACCGCCTCGAGGAACTGCTCGTACGTCAGGCTGGTTCTGGCGGCCGGACCTGGCTCGTCGGGGATGTCGAAGCCCATGACGCGGGCGATCCGGTTGAAGCACCGGAACCCGCCGCGCAGGCACAGCCTGGCCGGGACTACCGGAGCGGTCTTGGGGGACAGGGCCAGGAACAGCGCGGCGGAGTCCAGCACGGCCAGCAGCGAGATCACCCAGGACGACATCGGACCCGGCGAGCGGAACCGGACCAGCACCGGGTAGTTCGTGTGGCTCTCGGCAACGTCGGCGGCCCAGCTTTCCCATCGCTTGTACAGTTCCGGCATCGTGTCCAGGGTCGACACCCCGCTTCCCAGCGCGTAATGGGTGCGCGCCAGAAGCTCCGGGCCCCACGACGGGATCCCGGCACGCTCGTTGAGCAGGGACACTTCGGTCTCGCGGCGGTTGAACGCGGCGTACAGGGTCGGCAGGTAGGCGATCTGCAGGGTGAGGATCACCAGCCCGGTCGCCGCGGCCAGGAAAACGATCACCGCAGGGACCGCCCCGACGGGCACGGCGAAGCCGAGCGTGAACAGCGAAGACCCGGCATCGACGAACGCGGACACCAGGCCGCGGGAGGCGAACGGCCACAACAGCAGCGCGAACCCGACGTACGCCACCAGCAGCCACGCCGCCAGCTGGCCCAGCAGCACTGCCGCCGCCTGGGTGGCGCGTAGCTGATCCCGCCGGCGGGCATCGGCGAAACGCCCGACCACATGGTGATAGGACCAGTCGACGGCCTGGTCCACCCACTGCGTCAGCCGGCTGTTGATTGGCCGGGACACGATCAGTGTGACGGTGACGCTGGACACGGCCACGAGCACCAGCAGGCCGCCCGCCACCGCTGCCACCGCGCGGACGGCCAACGGCATCACCATGGCATCTTCCTTCGCGTCACCGGGCTGCCCCGAACCTACCCCGGATCGCGCCGCCGCTAGCGCTTTCGCCACTGCGCTGGAACGCCCGGGCGTGTCATCCGATCTGGCGCTGGGCGTCGGCGAGCAGGTGCGCTATATCGCGCCCGAAGCGGACGTCGCAGGGGTGGCTGAGGCGGCCCGACTGGGCATTGGCCGCCAGTTCGGTGAGGGCGGTCCGCAGCGGGATCACTGCATCTTCGGTCTCCGTGGGGCAGGCTGACCGGCCCGGTTCTCCCCACAGGTACAGCTCGGAGAATGCCGCTTCCTCCGGCTGGGCCAGGGTTACCGTCACGGTGCTGGTCAGCCCGGCTTCGTGGTGCAGGACGAGATGGGTGACGTCTCCCCGGCCGGCTTCGGCGGTGACCGAGCGCACCGGGCCGAGACTGGCCCACAGCAGTGAGATCACGTGCGGGGCGAGATCCCACAGCCCTCCTTTTTCGCGGCGCCACGGGGTGTTGAACGGGCTGCCCCGGCGCATGGCCGAGCCCAGCCAGACGGCGCAGCCGCCGGCCCATCCGCTGGCCGCCAGCACCTCGGCGAGCCAGGCCCGCACATCGGCCTGAAATCGGGCAGTGAAGAAGACGACGGACGCCACGCGGGCGCTTTCCACCGCCGTGGTGAGGATGTCGGCATCCGACGGTGCGATGGCGATCGGCTTCTCCAGGAGCAGGTGCTTGCCAGCCCGGGCCGCGCGCGTGGCGATCGGGGCCTGTACATCGGGTGGCACGGCGAAGGCAACCGCGTCGACGCTGGCCAGGAAGTCATCGAGGTCACCATGCGCCGTCGCGTTGTAGGTGGAAGCCAGTTGCGTCGCGGCGTCCGCGTTCCGGCCCCAGACCGCTGCGAACTCGATGCCGTCAGTGGAGGCGAGCGCGGGCGCGTGCGCGATCTGCGCCCAGTGGCCGGTGCCGACCAGGCCGAACCGCAGCGGCCGGGTCACCGCGACTGCTCAAAGCCGAGCCCGCTTCGGCCGGTGTCGTTGAGGTCCTGGGCCCCGAAGCGGTTGGCCCAGGCGTGCTCGTAGTGCTCATCGGGGAAGTCGCTGGGGCTGGACCCGGCGAGGAAGGTCTCCCGGACGCTGGGTGCGTACTGCTCGTTGCGCTGGCACCAGGGTGCGGCCGGTATATACATGACGTTTCCCCATCCCTGCTGGTCAGCCACGGGTGCCACGCTGTGGATCATGTCGCAGTGCCACCAGACCGAATCACCGGCCCGCACGTCGGGAATGCCGGTGAGGGCCGGCAGGAGAAGGTGGTGCCACTTTTCGCTGGCGGGGAACGCCTGGCCGATGGCGACGCCGCACAGGTCGTCGTCGGGGACGTCGTCGAGCAACGGGCGCAGCATGAGGTAGGCCATCGCGCCGGGGATGGGCACCGTGTGCAGGACACCCTGGTCATGACGCATGTCGGACATCGCGGTCCAGCCCTGGAAGGTGCGGAACGCAGAGCACATCGTGCTGGCGGGGTACTGAGGAGCGGCGGTGCGGTAGGCCGCGTCCCAGGGGTCGTATTGCTCGACGGTGCCGTCAAAGAGATGGCGGAACGCCTTCTGGTAGTCCTGGATCATCCACAGGTCGATGGAGCCCGGGTCGAGGTGAGGGCCGAGGCCGGCGGAGTCGGTGCCCGGCGGGCGGCGCCGGACCCGGTCCGGATACAGCAGGTAGCGGCCCGGGTCGAACCATTGCGCACCGTCGGATTCGTGTTTCCAGAGACCGTTGAGGAACGCCTGCACCCGTGCCATCCGGTCGTGCTGCCGGGCCTGCATCTGCGGTGGCGACCAGTAGATGGGATAGATCTCGGGCTCGGAATCCACGCTGGCGAAGAAGTCGTCGGCGGGGCCCCGGTAGTGCTCGAAGAACTGGTTGGACTCCACGTAGTCCATGAAGTTCCGGTCCCAGGTCAGGGCCTGGTCCCGATCGAAGTGCCCGCGAACCACCAGGCAGCCGCGCCGGTGCAGCAGTGCCCGCGCCTCGGCGGAGACGGTGCCGGCCTCGATGTCCGCGTAGTCGATGACCGGCCAGACCACCTCGCCGCGCTCTCGGGCCGTGATGATCTCGCCGACTTCCGCCGCCAGGTGCTGTTCGACGACGGCGACGATCTCTTCGACCGTGCGGCCCGAGGCCACGATGCGGGCCCGCAGGGCCGCTTTGACCTGCCTGATGGCGGCGGGGATGTCCGCTGGTGCCTGCTCCCAGTGTGGCAGCCGGGGAAGTGTGGTGGTGTCGGGCTGTGACATGGCAGCACTCTTCCTAGGAAGGGACCATTACTTAGAATGACTATAAGAGGCTCACGCTTTCCAGGCAAGGTCCCTTACTAGAATTGGGCTGTGAGTCCGCCCAAGCCTTCGCCGGAGCTGCTCCGGTCGCTGACCGACGAGCACGTCCTGCGTGAGCTCATGCGGCAGCGGCGGCTGACGCGAGCCGAACTGGCCACCGCGACGGGCATGTCCAAGCCCGCCGTTGGGGAGAGCGTGCGCCGCCTGGCCGAGGCAGGATTCGTCGCCAGTACCGGCGAGCGGACGGTGGGGGGACGCGGCCGTGGCCGCGTAGGGTCGTACTACGCCCTCGCGGACAGTGTTGGCGCCGCCCTGGCCGTCAGTATCGCTCCCGAGGGCGCCGTGGCTGAGTGCGTCGACGCTTACGGCAGGACCGTCTCCCGGGCACAAGACAAGATCCGCAGGCTCGCTCAGCCCAGGCAGATCGGCAGCGCGCTGCAACGGGTCGCCGTCATGGCCCTGCGGGAGGCCGGAACGACCGCCCGCCTGGCGGTCGTCAGCGCCGCCGGCCCGGTGGACCGGGCCACTGGCCGGCTGGTGCGGCTGCCCGACGAGCATTTCCTGCTGGGCGAGCTGGATCCTGTTGGGATCCTGGCACCGAACGTCGACGGGTCCGTCATCGTGGACAACGACGTGAACTGGGCGGCGCAGGCCGAACGCGACAGCGCGCCGGCGCTCAGCGACTTCACCTATATCTTCCTGGGCGACGGGCTGGGCGCCGCGGTCATCAGTGACGGCACGGTCATCCGCGGACATGCGGGCTTCGCCGGCGAGATCGCGCACCTCATCACCATCGGCCCGCAGGGGCAGGCGATGCGGCTGATCGACGTATTCGGGGCGCTGGAGCTGAGGAGACCTGGCTCCACCGCCATCGACGCCGACCGCCTTCTTGCCGCGGCGACCGGCGCGCGGCCCCAGGCCGCGGCCGTACGTCAGACCCTGGCCCGCGCCGTCAGCGGGATCCTTGCCGCTGCCGTAGCGCTCGCCGACTCCGGGGTCGTCATCATCGGGGGGTCCTGGGGCTGCGAAACAGCGATCCTCGAGGCCATCGCGGCGGAGGCGGCACGCCTGCCCCGGCCCGTCCCCGTCCAGGCCGCAACGCTGACCGATGAGCCGGCGCTCATCGGAGCGCGCACCGACGCCCTGAACCGTCTGCGCTCACGCATCATCGCGGCTGCCACGAGCCCGTGATCTACGCCTTCCCCCGCTCGCTCTGCCCTTGATCTGCTAGCGCGGTCAGGGCGGGCAGTGCGTCCCGGGCCGGCGGCATGGCCGCGATCTCCGCCGCGATCGCGGCCGCCACGTCCCGGTAGCGCTCATCCTCCAGCAGGAGATCAATCTCGCCGCTGACCGAGGCCGGTGTGACGTCGGCGTGCGTGATCGGCCTGCCGGCCCCGGAGGCGACGACACGCGCCGCGTTGTAGAAGTGGTCGGCGGCCTCCACCGCCACGAAATAACGCAAGTGCCGTACCTCCATCGCGGCGGAAAACTGGTACTTCGTGAAGTAGGGGAAGCCGCCCGCCCGCGGTGAGCTCTGATGTCGCCGGGCTGGTCAGTCTGAGAGCAGATCGACCAGCTCGTCACCGCGGGCGGTGCGGCTGATCCATACGCTCGACCCGGACTTCTCGCGCGCGATCAGGTCGGCCTTGGCCAGCTGGTGCAGGTGGTAGGTCGCGGTGGTCGGCGCGCAGTGCACCGCCACGGCCACATCGCCCACGGTCAGCGCCTGGCGAAGAACCTGAAGTATGGCGGCGCGCACCGGGCCCAGGATCGTCGCGAGCGCACTGTCGGCCGTGTGCTGCCCGCCCGCACGGGGACGCGGGACTTGGTAGCCGATGAAGCAGACGTCCTCGACGTCGAAGCTGAACAGCACCGCGTTACAGCCGGCGATCATTGGCACCAGAACCAGGTGGCGCGGGCCGACCGGGCCGAGCGAACGAAGCGCGAACTGATTGCACGGCGGCGTGTAGGTGAACGCCCCGTCCTGGTAGCGCAGGCCCGGGTGCAGGCTGTTCAGCAGCGCCGCCATTCCGCCCCGCACCGCGGCCGTGGAGTTGAGCCAGCGCCGTGGCTGCTCGGCTGCGGGCCGCCAGCACGGGGGACAGTCGCCGCCGTCGGCGGCCAGCAGTTCGCGGGTCAGCGTTGCGGTCGGCAAGTCCCGCAGCCTGGCGGCGTGGTCGGGGACGGATGAGTCCGCCAGAGGCGAGAGCGGCGTGCAGGAATCCGGGATATGGGTCCAACCGCGTTCGGTGAATGACTGCGCGGCGAATCGTGACTGCGGGCGCAGGCCGTAACGGATCGCGGCGAGGAGACTGGCCGGTGCGCCCCGCGACTGGCCGGACGCTGCCTGCATCAACAGCGTGAGCACCGATTGCGCCGGGGCCATCACGACCGAGACCGCCGGCACATCGGGGGCATTGCGCCGCGGTTCGCCGTCGGCCTTGAGAGCCGAGCTTGCCGTGATCGTTGCGGTTTCACCCATGTATCTACCGTGCGCCTGCCGGGCCCGGGCTGACCAGTCCGTCTGCCCGGTGTGGGCCAGGAGATCTCAGGCCGTGACCGGGGCGCCATCGGATCGTGACCTCGAAGTTCTTCGAGCTAGTCCTGACATCGGCGCCGCCCTGGCCGATGATCACAGCCAGTGACTGCTCCTATTGGGCGGAAATGGCCGCTTGGGCATCACCAGGAATCGCCTGATCAGGGACGCGCATGCTCTGGCGGAGGGAGCGCACATGAACGTGTGGAGACGGAAGCTGCGCCTCGCGGCGGTTGCCGCTGCGAGTGTGGTGGCGTTGATTGCCGCCGGGTGCAGTTCCAGCGGGGGCAGCGGCGGGAGCGGCTCGGCGTCGTCAGGCGTGCCGGTCAAGGGCGGCACGGCGACAGTGGCACTGCCCGCCGGCGTCACCAATGACTGGATCTTCCCGTTCTACGCGATCACGAACTCCAGCGTGTACAACTCCAACCAGTTCCAGTGGATGTTCTACCGGCCGCTGTACATGTTCGGAAACAACACCAACACCAATGTCACGATCAACTATCCGCTGTCCCCGGCCAACGCGCCCGTTTACTCCAACGGCGGCAAGACCGTGGTGATCAACCTCAAAGGCTGGAAGTGGTCCGACGGCGAGACCGTCGGCGCCCAGTCCGTGATCTTCTTCCTGAACATGGCGAAGGCGGAGAAGTCGAACTGGTACGCCTACGTTCCTGGCCTGCTGCCGGACAACGTGGTGTCGTACAAGGCCACCGGGCCTGATCAGGTGACCATCCAGCTGAACAGCGCCTACTCGAGCCTCTGGTACACCTACAACCAGCTGTCCGAGATCAATCCGATGCCGCTGGCGTGGGACGTCACCAGCCTCGGTGCCAAGCCCGGCAGCGGCGGCTGCGGCACCGATACCGCAGCAGACGGCTGGGCCAAGTGCAAGGCGGTCTATAGCTTCCTGACCGCCCAGTCGAAGATCTCCTCGACGTATGCCACCAGCCCGCTGTGGGCGGTTGTTGACGGGCCGTGGAAGCTGTCCAGCTTCAACTCCAACGGCAACGTGACGGTCGTGCCGAACAAGTCCTACTCCGGCAGCCCGAAGCCCCAGTTGTCCGCCGTCAAGTTCGAGCCGTTCACGGCCGACTCGGCGGAGTACACGGCGCTGAAGACCGGGGAGCTCGACGTCGGCTACATACCGACCCAGGACCTGGCGCAGAAGCCGACGAACTCGCCGCTGCCGACCAGCAACCCGCTGGGCAGCGCCTACTACCTGGAGCCGTTCTTCTCCTACGGCATCGAGTACGCCCAGCCGAACTTCAACAACCCGCAGGTCGGCTACCTGGTCCGCCAGCTGTACATCCGCCAGGCCATGCAGTACGCCGAAGACCAGCCCGGCATCAGCAAGCAGATCTGGCGCGGGTACGCGACCCCGGTCTCGGGGCCGGTGCCGACCGTCCCGTCCAACCCGTTCATTCCCGCCATTCAGAAGGAGAACGGCGGCCAGGGCCCGTACCCGTACGACCCGGCCAAGGCGAAGGCGCTGCTGACCAGCCACGGCTGGTCGGAGGTCAACGGCGTGATGACCTGCCAGGACCCGTCCAAGTGCGGCAGCGGCATCACCAAGGGCGAGCAGCTCAAGCTCACGTTCAACTACGCGACCGGCATCGCCGCGGCCACCGCGACATACGAAACCATCAAGTCCGAGGAGTCGCAGGTCGGCATCGACGTCACGCTGATCGGCCAGTCGTTCAACACGATCATCGGGCAGAGCGCGCCGTGCGCGCCGATGGGCCCGAAGTGCAACATCCAGGTGTTCGCCTACGGCGGCTGGGGCTACGACGGCCCGGGCTTCGAGCCGACCGGCGAGCCGCTGTTCGCCACGGGGGCCGGGTCGAACTCCGGCAACTACTCCAACGCACGGATGGACAAGCTGATCACCGAGACGCACACCAGCAACAGCCTGTCGGTCTTCGACCAGTATGCCACCTACGCTGCGCAGCAGCTGCCGTTCATGTGGGTGCCGAATCCCAACCCGTTCCAGATCCAGGCCGTCACCAGCAAGCTGCACGGCGTCGCGTTCAGCCCGATGTTCACCCTGCTCCCTGAGTACTGGTACTTCACCAAGTAGCCAGGGCTGGCCTCCCTTGCCCGCCCGCCTCACCCCCGCCCGCCCGCCTCGCCCTACGCTCCGCGAGGCGGGCGGGCAGGGTTGCGTGAGACGGGCGGGTTGCGTTCAGCGTGCAGGCCGGCGGGCTCAGATCGACCGCAGCCAGAGGTCCGGCAGCGTGTACCCGTCCGCGAACGGGTCCGTGGGATCCATGCCCATCTGGCTGATCCCGGTGATCCACGCCTGGCCGGCGACGCTCGGGATGACCGCGGGGCGTGACCCGACCGTGGTGGTCTCCTCGATGCGGCAGCTGAACACGCTCCCGATCAGCGACTCGTGCAGGAACGGCTCGCCAGGGGCCAGCAGATTCCGCGCGGCGAGGACCGCCATCCGGGCGGACGATCCGGTGCCGCACGGGGAGCGGTCGATGCGGCCCGGCGCGACAACCACGGCGTTGCGCGACCGCAGCACGCCGTCCTCGCGCCGCAGCGGGCCGGCGAACTCGGTGATCGTGACACCGGGGAAGCGGGGCTCCTCCGGGTGGGCGACCGGCAGCTGCTCCGCCGCGGCCTCCGTGATCAGCTGGCCGAGGACGCAGATGTCCCGCGCCTCGCCGGGAACGAGCGAGAATCCGAGCGACCGCGCATCCGCGATCGCGTAGTGCATGCCGCCCCAGGCCACGTCGACGGTCACGCTGCCGTGCCCCGGTACCTCCACGCGCGCGTCGAGATGCTGGACGAAGGACGGCTGGTTGGTGAAGCGGACGCTGGTGACCTTGCCGTTCGAGCACTCGCAGTGCAGCGGGATCAGGCCAGCGGGCGACTCCAGCACTATCTCGGTGACCGGCTCGGTCATCGGCAGCATCCCGGTCTCCAGCAGCACGGTGGCCGTGCAGATCGTGTTGCTGCCCGACATCGCCGGGTACTCGGTTGCCTCGGCGATGATGTAGCCGAGCTGCGCCCGGGGATCGGAGGCGGGCACGACAAAGTTGACGCACCGCGACGGGCCGCCGCGCGGCTCAAAGAGCAGTGACCGCCGCAGCTGGTCGTGATGCTCCTCGAAATACAGCCGCTTCTCGAAGACGGTAGAGCCGCGGATCTCACCGAGGCCCCCGGTCACGACGTCGTTCGCCTCACCGCCGACGTGGCAGCCGACCACCGTCAGCGTCCGCCTCCACTGCATGCAGCCTCCTCCCAGCCGACCAGCCATAAGATCATAGATTCCGCCGGAAGACTGCCGGCAATATGACAAAATCTAGTCCATGACCTACGTCGCAGCGGCTGACCGCTACCAGCAAATCCCCTACCGCCGCTGCGGGCGCAGCGGCATCCAGCTTCCCGAGGTGTCGCTTGGGCTGTGGCACAACTTCGGCGACGACCGGCCGCTGGAAAACAGCCGGGCGATCCTGCGGCGGGCGTTCGACCTGGGCATCACGCACTTCGACCTGGCGAACAACTACGGCGTCCCCTACGGGTCGGCGGAAACGAACTTCGGCCGCATCATGCGCGAGGACCTGCGGCCGTACCGCGACGAGCTGATCATCTCGACCAAGGCGGGCTACGACATGTGGCCGGGGCCCTACGGCGAGTGGGGATCCCGCAAGTACCTGATCTCCAGCCTGGATCAGTCGCTCAAGCGGATGGGCCTGGACTACGTCGACATCTTCTACAGCCACCGGTTCGACCCGGACACACCGCTCGAAGAGACCATGGGCGCCCTCGACTTCGCGGTCCGCTCGGGCCGGGCGCTGTACGCGGGCATCTCCTCCTACTCCCCGCAGAAGACGGAGGAGGCGGTGTCGATCCTGCGGAGCATGGGCACGCGGGTGCTGATCCACCAGCCGTCGTACTCGATGCTGAACCGCTGGATCGAGAACGGCCTGCTGGACGTGCTCGAGCGCGAGGGCATCGGAGCCATCGTGTTCGCCCCGCTGGCCCAGGGCGTGCTCACCGACAAATACCTCGGCGGGATCCCGGCGGGATCACGGGCCAGCCGCGGCACCTCGCTCTCCGAGAGCGACCTCACCCCCGAGACGCTCGCCCACATCCGCGCGCTGGGCGAGATCGCCCGGGCCCGCGGCCAGTCCATCGCCCAGCTCGCGCTGTCCTGGGCGCTGCGCGACCCGCGGATCACCTCGGTGCTGATCGGCGCGAGCAGTGTGGCTCAGCTCGAGGAGAACGTGGCCGCGGCGGGGCACAGCGACTTCACCGACGAGGAACTGGCCGCGATCGACCGGGACGCGGTCGAATCCAACCTCAACATCTGGGCCACATCGAGCTCATACTGATTTCATTAGGGCGCCGCGGGGCCGGCAGTACGGCCAGTTACTGAACGGGCCGCGCCGCCGGTAGATCGGCCAGAATGGCGATGTCGTCGGCGCCGTGACCCGCCGCCACGGCCGCCGCGAATGAGTCCCTGATCGCCGTGACCACATCGGTGTCGATGCCCGCCTCCCGGCTGGCGCCGAGCACGAGCAGGTCGATACCGCCCAGGTGGGTGTCGAGCGACGACTGCGGCTCCCCGTATCTACGCTCGGTGAGCCGCTCGCCGGTCTCGGTCACCGCGTTGGCGATGAACCGGGAGAAGAACGGGCCCGAGATCGGGAGCAGGTCGCCGATCGGCACGCCCTCGGCGGTGGCCAGGCTGACGCATTGCACGAGCCCGGCCATGGTGCCGTAGAAGAACGCGATCAGCGCCGCGTCGACCACAGCGGCCCGGCCCGCGTCCTCGCCCAGGTAGTGCACGGTGCCCAGGGCACCAAGCAGCGGCCCGAGCCCGGGGGCCGCCTCGGGCGCGGCCGCCGAGCCGCAGTAGAAGATCTCCGCGTCCGGCGTGCCGATCTCCCGGGGGTAGGCGAGGATCGCCGCGTCCACGTAGCCGATCCCGAGCGGGCCGGCCCAGGCGGCGTTGCGGCGCCCGTCGGCCGGGGTGCCGGTGGTCATCTGGACCAGCGTCCGGCCGCGCAGCAGGTCGGTGAGCGCGGGGTCCGCCAGCAGCTCGGCCGCTGCCGCCTGGTTCGACACGCACATGATGACCGGGTCGCTGCCGCGCACCGCGTCGAGCAGGCCGTCCGCAACGGTCACGCCCGCCGAGGCCAGTGGCTCGGCCCGCGACCGGGTCCGGTTCCACGCCGTGACGTCATGCCCGGCACCGGCCAGCGCGCGCGCCAGCGCCGACCCCATCACCCCGGTTCCGATCACCGTGACGGTCACGCGACATCACCACTCAGCCGGCTGAGCGCGGTGACGCCGCCATCGATCGGCAGCACCGACCCGGTGGTGTAGCCCGCGTCGGCAATCAGGAACAGGATGGCCCGCGCCACCTCGTCCGGCCCGGCCACCCGCAGCAGCGGCACCCGCCGGATCGTCTCATCGCGGGCGGTCTCGGGGTCGTCGGCCATCGACAGCTCGTGGTCCATCATCGGCGTGTCGACCGGCCCGGGCGCGACGGCGTTGACCAGGACCGTCGGGGCGAGCTCCACGGCCAGCCCGCGGGTCAGCCCGACCAGGCCCGCCTTGGCGGCGCTGTAGTCGACGTAGCCGGGCGCCGCCGTGAACGCGAGGTCGGAGGCCACGTTCACGATGTGGCCCCCGGAGCGCGCGCGCATCCGCAGCCCGGCCTCGCGGCCCACGTAGAACGCGCCGGACAGGTTGATGCCCACGACCTGATCCCAGACCTCGGGGGTGAGCTGCTCCAGCGGCGTCGGCCCGATAACCCCGGCGCAGTTGGCCACGATGTCCACCGGGCCGATCGCCGCCTCGGTCGCGTCCAGCGCGGCAAGGACCTGGGCGTAGTCGGAGATGTCGGCGGGCACGGTGACCGCTCCGGGCAGGTCGGCGGCGACGCGCTCGAGCTCGCCGGCCCGGCGGGCCATCAGGCTCACCGCGGCTCCCTCGGCCGCCAGCAGCCGGGCCGTGGACTCGCCGATGCCCGAGCTCGCCCCGGTGACGAGCGCGCGGCGGCCGGCCAGCCTGCCCGCGTCAGCCATGACGCATCCAGCGGCGGGCCAGCGAGACCGCGACGACCGTGGCCAGCGCGGGCACCGCCGCACGGGCCCCCGCGGCGCGGGCCAGCGCGACGATGTCGCCCGGCGTGAACTCGACCCTGGCCGGCCAGGCACCCACCTGGCCCTCCAGGGTGAGATGGCCCGCCCCGGCCTTCAGCCGCAGCGGCTCGAACGGGAAATCCCCCACCGGGGAGCTCACCTTCACCTGGTTACCTCCTGACTCACCATGCCCCGGGCCGCCGACGCCGCCTGCTCCCAGGTCCCGGCGCCGGCCGCCGGCTGAACGTAGGTCACGCCCGCGGCGGGCTCGAAGATCGCGCCGTCCACGTTGCGCAGCGGCCGCGGCGAGGCGGCCAGGATCACCGCGTCGCAATCGAGCACGAGTTGCTGCCCGTCCCGTTCGAGTGTGAGCGCGCTGACCCGTCCCCGCCCGGATACCGCGACCGGCGTCCAGCCAGTGACCAGGGCATTGTGCCGGAACGGGACGCCGTCGACGGACTCGCGCGTCACCACGGTGATGTGGCTGCGCTGGCCAGCGATCGCCTCGTGCGCGGCCTCGGCCCAGGCGCCGGCACCAAGGATCACGACCCGGCGGCCGAGCGTCACCTTGGCCTCGGCCAGGTGGATGGCCACCGGCGCGGGCAGCACGCCGGCCAGCCGGGGGCCCGCGACCGGCAGCTCCGCCATGGTCGCCGGGCGGCTGCCGCCCGCGAACACCAGGTGGCTCGCGTCCAGCCACTCGACGCCCTGCGGGCCGACGGTCAGCAGCCGGCCCTCGGCCCAGCGCACCGCGGTCGTGCCGAGCAGCCACCGGACACCGGCGGATGTACAGCGCGCGGCCAGATCTTTCACCCCGGGGTGGTCGTAGTGCAGCACCCCGCCGGGCACCGGCAGGCGGTCGAGCACGACGACATCCCGCTGGCGCGCGAGTTCCTCGGCGGCGGCCAGCCCGGCCACGCCGGCGCCGACCACCGTTACCTGGTCACGGCTCACTGCCGACCCCCAGCGTCGCCCCCGCCGACCCGTGCCGGATGTCGGCCGGCCCGACGCCCGTGTGCAGTGAGCACAGGAACGCGACGCCGACCATGCAGACCGAGCCCTGGCACCGCCCGCCCGTGGCCTGGGTGCGCTTGCGGATGCCCTCGATCGACCGGGGCGGCACGTGCCGCTCGAACTGCGCGGCGATCTCGGCCGCCGTCACCTGCTCGCATACACACACCACCTGGCGGTACCGCGGGTCGGCGTCGGGCAGCGACTCCGGGTGCGGGTCGTGGCGCAGCCGGCGGACCTTGCGCAGCCGGAGCACCGGGTTTGGCCGTTCCCCGTGGTCGAAGCCCGCCTCGCGCAGCAGTTCCAGCACCAGGTCGGCCGTGCCGGGCGAGGCGGACACGCCTGTTGAGCGGTTCCCGACCTGCAGCAGGTTCGGCCGGTTCTTATCCGGGCGGACCCGCACGGTCTCCTCGGCCGCGGCCCGGTTGGCCGCGTAGGTCTTGATCGCGTAATCCAGGCTGACCTCGGGGACGAGCTGCTCGGTCAGGCGCAGCAGGTTCCGCAGGCTCGCCGGGTCGGTGCCCTTGTCGGCCGGGTCGGTGATCTCCTGCGCGTCCGGGCCGAGCAGCGCTGACCCGTTGGTGGTGGGGACCACCTGGACCCCGCGCGTCTGCGGCATCGGCACCGGCAGCACCATCTTGTGCAGCCGCTCACCGAAGGCCCGGTCCAGCACCCAGTACTGGCCCTTGCGCGGCCAGATGCGGATCTCCTCGCCGCCCGCCAGGGCGCTGACGGTGCCGCCCGCAACCCCGGCGGCGTTGATCACCCAGCGGGCCCGGACCGGGCCCTGCGGCGTGTGCACGGCCGTGATCAGGCCGTCGGCGACGTCGAACCCCAGGACCGGGCACGACAGCCGGATCGCGGCGCCGTTGGCCGCGGCCAGCTCGGCGTAGCCACAGGTCAGCCGCACCGGATCGATGAGCCCTTCGTCCGGGAGGTGCACCGCGCCGCGGCACTCGGGGGTGAGCATGGGCTCGAGCTCGCGGGCCTGCGCCGCGGTCAGCAGCTCGGCCCGGGTGCCGGCGGCTATCGCCTCGGCGTAGATCGGCTCCAGCCTGGGCGCCTGCTCGTCGGTGATCGCCACGGTCAGCGCGCCGGGACGGCTGAACGGGACGTCGAGACGGTCGCAGATGTCCTCCCAGCGCGGCCAGGAACGGGCGATCAGGTCGGCTTCCAGCGTGCCGGGCGGCGCGTAGTACGTCGTGGCGATGCCGGCGTTGCCCTTGCTGGAGCCCTCGGCCACGTCGTCGGCCTCTTCCAGCAGGCACACCGAAGCCGTCGTCGTGGCCAGCCGCGCGGCGACCGCGGTGCCGAGCACGCCGCCGCCGATCACGACGACGTCGTAAAGCGGGCCGTCGTGCTGGCTCATCCGGCCGGGGCCGGAACCGGGAGCAGCGCTGCCGCCTCGTCCACGCTCGCCCCCTGGCGGATGATCGCGGCCAGCGCGGCGACCATCGCGGCCGGGTCGCGGGACTGCCAGATCTTGCGGCCCATCGCGATGCCGGCCGCGCCGGCGTCCATGGCGCCGCGGACCATCTCCAGCACGTCGCGGTCGTTCCTGGCCTTGGGCCCCCCGGCGATCAGCACCGGCACCAGGCTGTAGTCGATGACCCGCCGGAACGACTCCGGGTCGCCGGTGTACCAGGTCTTGATGAAGTCGGCACCCTCCTCGGAGGCCACGCGGACGGCCACGCGCATGTCGTCGACCGTGTACGGCCCGTCATACGGCGTGGCGTCCGGCCCGCCGACCGGGAAGATCTCGGCCAGCAGCGGGACGCCGAGCTTGTTGCACTCGTCGGCGATGGCGCCGAGCTGCGGAACCTGGATCGCCTCGGTCTCCGGGCCGATGAAGAACGTCGGCACCACGGCGTCGGCACCGTTGCGCAGCGCCTCCTCGACCCCGGCGAACACGAGCTGCTCGGTCTCCAGCCCCGGCGACAGGCCGGTGCGCCCGGTCAGCCGCTGCACCCAGCCCGCGCGGCCGGCGATCGTCTCGGCGGCGAACGCGGCCAGGCCGCGGCGCATGAGGAACGCGTTGACCCCGGCCCTGGCCAGGCTGGCGACCAGATCGCGCGGGCGCTCCAGCTCGCCGTATACCGGTTCCTCTACGCCGTGGTCCATGGGCAGGATCATCGAGGTGTTGCTGTCCGCGTCGAACAGCCGGCCGAGACGGAGGGTCTTACCCATGCTGGTGGTCATGCTTCCCCTTGACTAGTCGGATCTCGTTGCCCCACAGGCCGGCTGCGGCCTGCGGAACGTCTGGGCCACGCGCTGGTAGGCAGCCTCATAGGCGGCGCTGAGCTCGCGGTAAGCGGCGGTGCGCTCCGGGTCCGGGTCGTACTGGCGGTCCCAGCGGACCAGCCGGGACACGCCCGCGGCGGCGTCTTCGAATACCCCGGCCGCGAGGCCGGCCAGGATGGCCGCGCCGGCCGCGGCCAGGTCGGCGATCCTCGGCACCCGCAGCGGCGTCCCGAGCACGTCGGCCTTGAGCTGAGTCCACACCGGGCTTCTCGCCTCGCCGTCCCCGATGCCGATCGGATCGCTGGCGGACAGCGGGCCGGGGTGCGCGCCGGGCCGGGTCAGGATCGACATCGTCGCTCGGTACTGGTACGCGATCCCCTCCAGCATGGCCCGGACCAGGTGGGCACGGCCATGGCCGGAGGCGACGCCGAGGTAGGCGGCGCGAGCACCGTCGGCGTACCAGGGCGCCCGCGACGCGCCGTCCACGAACGGGAAGCACAGCAGCCCGTCCGCGCCGCATGGCACGCCGGCCGCCTCGCCGACCAGTTCGTCGAACCCGCCGCGGCCGCCGGGGCCGCCGGGGCCGCTGGAGCCGCCGGGGCCGACGAGGGTGTCGCGCAGCCAGCGCAGCGACGACCCGGTGCTCTCGATCGCCACCTCGTAGATGTACCGGTCCGGAACCACGTGCGGGGACACGTCGCCCGCACCCGAGTGGTCTGCCCGGTACTCGCCCATGACCGTGCGCCAGTTGGCCGCGGTCCCGGTGCCCACGCCGGCCTGCCCCGGCTCAATCGCGCCGCAGCCGAGCGCGGCGCTCGCGTCGTCGGACCCGCCCATGGCGACCGGCAGCCCGGGCCGCAGGCCGAGCTCGGCGGCCTGGGCCGAGGGCAGTTCGGCGGCCGGCTCCCACGGCCGCCCGGTGATCGGCGGCAGCAGGCCTGCATCGATCCCGGCGCCGTCGCAGACCCCGTCGCTCCAGTCGAGCTCGCGAATGTCCAGCAGCGAGCTGCGGGAAGGGGTCGTCGGGTCGGTCGCGTGGCACCCGGTCAGCCGGTGCAGCACGTAGTCCTTGGCGAAGCGGATCTTCCTGACCGACGGCCACACGTCGCCGCGATGC
>Ga0335072_10003819_pt1 | contig 22540 bp, 19 predicted proteins | sample Lox_Sample_21_FD_206725 | JGI IMG/M metagenome (GOLD analysis project Ga0335072, IMG submission 206725) | Soil microbial communities from Loxahatchee National Wildlife Refuge, Florida, United States - Lox_Sample_2.1 | ecosystem: Environmental > Terrestrial > Soil > Wetlands | place: USA...
ACCTCGTTCGGTGAGGCGTCTTCACGGACACAGGCCACTGATCCCAACCGTCGAGAGACGCTCCGGATCAGGACACCTCTCCCCGGCCTAAGGGGTGAGGCCAAGTGGCTGCGCAGCATCGCTACGCCGTGGAGTGCCAAAGCTCTTACGAGAGAGGTGACCTTCCCGCTGCCCGGGAACTGCCCAGCTAGCGGGAGCGGATCAAAGCCTCTCGGCTGGTGTCGACGTGCCTGTGCGCGCAAGCGCCACGGATGAAGGGAGGCGCGCGATGGACTCTGATAGTCCGGGCCGAAGTCGGCCCTTTCCGCCGCTGTTCCCGCCTTCTCGTAGGCACACGCCGACGCGCTGAAGCTGATTTTCTCGTTTCCTCGCTCGATCGCCCGCCCGCTCGCCGGGCGTAGCGACGTCGCGGCCCGCCGCCGTATTGAAATTCGCCGCTTGACCGGCGCATTTCCCCGGTAACGCTGCCCGCGAAGCCGCTGCTTGCGGTCACCGCTGCGCTGACGTGTGCCACCCAATCCCGCTTGAGTGAAAGCGCGAAAGAGGTGAATTCCAATGACTGCTGTTGACATTGAGGTAAACCGCACCGCCCGTTCGGCTGTGCTCGACGACGCGCACGTCGGTGATATCCGCGGCGCCCTCGGCACGATCAGGCTTGACGACCATGCCGCCCGCACCACCCTGTCCGCCAAGTTGAAGACGCTGCTGGCCATCGTGGGGCCCGGGCTGATCGTGATGGTCGGCGACAACGACGCCGGAGCGTTCTCGACCTACGGGCAGGCGGGGCAGAACTATGGCACGCGCCTGCTCTGGACGCTGGTCCTGCTGATCCCTGTGCTCTACGTGAACCAGGAGATGGTGCTGCGCCTCGGCGCGGTCACCGGCGTCGGGCACGCCCGGCTGATCCTGGCGCGGTTCGGGAAGTTCTGGGGCGCGTTCTCCGTCATTGACCTGTTCATACTCAACGCGCTTACCATCGTCACCGAGTTCATCGGTATCACCCTGGCCGCCGGCTATCTCGGCGTGCCCAAGGCGATCGCGGTCTGCGCCGCCGCCGCGGTGATCGTCGCCTCCGCGTTCACCGGCAGCTTCCGCCGGTTCGAGCGGATCGCGATGACGTTCTGCGCCGGCTCACTGCTGCTTATCCCTCTGTACTTCATGACCCACCCGTCCAGCGCCGCGATGGCGCGGGGCTTCGTGCTGCCGGTCCTGCCCGGTGGCGGCGGGCAGCTGGCGACCGTGATGCTGCTCGTGATCGGCATCGTTGGCACCACGGTGGCTCCCTGGCAGCTGTTCTTCCAGCAGTCCTACGTGATCGACAAGAGGATCACGCCGCGGTTCATGAAGTACGAGAAGGCCGATCTGTGGATCGGCATCGTGATCGTCGTGGTCGGCGCCGCCGCGCTGATGGGCGCGACCGCCGCGGCGTTCGCCGGAACCCATGCGGCCGGGAACTTCACCGACGCGGCCGGCCTAGCCCACGGTATCGCCCTGTACGCCGGCCACCTCGCGGGCGTGATCTTCGCGGTCGCCCTGCTCGATGCCGCAGTCATCGGCGCGTTCGCGGTCTCGCTGTCGTCCGCCTACGCGATCGGCGACGTGCTCGGGCTCAAGCACTCCCTGCACCGCGGCTTCGGCCAGGCGAAGGGCTTCTACGCGGTGTACGCCGCGCTGGTCTGCGGCGCCGCGGCCATCGTGCTCATCCCCGGCTCCCCGCTCGGGCTGATCATCGAGGGCGTCCAGGTGCTCGCCGGCGTGCTGCTGCCGAGCGCGACCGTATTCCTGCTGCTGCTGTGCAACGACCGCGACGTGCTCGGCCCTTGGGTGAACGGCCGCCGCACCAACGTGTTCACCTCGGCGGTGATCGCCGTGCTCATCACGCTGTCGGTGGTGCTAACCGCTTCCGTGATGTTCCCCGCGATCACCGCCGGCCAGATGATCGTCGTCTTCGCCGCCTGCGCGGGGGTCTCGGTGCTGGCCGGAGCGGTGATGGTGCTCCGCCACCGCGGCCAGACTTCTGCCGTGGCGGAGGTTTACAGCACGGCGGATCGGAACGCGTGGCGGATGCCGCCGCTCGTGGAACTCGGCGCTCCGGTCGTCAGCACCGCCAGGAAGGTGGGACTTACGGCGCTGCGCGGCTACCTGTTCATCGCGATGATCCTGGTCATCGTCAAGATCGTGCTGCTGGCCGTGCACTGAGGCGACCGCGGACCGGTCAGCCGGGCACCGCGCCTTAGACGGCCGCGGTGCCGGGCTGTCCGGTTGTCCGGTTGTCCGGTTGTCCGGTTGTCCGGCGCCGGCGCGGTCCCGACCAGTCGGCATCGCCGCATCCTCCGGATTTCTGGCCTGGCCTCGAAAGATCTTGGAAACTTTGCGCTAAATGTCACTTCCGCGTGCGTGGCGCACGCTTTTTTTCCAACTTGCGCAGAGTTTCCACGCTCTCGGGCTGGCCGGCCGCTTGCGGGCGCAGAGGTTCCATGTTCTGGGCTAGCCGGCCGCTTGCGGGCGGAGAGGTTCCACGCTCTCGGGCTAGCCGACCGCTTGCGGGCGCAGAGGTTCCATGTTCTGGGCTAGCCGGCCGCTTGCTCGCGGACGCGGCGGCGCAGGTCGCCGTCACCGGGGGCGAAGCCGTGCTCAACCAGCCAGGCGGTGACCCAGCCGGGGTTGGGGCTGGTCGCGGGCACGACGTTGTAGATGTAGTTCAGGCCGCGGGCGGCGGCTTCTGCTTCGAGGTGGTCGACGATGAACTCGCCGATCCCCTTGCCGCGCCGGCCGGCGGCGACCATGAACGTAATCTCGGCGTCGCCCCACTCGGTGTCAAGCCAGCCGTAGCCGACGACCTGCCCGGAGGCGTCGGTCACGTGCCACCACTCGTCGGCGACCGGCTCGCCCGGCTGCGGCGGGGTCAGCCCGGTCGCCGCGAGCTCCGCCGGCCCGAACAGCCGCTGCTTGTCCGCGTCCCAGCGGGGGCCGTCCTCCCTGATCCACCCCAACCCGCTCGCCATCGCGCCTCCTCACCGTTCGCACTTCGCCATAATCCTCTACGTTCTAGTGTTAGTTCGTCAATATTTCGTAGCATAATTTTGTCGCGCCCGCGGTACTGAGTGTTCCCAGGATGAGCCAGGAGGTAGCGGCGACATGACACCGGGGCCGCTTGCCGGGGTGCGGATGGTGGATCTTGCCCGATCGGACCCGGCCACAGCGACATGACACCGGGGCCGCTTGCCGGGGTGCGGGTGGTGGATCTTGCCCGATCGGACCCGGCCACAGCGACGCGACACCGGGGCCGCTTGCCGGGGTGCGGGTGGTGGATCTTGCCCGATCGGACCCGGCCACAGCGACATGACACCGGGGCCGGCTGCCGGGGTGCGGATGGTCGAGCTTGCGGGTGACCCGCGTCGACCGGCCCGCCGCTCCGGCGGCCGCGGCGATCGCGAGGAGGAGTTGCCGGTCAGTCAGGCCCTGATGCTTGGGGGCGAGCGGACGGGCGGGAAGCGGTGGCTTCAGCGCAGCAGGCGGAAGAACTGGCGCACGTCTGAGACGAGCAGGTCGGGTTCCTCCATGGCGGCGAAGTGGCCGCCGCGGTCGAACTCGGACCAGTGCACGATGTTGTTCGACTGCTCCGCGAAGCGCCTGACGGGCGGCGCGATCTCGTGGGGGAAGACGGCCACGCCGGTTGGCACGGTCGACTGGGCCGGCGGGCCCCACGCCCCGCTGCGCGCGGCCTCGAGGTAGAGGCGGGCTGACGATCCCGCGGTTCCCGTCAGCCAGTACAGCGTGACGTTGGTGAGCATCTGATCGCGGTCCACCGCGTCCTCGGGCAGGTCGCCGTCGGTCCAGTCACGGAACTTCTCCACGATCCAGGCAAGCTGCCCGGCTGGCGAGTCCGTCAGGGCGTAGGCGAGCGTTTGCGGGCGGGTCGACTGGATCGCGCCGTATCCCATCCCTGTAGTCCTGAACTGCCGCATCCGGTCAAGCCGGCGCTTCTCCACGTCCGTCAGGTCAGGCAGGTCGAGGCCGCCCGAAGGGAGGAGCATGTTCAGGTGCACGCCAATGACGTGCCCGGGAACGCTGACGCCGAGCTCCCTGGAGATCGACGAGCCCCAGTCCCCGCCTTGAGCGCCGTAGCGCTCATATCCCAGCCGTGCCATGAGCTCGTCCCAGGCCAGGGCGATCCGGGCCACGTTCCACCCCGGCTCGCTGGTGGGGCCGGAGAAGCCGTAGCCGGGGATGGTCGGAAGCACCAGGTGGAACGCGTCGGCCGGGTCGCCGCCGTGCGCTCGCGGGTCGGTGAGCGGCGCGATGACCTTGGTGAACTCGACGACCGAGCCCGGCCAGCCGTGGGTCATGACCAGCGGCACGGCGTCCGGCTCGGGCGAGCGCACGTGCAGGAAGTGCACGCGCTGTCCCTGGATCGTCGTGGTGAACTGCGGGAAAGCGTTCAGCTCCCGCTCGTGCTCGCGCCAGTCGTACCTGGTCCGCCAGTACTCGGCCAGCTCGCTTAGGTAGTCAAGCGGTATGCCGTAGTCCCAGCCGACGTCCTTGAGCTGGTCAGGCCAGCGCGTCCGCGCGAGCCGCGCCCGCAGGTCATCCAGGTCGGCCTGCGGAACCTCGATGCGGAACGGGTAGATCTGCACGTCGTTTGTCATGGCGTCGTTCGTCATGAGACTGACGTTAGACCGGATTGCGGAAAGATTCTGTCCGCGATGGCAGACCAACCGTAACCCCGCCGCTCGACCGGCCGCCCAGGCTGACCGGCCGCGGCATGGCATGGCATGGCAGCCGGACAGCCAGGGCTGACGGGGCGGCCCTGGCTGTCAGGAGCTCGAGAGCGGCCCGGTCACAGCAGTTCGAGAGCGGCCCGGGTTAGAGGAGCTCGAGGATGGTGGCGTTGGCCTGGCCGCCGCCCTCGCACATGGTCTGGAGGCCGTAGCGGATGCCGTTGTCGCGCATGTGGTGGACCATCGTGGTCATCAGGCGGGCGCCGCTGCCGCCGAGAGGGTGGCCGAGGGCGATCGCGCCGCCGTTGGGGTTGAGCTTCGCCGGGTCGGCGCCGGTCTCGGCCAGCCAGGCGAGCGGTACGGGGGCGAAAGCCTCGTTGACCTCGAAAACGCCGATGTCGGCCAGGCTCAGGCCGCTCTTGGCCAGGGCCTTCTTCGTGGCAGGGATCGGGGCGGTCAGCATGATGACCGGGTCGTCGCCGGCCAGCACCGCGGTGTGAACCCGGGCGATCGGTGTCAGGCCGAGTTCGGCCGCCTTCTGGCTCGTGGTCATGAGCAGGGCGGCGGCGCCGTCGCTGATCTGCGAGCTGTTGCCCGCGTGAATCACGCCGTCCGGCCGGAACGCCGGCTTGAGCTTGGCCAGGCCCTCGACCGTGCTGCCGCGGCGGATGCCCTCGTCGGTGTCGACCACGGAGCCGTCTTCGAGCTTGACCGGGGTGATCTGCCCGGCGAACCGGCCCTCGTCGGTCGCGGCGGCCGCCTTCTCGTGCGAGCCGACCGAGAACTCGTCAAGCTGGGTACGGGACTGCCCCCAGCGCTCGGCGATCATCTCGGCGCCGATCCCCTGGTTGGGCGCCACCCCGCCGAAGACGGTCTGCAGGCCGGAGCCTGACGGGTTCACCCGCACCGGGCCTATAGACGAGCCCATCGGAACGCGGCTCATCGACTCGACGCCGCCCGCGACCACCACGTCGTACTGGCCGCTGACCAGGCCCGCGGCGGCGAAGTGGACGGACTGCTGACTGGAACCGCACTGCCGGTCCACGGTGACGCCGGGCACGGACTGCGGCCAGCCCGCGGCGAGGACGGCGCTGCGCGCGATGTCGAAGGTTTGCTCGCCGACCTGGCTGACGCAGCCCCAGACCACGTCGTCGACCACGGCCGGATCGGCCAGACCCGCGCGCTCGGCGAGCGCGTTGAGCACATGAGCCGACAGGTCCACCGGATGGACACCTGCCAGGGCACCGTTTCGCTTGCCTACCGGCGTCCGAACAGCCGCCACGATCACCGCGTCGCGCATGGCTCCGCCTCCTCACATCGTCGTTCCCCTCTTGCCTACCACGTCAGATCAAGTTTGCCCATTTCGGGCGGGCTCAACTTAGCCATCGTCACACACTGTGATCAAGCACTTCATCCTCGTGCAATTTCGGACCGTGCACGTGCAATTTCGGGGCGTGCAATGTTAAGGTGGCGGCGTCCGCATAACCCGTGAGGTAACCATGGCCAATGTCGTACTGCGAGGCCAGGTCACCGGCCCGCGACGGGTTGGCCTGCTACCCGCGGAGGCCACCGGCTTCGTCGGCCGGACCGCCGAGCTTGCCGGGATCGCCTCGCTGCTCGCGTCCGCCCGCATGGTGACGGTCGTCGGTTCAGCGGGTGTGGGCAAGACGCGGATCAGCATGCGTGCCGCCGCCGAGGCGGCCGACCGGTACCCGGACGGCGTATGGGTCGCCGACCTGGACGGGACAAGCGATCCCGGCCAGTTCGCGGGCGCCGTCGCCGCCGCGCTCGGACTCCAGGAACGGGACAACGACGCGTGGATGACCGTGCTGCGTCACATGCGCGGCAGGAAGCTGCTGCTCGTCCTCGACACGTGCGAGCACCTGGTGGACGCCTGCGCCGCGTTCGCCGACGCCCTGCTCAGGGCCGCCGCCGGTGTAACGCTGATCGCGACCAGCCGGCAGCCGCTTGACGCCCCCGGCGAGCACGCGTTCCCGCTCCTCCCCCTGGCCGGGGAGGAGGCGGTGCAACTGTTCACCCAGCGCGCGGCCGCGGTCTCCCCCGGGTTCACGATCACTCCAGAGAACCGGGCCGACATAGAGCGGCTGTGCCGGCGGCTTGACTGCGTACCGCTGGCGATCGAATTCGCCGCCGTGCGACTGCGCGCGCTGCCGCTGCCTGAACTGGTGAGCCAGGTTGAGACGGGGATCCGGATGCTGACGGTCAGCCGCCGCGGCACCAGCCCGCGGCACCAGACGCTGTGGGCCGCGGTGGAGTGGAGCTACCGGCTGTGCACTCCGGCCGAGCGCACGCTATGGCAGCGGCTGTCGGTGTTCGCGGAAACGTTCGACGTGAGCGGCGCCGAGTCCGTGTGCTCGGACGGCCTGTTGCCACGTGAGCAGGTCGTCCACGCGCTTGTCGGGCTCGTCGACAAGTCCGTGGTGCTCAGGGACGACGCGGACCCGTCCCGCTACCGGCTGCTCGGCGCGCTGCGCGAGTTCGGCGCGGACAGGCTCGCCGACACGGGCGAGCGGGAGCGGTTCCTTCACCGGCTCGCCGCCTGGTCCCTGGCCGGGACCGTGGCCAGGCACCTGAACGGCGCGCGGGTCCGAGACGAGCAGGGGGTGCCGCACCGGGACTGCGCGCACACCCGAACTGTCCCCGGCACCGGCGCCACGGCCGGGGACAGCACGGACGAGGGCGACGAGCCACCGGGCGCGCGCGAGGGCGAGACGGATCAGCAGGACGGCGGCGATGCCGCGGCGGACGGGCCGCGGGACGTGTCTTCCGCGCTGACCAGGCGCGAGCGGGAGATCGCCGGACTGGTGGCCAGCGGGCTGTCCAACCGTGAGATCGCCGCGCGGCTGTTCATCTCCAAGCGGACCGTCGACGCGCACGTCGATCACATCTTCAGCAAGCTGGAGATCTCCTCGCGGGTCCAGCTCACCGTTCTGTTGCGCGAGCCGGCCCGCCAGACTAGCTAGGAACCGGCTTAATAACACCGTTCCAGGAAGTACTGAGGTCGGCGTTTGCCTGGCGACTCGGGGAAACGGCTTTCCGGCCACGGTAATTCAGCGGGCTCCCGGGATGAGCGTGGCCACCAGGTAGGCGACGCCGAGGGGCGCGTCGGCGTAGAGGATCTCTGTTGAGAGGCGGCCGTCTGGCTGACCGGCGGCCAGTGCGCCGGCCAGGACCTGCCAGGCGGAACGGCCGCCGGCCATCAGGTCTGCCGCCAGCTCCGGGTCGAGGGCGGCCAGCGCCGTCAGGTCCGCGTCCCCGACCGCGCGCTCGACCGCCGCGTCGAACGGCGCGGCGCGCTCATCCAGGTACCCCGGGGCGGACACGGAGCGACGGGCGGTGCCGTCGCCCATCGCGAGCAGCCCCACGCGCGGTGCGGATGCCGCGATCTGGTGGCCAAGGTCCAGGCAGACGTCCGGCGCGGCAAGCGCGCCGATACCGTGGAGCGCGCGCTGCCCCGTGTAGCCCGCCTGGTCGAGCAGGCGCGCGCCGATGCCAAGGGACAGCGGCAGTAGCACCCCGGCGCCCCGCCCGTCGCCTGTCCCCAGGCGCGGCGCGTACGCGGCGAGGTCGAAGCGTCCCCGCGGATCCCGGGCAGCGGTCTGACTGTCGGGTCCGACCACGACGACCGTGTCCGGTGCGGCCGCGATCAGCCGCTTGACGGCGGTCGCGCAGGCGGCGCTGAGTTCGGGCAGCACCTCCGCCTGGCCGGTTAGTTCGCTGGCGAGCAGCGGCGGGCACGGGCAGATCGCGGCGGCGGCGATCACGACGGCTGAGGTGCGCTGCCGCGCGCGTCGTCGTCGTTCATGAGCGCGAGTCTACTCGGGGGATTGCCGGGGCGCGCCGCACGGCGCGACCCCGAACTTTAGTCAGATCTTAACGGGTTCAGAGCGAATTCCCAGGGATGCGGGCACACCGTTCGGATCAGCGAGCTTGCGCAATGTGGCACCCTTACCGCTATGGCAGCACGGTACCGAGGTGGACAGACCGATGCCCAGGCCTATGGCGGCCTTCCCAAGGTCCCGGCGGTCAAGCCCTACTTCTGGGGGCTGAAGCTGCTGACGACCGCGATGGGCGAGGCGATTTCCGACTACCTGGCGCAGCGGTTCGATCCGTATCTCGCGGTGTTCGCGGGGTTCGTGGTGTTCGCGATTGCCATCACATGGCAGTTCCGCACCGTCGGCTACCGGACCTGGCCGTACTGGTCGGCGGTGTCGATGGTGGCCATCTTCGGCACGATGTGCGCGGACGCCATGCACATCGCGCTCGGGATTCCGTACCCGGTGTCGACCGCGTTCTACGCGATCTGCCTGATCGTGACGTTCGCCGTCTGGTACCGGGTCGAGGGGACGCTCGATATCCACTCGATCGTGACGCCACGCCGCGAGGTGTTCTACTGGCTCGCGATCATCTTCACGTTCGCGATGGGCACGGCGCTCGGCGACTTTACCGCGACGACGCTGCACCTTGGGTACCTCGCTTCCGCGTTCTTGTTCATTGCGGCGATCTGCGTGCCCCTGGTCGCGTGGCGGCTGGGCGCCAACCCGGTGCTCACGTTCTGGGTGGCGTACATCCTGACCCGGCCGATCGGGGCGTCTTTCGCGGACTTCTTCGGCCAGCCGAAGAGCGCAAGCGGCATGGGCTTCGGGCACCCGCCCGTGGCCGGCGTGTCACTGATCCTGGTGGTGGCGTTCATCATCTACCTGTCGCGGACCGGGATCGACAGGCCGGCTGCCGAAGCCCCGCAAGGGGCGCAGGCCCCGACCGGAGCGGCTCCGCAGGCAGCGGTCGCGCACTACCCGCAGAACGGGCCCGGTCCCCGGTACCGGAACCAGCCCCAGTACGACGGCCCGCCCCAGTACGGCGGGCAGCAGTACGGCAACCCGCCCCAGTACGGCAACCAGTCCCAGTACGGCAACCCGCCCCAGTACGGCAACCAGCCGCACTACGGGAACCGGCCCCCGTACGGGAACCCGCCTCAATACCGCGACCAGCAGTACGGCAACCCGCCCCAGTACGGCAACCAGTCCCAGTACGGCAACCAGTCCCGGTACGGCAACCCGCCGCAGTACGGCAAGCCGCCTCAATACGGGGGCCAGCAGTACGGAGATCCGTCCCGGTATGGCGACCAGCCGCATAACGGGAACCCACCGCAGTACGACAACCCGGCCGAATACGGCGGCCAGGATTACCGAAACCCGTCCTAGCACCCAGCCCTGGGCGAGCGGGGCCTTGTGGCGCGCCGCTAGGAGCGCCGGGTTCTCTGCCGGGCGGCGCTGTCGGCGGGGTGCTCCACGCGGCGCAGCACCTGGATGCTGCGGCCGGCGACGGTGACTTTGGCGCCGGGCGTCTTCGGCTTGCGCAGGCTGGGATCGTTGACCGTGGTAAGTTCCGTCGCCCAGCGGCGGCCCCACTGCTTGCCGGGCAGGACGAAGGTGACGTCCTCGTGGTGCGCGTTGAACAGCATGAGGAAGCTGTCGTCGCGCAGCCGGCGGCCCCGCGGGTCCGGGTCGGGCAGCGCGTCGCCGTTGAGGAAGACGCCGAGCGACTTGGCGAAGCCGGCCTGCCAGTCCTCGTCCGTCATCTCCACGCCGTCCGGCCGGAACCAGGCGATGTCTGACAGCCCGGTGCCGACGATGGGCTCGCCTTCGAAGAACCGGCGCCGCCAGAAGACGGGGTGCTGCTGGCGGAACGCGACGAGATCGGCGCAGAAGGCGAGGAAGTCCTCGTCCGTGTGCTCCCAGTCAAGCCAGGAGATCTCATCGTCCTGGCAGTAGGCGTTGTTGTTGCCCTCCTGTGACTGGCCGAGTTCGTCACCGTGCCTGATCATCGGCACGCCCTGGCTGAGCAGCAGCGTGGTCATCAGGGCACGGCGGCGGCGCTCGCGGATGGTCAGGACGCCGGGGTCGTCGGTGGGGCCCTCCGTGCCGCTGTTCCACGAGCGGTTGTCGTCGGTGCCGTCGCGGTTGTCCTCCCCGTTGGCCTCGTTGTGTTTGTGGTCATAGGAGACCAGGTCGGTGAGGGTGAACCCGTCGTGCGCGGTGACAAAGTTGACGCTCGCGTAAGGGCGCCGGCCAGTACGGCCGTAGAGGTCGGAACTGCCGGTGAGCCGGTAGGCGAAGTCCGCCATGGTACGGTCGTGGCCGCGCCAGTAGTCGCGGACGGTGTCCCGGTAGCGGCCGTTCCACTCCGACCACAGGGTCGGGAAGTTGCCGACCTGGTAGCCGCCCTCGCCGAGGTCCCACGGCTCGGCGATAAGCTTGACCTGGCTGACGACCGGATCCACCTGGATGAGGTCGAAGAACGCCGATAGCCGGTCGACCTCGTGGAACTGTCGGGCCAGGCTGGCCGCGAGGTCGAAGCGGAAGCCGTCGACGTGCATCTCGGTGACCCAGTACCGCAGCGAGTCGATGATGAGCTGCAGCACGTGCGGATGGCGCATGTTCAGGGTGTTGCCGGTGCCGGTCGTGTCGAAGTAGTAGCGGCCGCCATCGGCGAGCCGGTAGTAGCCCGGGTTGTCGATGCCCTTGAATGAGAGCGTCGGGCCGAGGTGGTTGCCCTCGGCGGTGTGGTTGTATACCACGTCGAGTATCACCTCGATACCGGCCTCGTGCAGGGTCTTCACCAGGTACTTGAACTCTGGCACGACCTGCTCGACGCCCCACGCCGAGTAGTCGCTGTGCGGGGCGAAGAAGCCGATCGAGTTGTAGCCCCAGTAGTTACGCAGGCCCTTGTCGACCAGGTAGTGGTCGTGGATGAAGTGGTGCACCGGCATCAGTTCGACCGCCGTGACGCCGAGCCGGGTCAGGTGGTCGATCACGGCGGGATGCGCCATCCCCGCGTACGTGCCCCGTTGGTCCTCAGGGACGCCAGGATGACGCATGGTGAGGCCCTTGACGTGGCACTCGTACAGCACGGTCTGATGCCATGGGATGCGCAGCGGGCGGTCGTCTCCCCATTCGAACCACGGGTTGGTCACCATCGAGCGGGGAACGTAGGGGGCGCTGTCGGCGTCGGTGAACTCGAGGTCGTCGCCGCCCAGGGGGTAGCCGTATACGGCGGGATCCCAGGCGACCTCGCCGTCAAGCGCCCTGGCGTACGGGTCGATGAGCAGCTTGGAGGGATCGCACCGCAGGCCGATATCGGGGTAGCGCGGCCCGTGCACACGGTAGCCGTACCGCTGCCCGGGACCAATCCCCGGCAGGAAGCAGTGCCAGACGTAGCCGTCCACCTCGGCCATATCCAGGCGCCGCTCCTTGCCGTCCGCGTCGAACAGGCACAGTTCAACCCGCTCGGCCAGTTCGGAGAACAGCGCGAAGTTGGTGCCGACGCCGTCGTAGCTGGCACCGAGGGGGTACGGCTGCCCCGGCCACATTTCGGGATTCATGAGGTACATCTGCCCCATGCTCTCCAATTAGCACATCGCGTGTCGGGAGGTTTGCCTGATGAGGGCAGCGGGTCACGGCCGGACGCCCCCGGTGAGCTAGTTCGGGCGGTCCTTCTTCGGCAGCCTGCTGACGACCATCATGTACGAGGCGTCGACGGCCTCGAAGATCTCGTCATCGGGGATCGCCTGCCCGGTACGGAGGTTGTTCCAGCCGGAGCGGCCGATGTAAGGCATCACCGTAGCGTCGGCCGGGTAGCGGAGCAGCCATTCGTCGGCGGCCTCGCGGGTCGCGCCGCACTTGAGACCCACTCCGGGCAGACCGGTGCCGGTGCCGAGGAAGGCGAAGATCTTCGGTCCGACCTTCGTCACCACGCCGTCGCCCCACGGCTCGTCCTGCCAGGCGCCCGGCTTGGACAGGCAGTAGCCGAGCAGTTCGTCCCATGTCACGCTGCCTATGCTACGGGCGGGGCTGACATTCGGGCCGACGGCGGTACGCAGCGATCGTGACCGAGGAGAACCGGACCGGGCGCCGGTCCAGATGACAGCGGAGGCGGGTGCGCGACGGCCCGCGCTACCGCGAGAGGTCGTGGACGGGCTGGAGAACGCCCCGGAGGCGTTCGCCGGCATGCTCGAGCGGGCGGACCTTCGGCAATCAGATCGTCCGCGTCTAGGGTCGCGACGGCACCGGGCGGGCGGTCCGCCGAGAGGGTCATGAGGCGCGGCGGGGGGCATCCGAACCCGTTCCTCGTGCCTGCCTTGGTCTTGATCTTCGAGGCGTTACCAGGAACGGGTTCGTGCGCCGCGTTATCCGGCCCGTGTCACCAGGGAGCGCGACTACGGGATGAAGACGATCCGGCCGGTGGTCAGGCCGGCACCGAGCCGCCGCAGGCCGTCGGGGACGTCTCCGAGCGACAGGCGCTCGGTGACCACCGTGCGGATCATCCCGGTCTCGGTGAGCCTGACGAGTTCGGCGTAGTGGTCGTTGACCGCCCCGGCATCGACGAAGCGGTAGGAGCGGGCCTGCAGGCCGATGATGTCGTAGTTCTTCACCAGGGCGTGGTTCAGCGCGGCCGAGGGGATGTCGCCGCTTGAGAAGCCGACGATCAGGATCCGGCCCTCGAACGCGATGCACTTGGTGGACTTGTAGAAGGAGTCGCCGCCGACCGGGTCGAATACCACGTCGGCGCCCTTCCCCTTGGTCACCTCCTTGACCACCGCGACGATGTCCTCCTCGGCGCGGTTGATGACGACATCCGCGCCGACCTCCTTGGCCAGGGCCGCTTTCTCCGCGCTGCCGACCACGCCGATGACCTGCGCGCCCGCCGCCTTGCCCATCTGGATCGCGCCGGTGCCGACGCCGCCGGCCGCCGCGTGCACGAGCAGCGTCTCGCCTGCCCGCAGCCGCGCGCGCCGGTGCAGGCCCACCAAGCAGGTCTCATAGGTGACGTAAAAGGGAGCGGCCTCGGCGTCGTCAAGCGCGGCCGGCGCGGGGTGCGCGGCGGACGCATCCATGACGGCGTACTCGGCGAACGCCCCGTTCGGCAACGCGGTGTCGCCGAGCACCCGGTCCCCGGGAGCGAAGGCGGAGACGCCGGGGCCGACCGCGACCACCTCGCCGCACAACTCAACGCCCAGGGTGAACGGCAGCGGCACCTTCACCTGGTAGACGCCACGGCACAGCAGCACGTCGGGGAAGTTCGCGGCGGCGGCGAGCACGCGGACCACGATCTGCCCAGGACCGGGGTCGGGCTGGGAAACCTCGGTAAGTTCCAGGACCTCTTCCGGTTCGCCGTGCCGTGTGACTTGCCAGGCCTTCACCCGGGTGCCTCCTATGTCTAAGACTCAATCCGGTTGTCTATGACTCAATTCGTTGGGCGCACGCTCGTCCGCGCGGCCAGGCGGCACCTATGAGCCCTGACCCGCCTGCGCGGCCCGCGGACCTCCGTTGCCTGTGCGGGCCCGGCTGCTCAGCCTGACCTGCCCGGCCGCGCTTGGCCCGCGTGACCCTCGTGGCGTGACCGGCCCGGTTCTACGCGGCCGGTGCAGCCCGGTTGGCTCGGCGGGTGAGCGTGTACGTTGAGGGTCTACCATAAGGGACGCGGCCCGGCTCTCGTTGGCAGATATTGCTCGAAGTGACGCAATACGGTCTATTGCTCGAAGTGACGCAATACGGACCGATCTTCACGTGAGATCTCGGGAGGACTGTGTGACTCCAGTGGCGCCGGTACCAAGTCTTGAGCGTGCGTTCTCGGTTGACGCGCGTCTCGGGCCGATGGAGGACCACGGGCTGACGCGGGCCGGGCACCGGCGGGTCGTCTCGATCGCCGGCGGGCGGGTCAGCGGGCTATTCGACGCGGAGCTCCTTCCAGGCGGTGCGGACTGGCAGATCGTGCGGCCCGACGGGACCGTCGAGATCGACACCAGGTACTCGGCGCGGACGTCGCTGGGGGAATTCGTGCACTTCCGTACGTCGGGGGTGCGCAGCGGTTCGCCGTCCGTGCTTGCGGCGCTGCTGCGGGGCGAGGAAGTGGACCCGGCGTCGTACTACTTCCGGGTCGCGGTGCACCTGGAGACGTCCGCGCCGCGGCTCGCCGTGCTTGAGCGGTCGGTCTTCATCGCGTCGGCGGTACGGGGGGCGGACAGCGTGTCGTACACCGCCTACCGGGTCACCTGAGCTGCTCCGGCCACACCGCACCGTTTCTCGGTCCCGTCTGGGCCCGGACCGGACGGCTGACCGGATGACCGGCCCGGATTCCAGCCGTGCGGGCGGGCCTGCAGGGTTCCCCGCTGTCATGACCGGGCGGAAGGAGCGGGATGATGGCTGCCGTGGCGGCTGATTGCATGGTGGCCGCCAGGCGCGAGCTCACCCGGACCAGCCCGCGGGAACTGGAGGCAGCATGACTCCTGGCGCTGGCCCCGAGCCTCCCCCTAGCCCCGAGCCTGCCCCTGCACCCGGGGCGCGGCCCGCGGCGCAGCGGTCCGCGCGGGGAATCGCTCGCCCCGGGTGGCTGGAGGCCCGCGCCGCGATGGCGGAGTGCGTGGTTCTTGCGGTGGCGTGCCTGATCACCTGGTGGCTGGTGACACACCTGGTGTCACGGGTGCACTCACTGGGCAGGGACGACACGCTGCTTGGCGGAATGTGGGCGGTGCTCGCCACGATCTTCGTCTTGCGGGACAGCTTCGGCAAGAGCGTGGCCGCCGCCGTCAGCCGGACGACGGCCACCTTCGTGAGCTTCGTCCTGTGCCTGATCTACCTGGTCTTCCTCCCGTTCCATGCGTGGGCGCTCGCGCTGCTTGTCGGCGCGAGCGCCCTCGCGGTCATGCTGCTCGGCAGGCCGGGTGACGCGGTCACCGCCGCGATCACCACCGCGGTGATCCTGGTCGTGGCCGCCGTCAGCCCGCAGCACGCGTGGCAGCAGCCCATTCTCCGGCTCGCGGACACCGTCGTCGGCGTCGCCGTCGGGGCGGCGGCTGCCTGGGCCGTCATGTGGGTCAAGAGGTTGCGGCTGACCCGGCCCGCGGGCGGTGACGGCTGAACCAGCTACCTGATTACCCCGTGGTGACAGTGGTACGGCGGGCCATGCGGACCTTGGCGTTCGGGTGTCCCTGCCAGTTAGCCGCACCGGCGGCCGCGGCGCTCTTGGCCTGCTCCCATTTCATCCTGGCGAGCTGGTCTGGCGGCGTCTCCTGCACGTCCCACCAGGCCCGGATGGCCCCGAACACGTGCGATCCTGCGACCGCCGCGCCCGCCAGCGCAATCACGGCGCCGATCCCGATGAGGATCCCGCCGGCCACGAGCGGGCTGGACTTCAGCTCGGGCCAGTTCGAGGTCGGCTGGCCGACTGTCATGTCGTCATTAGCCATTGCGCCCCTTCCCGATGCCCGCGTCGCACGGGACATCTTCATGACGGTGCCCCTCCCGTCCGCGGGTGCGAACGCGCCACCGTGTCCTCCGGGCTGGTGGATGACGTGCTTCCACAGCCGTCAGTAGCCTTGGTACCCCGCCCGGGCGGCCTGCATCGCATGTTTCCACGGGATTCGCCTCCGCGGGCGCACCGAACGTGGCGCCGTCGGCCGCTTACCACACCGAGAAGGACATTCCGCCGTCGCGGGAACACGGTGGCATGCGCCGCGGGCCGGGACCGCGGTCAGCGGTGCCTGCGCAGGCGGGCAAGCGCGGTGGCCGCGGCCACGCCGATCACCGCGGCCCGCACGGCGGAAACGAGGCGCTGGTTGCGGGACAGCTCTCCCGGTCCGGCGTAGCGGCGGGACAAGCCGGCTGGCGGGGTTCCGTGCCCGTCACCGCCGAGCATACGGCGGCCCTGCAGAATGAACAGCAGGGCGAAGGACGGCACGACGAGGATGACGGCGGCGATCGCCACGACCACCAGTGCCACGAACGTCGCCTGCGTTGCGCCTGCACTGCTCAGCGTCACCGCGGTACCGGGCAGCAGTACCGGGTACTGGGCCACGCCCCAGCCCCAGATGACCGCGGCGACGCCGAGCGCCGCGATGATCCGCGAGCCCGTCGGCCGGCCGAGGGTGAGCAGGGCGAGCACCGCCAGGCCGCAGACGCCGGCCGCGACCGTCAGCGGCAGCGCCCGGCCGGTCAGGCGGGCGTACAGCGCCGGGTCCGCGTGGCGCAGTTCGAACAGGGCCGCAAGCGACAGCGCCCCGGCTACGATGGCGGCGACCTGGGCGCGGCGGGTGAAGTAGGCCCGCATGGCGCGGTCGCCGCGCTGTCCGGCCTCGGTGACCAGGTAAACGGGTGGATCAGCCATACCGCCGGCGGCCGGTCCGCGGGCGGCACGCTGTCCCACCCGGTCACCTGCGTACCCGGACCGAAACCGACAAGCAGCGAGTCCATCGACGGGACCTTGATCCCGGCGTAGACCCGCCCGTTGACATACACGCCGCCGAGCCATTCCGGGACGTGCCTGCAGGTCTGCGGCACGTATTCCATGGCCGCGAACTTGACCGGCTGGTCCTGCGCGATGGCCCTGGCCGCGGTGTCACCGACGAAGATCTGGAACGGTGTCAGGACCGCGGCCGGGACGAACCCGAGGGCGAAGCCGGTGTAGTGGTAGCGGTCCCGGCGTCCGCGGAGGATGCCGACGGCGTACACCGACGCCACGCCGAACCCGGCGACCATGTAGGCGGCCAGGATCATGTGCGGCATCTCGTAGACCGCCGAGCGGCTGAAGAACACCTGCCACACGTCGACCGAGGTGATCTGGCCGTTCCGCTCCGTGAAGCCGCCCGGGGTGTTCATCCACTAAGAACCGCACTACGAATCGTGCCTGTCTCAGTGACCCGGCATCGCGCTTTTCTGTTGATTCACACCAGTTTCTCGGGGTTCGGGCCGGCCGGGCGCCGCACGGGCAGGCGCCGGCGGGGCCCACCTCGCTAGGCCCTAGGGCGTCCCGGTGACGGGGGCTGGCAGCAGCTCGTCGATCATCTCCCTCGGGACGGTGAAGTCGTCGAACCACCGGCCGCCGAACGGACGCCGCACCGGAATGATCTGGTCACTGGAATAGGCGAGGATCTTGCGGTTGTAGGTACGGATCTCGTCCCGCAGGGCCGGCGGCAGCGTCCCGTCGAGCAGCAGGGCTCTTTCCATCTCGCCGAGCAGTTGCCGCGTCTCGTCGATGGTCGCCAGGACAGCGCGGCAGAACGCGGCGGGCAGCACCCCGTACTCGCCCTTGATCTCCACTAGCCGCTTGATCGCCTCGTAGGAGACGTCCTGAAGCTCACGCCTGCTCAGCCACTGGGTTTCGTAGTTCAGCCGCCGGTGCCATAGCGGCTCGATCATGGCCTGGCGGTGCTCTTCGAGCGTGCGGTGGAAGATGCGGTAACCATGCTGCTCGGGCTGTTCGAAGAACCGGCACCCAGGGTCAAGGAACGGCACCATCGGGCAGATAAGGGGAAGCGCGGACCACCCGCCGAACTTGCGTATCAGCCGCTCGGAATACGCGATGGTGTCCATAACGGACTGGCGGTCCTGGTACGGCATGCCGATGAAGAACCACACCATAACGCCCTTCACGCCGGCATCGAGGGCACGGGGAATCCAGTTCTCCATTTGCTCCATGGTGTAGGTCCCGCGGCCGGCCGCTGCGCTTATCTTCGGATCGTGGGACTCCGGCGAGAGCATGATGTAAGCATCCGTCGACTCCCCCATCTTCTTGAGGGTATCGAGCGGTGTCAGGTTGAACTGCTCGAAGGAGACGCTGCTGTAGCCGGCTTCCCTGACGGCGTCCAGGTAAGCGTGCATCCGCCCCTTGCTCTCCGAATAGCACTGCAGCGCGTAGATCGACGTACGTTTCGCCGCCTCCCCCATGGTGCGAAGTTCTTCGATGATGAGGTCGTTATCCTTCTGGATCAGGGTCTTACGGACATCCATGATGTTGCGGTAGGCGAATTTTGACCCGCCGCACCAGCCGCAGTCATGCGCGCACCCTGTGTTCGGCAAGGTCATGATGAGCTTGGATGTCGCGGGCCCCCCGCGGCCCGTCTTCTGGAAATACGACCAGTCATGGCGCTCGTTGTTGTAATTGGCCGTGGGTTTGTGTGTGAAACCGGTGGCCTGGACCTCGCCGCCGGGCTTGTACAGCAGATTCGGGATGGAGCGGAAGTCCCTGCTGCCCTGCCGGATCCTGGTCACCAGTTCGGTCACGGGCTCAAGGGTGTCGTAACCCTGCACGACGACATCGACGCTCGGGTACTGGATCAGCTGCTTGGCGTAGTACGTGGCGGAGATACCGCCGAAAATGGTAATCGCCTCGGGGTGCACCTCCTTCAGGAGGGCCGCCAGCTCGATAGCACCGTAACATTGCGTCATCCAGTGCAGGTCGAACCCGAATACCGGTGCTTCCAGGCGGCCGAGCAGCCGTTTGACATCGAGTTCGGGATACATGAGCATCAGCGAGGCGACGTTCACGATCTTCGTGTCGTATCCGTGCTCAGCCAGGCGCTGCTTGATCGAGAACCAGCCAATCGGATACATCTCGTAAACCGACGTGACGTTGACGCTGTCGCTGTCGCTCAGATAGGCGAACAGCATGTCGTCACGTTCTCGGAAGTCGTAGACACTCGGAGCGTGGAGCAGGAAGAGGTCGGCCTGAAGTCGTGCCGGTATACGCTGATCCACCAGCGGAAGCCCCTTATCTAGGAGAGGTGCTCGAGTTCGGTCGTCCGTTCCATGCGATAGTCGGGCCTGACCAGCGGGCGAAGGCTACCTTCGAGCAGCCCCAGGCGGGCGAGGTCAGTCGGTTCGAACCAGAAATCCCATTCGGCGGGGTGTGCCCTGATGGCGGCGTCCATCGCGGCCGCGCACTGGCCGAACACCGCCGTTGTCTCGCTGTGCATCGGCACCGGCGGCGAGATCTCAAGCACCTGGTGACGGTAGTCGGCCGTGCGGTGCGCGAAGGCCAGCAGAACCGGCGCGCCGGTCACCCGGGCGAGGTCGACGATCCCCGGCAGGAGCCTCGCCTGGTGCCCGAGGAAGGGCACTGTGATGGTCCTGGTCAGGTCCGATTCGAGTGGCGGTGCGTCGCTGCAGATCGTCACTACCTCGTTGCCGCGAAGCACGGCCGCGGCCTGCAGCGCGACCTGCACCCGGCCCGGCCAGGGCTCGATGTTCGGCCGCTGCCGGTAGCGCAGCACGCGCCTGGCGTAGATGAAGTCCCAGAACCGCTTGACTGCGGGGGTCTCACCTGGCGTGTAGTTCCACCACCAGCGTCCGATCGTGGTGACCGGGAATCCGCTGGCATGCAGGAGAGAGAAGGCGCAGACGTAGGAGCCGAAGTGGGCGCTGCAGATTATGGCCCCCTTTCCCCCGGCCAGCGCGGCGTCCAGGTGCTCGCGGCCACGGATCTCGACCAGTTTCCGCAGGGACCTGGCCCCGTTCCGCAGCCGCATCAGGTCGATGACTTCGCAGGTGCGGATCCGGAACAGGTCCCGGGCCACCCGTTCAGCCTCCTGGGGGCTGAGTTCCTCGCCGAGCACCTGGCGCAGGCCGCGGACTACTTCGGCGCGCTTTCCTGCCCAGTACCGGAAGGTCAAGTCACCCCGCCAGCAGGCTAGGCGGTAGGCGAGGCTGGCGGGCAGGAGCGAAAGCAGCGGCGCCACCGCCACCCAGAAAGCAAGGATCTCCGCTCGGAACAGCATCTGCCCTATCGCGGCGGCCCCCGGCCAGCCGGCTCTGCCCGGCCGACGTCCGGGAGGCGGGTCTGCCGCGCCGGGCGCCGCCTCACCCATGGCTGCCCGCCTGGCCCGCCGTCTCCGCCGCACGGGTGCGGAGATAGGCGCAGATGGAGTCCACGCTGTCGAAATGCTCGGGGACGAGATCAATATCGTCGACCATGATGCCGAACCGCTCCTGCACGAAAACCACGAGCCTGAGCAGGCTCAGCGAGTCGAGGACGCCCGTTTCGAGCAGCGACGTGTCGTCCTCGAGCGGCAGCAGGGCCGAGTCCTGGACGAGTTCCCTGCTGATGTAGTCGTTAATAACCGCTTCCAATGCAGTGACCTCCCGTATGCCGTGCGGCTTCCGCACGGTCTCTATCTGCCGTGCGCTGCGAGCAGGGCACGGTCCACCTTGCCGTTGGAGTTTCTGGGCAGCACCTCGCAGAACTCCACCACGTCGGGCACCATGTAGCCGGGCAGGCGCTGACGGCAGTGGTCGAGCACCGCCTCGCGGGTGAGACCGTCGGGGCCGTCGGCGCAGATCACCGCCCGCAGACGGCTGCCGAGCAGTTCGTCGGGTAGCGGCAGCACCACCGCCTCGCGCACGGCTGGATGCTGGTACAGGGCGGACTCCACCTCCCCGAGTTCCACCCGGTAGCCGCGTGTCTTGACCATGCCGTCCCGGCGGCCGAGGAACACGTAGTTGCCCTCGTCGTCCAGGGTCACCAGGTCACCGGTGCGGTAGGCGGGCTCGTGGTAAGCCTGCTGGAAGGGGTTGCTGACGAGCACCCGGCGGGTTTTGCCGGTGTCGCCCCAGTAGCCGGACATCAGGCCCGAGCCCCGCACGTACAGCTCGCCCTCCTGCCCGGGCCTGGTCACCGGCAGGCCCTCGCCGGTGACCGCGAACGCGTCGGTGTTCGCGCAGGCCTTCCCGATCGGTACCGGGGCGGTGAGCCCGGCGGCGGGCGGCGGTACCTCGTACCAGGTGCACACGTTGGTCTCGGTGGGCCCGTACCAGTTGAGGTAGCGCGCGCCCGGCACTGCGGCCATCAGCGCGCTCAGGTGCTTGGCCGGGAACACCTCGCCGGCGAAGATGACCGCCCGCAGCCGGGACAGGTCGGATCCCCGCAGGTTGCCGTAGGTCACGAGCATGGTCAGGACCGAGGGCACCGAGTACCAGACAGAGACCCGCTCCCGCTCGATCCACTTCGCCAGCCGGGCGGGGAACATCGCCGTCTTGCCGGGAACCACGGTCATGCACGCGGCGGCCTTGCAGGTGGCGAAGATGTCAAAGACCGACAGGTCGAAGTGCAGCGGCGCCGGGCTGCAGACGCGGTCCTCCTGGCACAGGCCGGCGCAGTTCGCGGCCCACTCGACGAAGGTCAGCGAGGCGCGGTGCGAGATCATCACGCCCTTGGGCGTGCCGGTCGACCCGGACGTGTACAGGATGTAGGCGAGGTCGGTATCGATCGCCTGGCCGCCGGGCAGCGCCGGGCCGGTTCCGGCCAGCACCGCGTCCCATGGCACGACGGCCGGCCCCGGCAGCGCGGTGCCGGGTACCGGACCGCTCGTCCCTTCCGCGGGACCCCAGTGCGGGCCGGACTCGATCACGGCGCGCAGCCGGGGGACGATGCCGGCCATCGCTGCCGCCTGGCGTGCGGTCGCCTGGTCGGTCAGGACGACCTCGATGCCGCTGTCGGTCATGATCGCGGCCAGCCGCGGGGCGGGCGACCCGGGGTCGAGCGGGACGTAGCAGCCGCCCGCCTTCAGCACGCCGAACAGGGCCACCACGGAGGCGGCCGACTTGCGGGCGAGGATCCCCACCCGCTCGCCCGGCGCGACCCCCTGGGCGAGCAGCGCGACGGCTATCTTGTCGCTCAGCTTGTCAAGCTCGGCGTAGGTGAGCAGCCGCTCCCCCGCGGCCACCGCGGGCCGCCGCGGGCAGCGCGCCGCGCTGTCGGTCAGCAGTTGATGCAGCAGATATCCCATGTCACCCCTGCCTTCTCCTGGCTCACAATGGCTCACCGCTCCTGGTTCGCGGCGGCTCACAGGCCGAGCATCCGGGCCACGATGACCCGCTGGATCTCCGAAGTGCCGGAGTAGATGGTGCCGGCGACCGCGTCCCGCAGGTCGCGTTCGATGCCGCTTTCCTTCATGTAGCCGTAGGCGCCGTGCACCTGGATGGCGTCCAGGCTGGAGGCGACCCACGCCTCGCTGGCGAACAGCT
>Ga0335072_10003820_pt1 | contig 22534 bp, 23 predicted proteins | sample Lox_Sample_21_FD_206725 | JGI IMG/M metagenome (GOLD analysis project Ga0335072, IMG submission 206725) | Soil microbial communities from Loxahatchee National Wildlife Refuge, Florida, United States - Lox_Sample_2.1 | ecosystem: Environmental > Terrestrial > Soil > Wetlands | place: USA...
AAATTTAGATGCTTAGTATGAGAAATAGCCGATCTCCAATTATCGTTGTTAGCGATAAAATACAGAGGTATTTTATAGGTGCTACAGCCAACTAAGCCTTACGAAATTTATATCAACAAATTTAGGGGTGTTTGGCTTTCTAAAGAATCAAGTTTGAAATTATTTGACCATGAAATGACGGAGATATGGGTCTCTGAAGTAGGTGAGTTTTATTGATTTTTGGTGGGGTTGCGCGCTGCAGTAGCATGCGCGCTGCCGTGAAAACCCGTAGTGAAAAACCTCAGGCCATAAAGCATCAACCCCATCGGCCTCAGCATAAAACCACCGCATATGTATCCGCATAACGTTACAAGCTTAATATGAGACCATTTAGGCTTAATTTTCGTCTCATTATTGCTTCAGAGGTACTGGGTAGATAGATATATAACTAGGAGCGCTAGGCCTACTGAATAGCGCTCCAGATCACTTAATTCCATAGTAAGAAAGGGGAAGTTCCCAGTAATTATTTTATTTTAGATGCCTTACAAGGCATCGTAATCATTGCATTTAATTCTTTGAGTTCTAGCTCCGTTTGACTCTCTTACGATTAGCTCTGTGGCCAGCCGTATTGCGTCGTTTCGCTTGTTTCTTGCTAAACTCGCCTTCAAAGGATTCGTGGGCTTCCAAAACATGGAGCACATCTTCTGGGATGATGTTGCGACCCGCATTTGCTGCCAGGGAATGGGTTATGCGGACGATGTTCCTGATCTGGCGCCCATTAATCTTCGTGCTGACGATTTTATCAAGAAACGCGTCGTCAAGCCACTCTGGCCGGTTACCAGCACATCCGGCGACGATGAATGTAATCCAGAGTTCGCGTCTGGATTCCGGAGACAATGAAGGGTATGCGATGGACAAGTGAATGCGCGACTGAAATGCGCGATCGATTGACGCGACTCGGTTCGTAGTGAGAAACATGATTCCCTCGAAATATTCGATTGTGCGGAGAAGCACTTTGGTTGGGTTAGCGACGTACTTGAATCGAATACTGCTACTTACCCGAAACGAGCTCGTTACGCTGAATTTCATTGTGGCCTCTCTCTTCCATGAAGACATCGGCCTCATCGATAAGTATCACCGCTTTCCATCTCGCTGCTAGCGACAATGCCTTTGTCAAAGTGACCTCGAGAGACTCTGCTTTCATCGAAAGGTCTCCAGAACTAATCGTATACAGAGGTCTCCGTGTGTGATCAGCAATGCTTTCTATATTGACTAATTAGTATTTCTGTTGTTAACTTAAGGTAGTCCAAAACAACCTGCAGTGTATGTTTTACCGACGCCTGGCTCTCCATACAATAGAAATATGATCCCTTTTCCTTTTCCCTGGATGGAGTCATCGAAACGATCCGACTCTTGGTCACTCGATCTAACCAGGGCGGATATCATTTCTTTCCTCTCTTTCGGTAAGACAAGTCTGTCAAACGCATCCTCGTTGTACTTAACATCCTTGACTTTGGTAATGTCAAAATAGCACCACTTCTTTTCAGCAAGAAAGAATCCCGGCATTTGGTGATGACAAAGCAATAAATCCTCGTCATTCAGATTACGGAGTTCCTTTGAACCGGGCTTGAGTTGCTTCGATCCAGACTTGAAACGAACGTAATTCCGGCAGACATTGTGTGTAAACTCATCGCTGTCTATCACGATCCTTCCGTTGACCTGTTGACATAGGTAAGCTTCCCTGTCCCGCTTTCTTGATCTGGGACGTACTTTTATGTGCCGGCGACCTGACCTATTCCGGCTACCAGGACAAGAGGGACATGGGCATCCTACAGGATGATACGGGTGAGGTGGAGAAAGGAGCTCATTAGCGTAGATCTCTGCCGCTCCATCATATTGACAATAATGAATGCCCGCCAAAGAAATATACTTTCTTCCTCTTGAAATTAGCTTCTTCTTCAATGCCTTCGAATCTTGGTGGTACTGCAGGGGAAATGCTGTCAACTCTGTGAGCGGCTTATATCCGTCGTACTGACTAATGAAGACAGTGTCTTCAGCATATCCAAAATATTCGCCATTGAATTTAAGGCTTTCCACCACGAGTATCCAATATTTTGGAGCGTGGTCTAGGTCGCGTTTTTGCATACTTTTCAGCCGGAATATCGTATCGCCTCCATCATCGTTTTTGCAAAGCAAGATTCCCGGTTTAAAAGCCATCCAGAGGTTGTCATAGTCGAGGCCGGGAGGGACATCCCCGGTTTTCATCATGTTGTCGTAGGTAGTGATCTCGGTCCGAAGAGCTTTCATCATATAGAGCAGGCAAAATTTGACATGCTTTGTAACCTTTGGGTCTTTAGAATCTTCTGCGTAGGACTGCAGCTCATCACGGTAATGAAAAAGGCATCGAGGTTCGTTGGAAATGATGATGTGGCCAGTGGAATTGATGTTGACTCCAGGATATGATCCGACAACATCCCGCAATGCTGATTGGATATATGGCGACTTGATTTCCAAGGTCGTATCCTGGAGTGATTTCGTATTCGAGTAAGTTCGTGTCAGGACCAGAGCTGTCTTTGGCTGGTTGCTGTCCATCCAGTCGAACCTAGAATTTCTCCCAGTCCTTAGCAACCGCCTGACGCCTAGCGAATCAACGACACTGTTGTATGTCTCAACTTCACATATTTCGCCTTCACCTCCATCGGGTTCCTCCAGTGAGTCCAAGAATTCGAAAGGGTTCGCCTCGGTATCCGACTCGGCGAAGGCATTTATCTTGGAACCGCATGAAGTGGAGTTCCGGTGGCCATCACGTTTCGCTTCTGATCTGGTCGTTCCGGTCCCCGACCGTAAGATCCGGCAGGCTTTCGGCTCTATTTTTGACTTGGGCATCACAACTAACTCGGATGACTGATTCTCAGCAAAGTATGTCAGTTCAAAGGCTAGACTGATGAAGAGAAGAGAGTAACTACATTTTCATACGACGAACCGGGCTATAAATGGAGCAAAATCTTCTCGGATAGGCCCTAAGTTCCCTTGCCAGACGCCGCATTAGCGCGCTCCATATGCATCTTTACGCGATCACCGTCACACTGTAAAGATGCGGCCTCCGCCTCATCTACCTCTACTAGACCAAAAAAGGAGGCTCGCTCAAGGGATCCGTTTTCCAGCGGCTTCACGGCAGAGAGTGCGTGGTAAGGCTGTTCCCGCATAGTCTCCCGCAGCCAGAATTCCATTGCAGTCGAGACGTTGTGATGGGTGACTGGACTTCCACACGATTTGTCGCCAGCCAGGTCTGAGATCCAATCGCGTCGCACGTCGATATATCCATCGAGAACGCGTTCCTTTGAGTTCTTTGCAGATTGTGCTGGGGCTGCAAGTGGCTTCTAAGATGGTTATCATAATTGGACTCAAAGTTCTAATTTGATGAAAGGAGACAACGAACATTGGAAGACATTATGTTTCGTGAAATGGATTTCGAGGGCCGCTGCTGACAGGGGTGCCGGTCACGATGGCTTCGAACTAGTAGTGTTCAAATTTCAACTTCATCAGAGAACAAGCAGATAATCCTTCAAGGCTTCATCTCCATTGCATATATACACTCGAAGGACCTATCCTGCTTTATTCAGAGAGGGCCTTTTGGGAACCATTGTGGGAAGCCTTCTGCTCAGAAACGCGAGGTTTCGCGGCGTCGTTGTGGGATGGCGGTTACCTCTGCTACCCACGTTTTGCAAACTTTCGCGGCTCCTTGGAGAGGCGAACTGACGACGGTTGTTAACCTGTCGATTACTGCGCGGTCAGTGGCCTGATTTGCAGCATACTGGGAAGCATAGCTACATAGACAAACGGTTGGCGCTTCGAAGGCAACGTTTGTGGAAAGGGCGGTGAGGGAATTGCCCTGTCCGATTGGATGTGCCATGCGCCGAGGGTGAATATGTACCGGGTCCATTTGGGGCCTTCTGTCATAGCAGCCTCACTTGACCGGAAAAGAACCCCCACGAGGCGAATTTGCCCATCTGTTACCCCAGATGTGGCTCACATGGCAAAGGCCTCAGGACCTTTTGCAGCTTTTTGGGGTCCTTTTAACTCGGCGCAGTCGCTGTCCAGCTGAAGACTACTGGAGATGACGAAAGCACCTACTGACGTCCGACTACCTTTGTAGGCTCTTGTGACGTGCCGCGAGGTACTTATTCAAAGCAAGGCTCCTGCGTGTCTGTTGCTGAGTACTATCATTTTTTGTTCACGGTGATAACTCAGCCTACCCATAACTTGGACACACTTCCTGTGAAATCATTAAGATATGGATTCATTAAGCCCTCTACGTTGGGATTTCCTTGCCAGTCTTCCTGTCACGTCGCCCACTGCCAATCCACCTCAACCGGTCGAGGATCGATGGCCCACGTACACTTCAGCGGCACCGAACCCATCGACTATTCGAGAGGTTGGGAATGCAGAGTCTGAAAGAGTAGAACCAGTCGTGACCCAAGCTTCCTCGTCAAACCATCCGCCCAATGGCGGTTCTCGGCGGTCCAGGTATGGCACCTTAGATTGGGAAAAGCACAAATCCCCGATAAAGAAGTTATACATGGACGAAAACAAGAGCCTCAAAGATACAATGGAGATCATGAAGGAGGAACATGGCTTCGAAGCGTCGTAGGTTTCTCCAACCTCTGAAACTAGCCGGCTTGCTTACGCTGTTCAGACGGAAGGTGTATAAAGACAAAATTAATAAATGGGGCTGGAAGAAGAACATCCCGGGCCACTACGCCCAGTGGATGGTGAGAAAAGCCAACCAAAGGAAGAAAGAAACTGGGAAAGATACCTTGTTCTACTACGGAGGCTTACGATATGACAAAAGCCGTGTTGCAAGTAGCGCCAGCCGATCAAAGAAAGCAGATGGCAACGCTGATGCTATGAGTAAGTCGGTCCTCGTCCTCTGATAATTAGTGCTTAAGCACCTAAATTTGCTAATCCACAACCAGTCATCGATACTCCTGCCAGTATCACAGTTGAGACACCTCAAAGCCAAAGTGCTCTAATCCAAAACTCCCACTCGCCGCATGAGATACATGGAAGAGCAATAAGCCCCGTTGATTTATCGTCAGAAGCTGAGGATGTGGAAAGTGACACCGACTCCCAAGGCACACCGCAACCACTACTCGTATCCTGGGGCGGACACTCAAGAAAAGATCTCGACGCGATGAATAGTGCTGCTCTCAGCCTCCTACGGGGCGAGAACAGTGCTGCTGCAGAGGAAATGTTCATCGACGTTTTGGAAGGCTATGCTCATATCGTAGGCCCTACGCATGAAGACACTGTAAATGTCGCCTGCGCCCTCGCCAGCTTCTATGCCGAGCGCGATAACATGGACAAAGCCAACAAGGTCATCGAAAACACGATTGGACACCACATCGAACAATACGGCATTGGAGACAGACGAACTCAGTCCCACATCCTACATGTTGTCGAGCTTCTCAACAGCTGGAACCGTGAAGTTGACGCTCTTGCTCTACTACGGCGCTCGAAAGACTTGCAAGAAACAGATAAAGATGTCACTTCAAGCAAGAAGGCACCAAAAAAGACTTTTGACTTTTCCGTCGGCTCGGCTAAGGGCCAGCAAGACCGCCTGCGGGAAATTGCTGATGCATTTCGCGCAAATCCAGATTCTGCAAAAGCCGATTATGGTATAGGTGTTGCCCGCGCTCATGCCAAAGCAAACGACCCTGCCGTTGACGCGTTTCTTTTGGCCATCATCGATCAATGCGAAAAACAGCCCAAAGATTTAGAGATTCAGCAACTGCAAGCGAGATCAGAACTCTTGAAATTGTACAAGAAGCACAATACTGTTGGGAACAACTTCACTGCCTTTGTCAACGCAAGAAACGCCTTGCTTTCAATCTGGCGCAACTACGAATGGGATGGGGAGAGCGAATCTAGCCTTCGAATGATGGAAGCTTCCATGGAGCTGACTGCTGCTCTGCTCAAAGCGGGTTTTACTGCGGAGGCGAACAAGATTTTCCATACGATAGTTGACAAGGCGACGACGCTCTTCTCTGAAGACGCTGAACGGACAATATGGGTATTGATTTCTATTGGCCTGGTATACCAAACCCACAGGAATTGGCAAGAAGCAAGTTCCTGGTTCGAACATGCGCTTGCGATGGCGCTAATCGAATACAATGCAAAGGACGGCATAGTAAAATCCCTGGAGACAAGTCTACGCAAGCGTCATTTCTCGTACATTACTGATGAAGGCAAGCCATACAAAACCATATTTGGAATCAACGGAATCACTGTTCGGCCAGGCAGACTGCACTTGGACTGATGGGACCTTTCTCCCTATATGGAAAGTTCTGTTCATATCATGTTACTTAATCAATCCACTTGTTCCTTTAAGATAACGCCGTACTGGAGAAAACAAATGCGGTGGCAACGCCCTCTCTTTTAAACGTCTTTGCCGTACGTACTCACTTATAGTACACCCGACAAAGTAACCTTGAAAGGCCGGACCACTAGAGATGTGCGTGGGTCCGAATTGGGAGCCTTCTCGGTGGATTCGGGTGTCATCGAATCGCAACTAGTCTTTTGTTATTTACCACTACCCAAGCATCAGCTAGTTAGACGACTATTAGATTGCAGTCTCAGGCTAACAAGACAAGGTCTGCGATTGGCGTGTTAAATGGGAGATTTACCGCAGAAAACGGCGGTCCGTCTGCCATCAGGTTGTTTAAAGTAGTTATAACGCCTTAAATTCCTTGATTGCGCTCCAGATTATCCGAGCATCTAAGGTAGAGGGCAGCGACGCTAGAGTAGTTCCGAATACGACCAACCGTCAAAAGTGGTCGTATCTGCGACGTGGCGGTGGCGCGAATGTGTTTATCCTTCCAATGATCACAGGAGAAGTGCGATTCTTCCACATGAAATGCGAATGCAACCTCGTTTACGAGCGCTGCTCCGAAGAACACGCTTCCGTGGTGGAGTTTCAGACAGACTTTGTCCCAGATTACTTTATCAGCATCAAATGGCATCAAAAACTTAAGAAATACGAAGATCGCGACACAGCAGCCAGCCATGGAAACTTCGATACACCACCCTCCCGAAATTATCACCGAAGGTAAAGATTTGGAAGTACATTCGAAAGCTAAAGCGTTTGCTGGATTAGAACTTGGTTCTTACTGAACGAATCTCCAATTGACCCAGGAGAAAAGCCACTGTCAACTTGGTTTGAAATGCTCGGGTTTATTCTCGAGCAACAGTGGTATTCTGTCAGGCCAAACTACACGTTTCTGCTTTCTTCCTTCAATACACTAATACGAGCAAATCCCTTCCTGACGTGACACTCATCCAAATCGAGGATTCCAAGGTGTTTCTAATTCGATACTTCTAATAAAGCAACGTTTGATATCTTCTTCCATCTTTTCACACTCTTAACCATCCTCTCAGCATTTTCAATATTCTGATACATCCTTTGCTGGGCGCAAATCTGATATCTGGAAGGTACGCAATGTCTAATTCGACGATTCAGCCACTGGTTCCACCCCCGAATGTCGACAGAGGACCCTTAGAACTCGGTTTTACCATAACCTTGCTATCTCTGGCTCTGCTTTTCATTGCCTTTCGACTACATACGCGAATATTTTTATCCAAGGTCGTAGGGTGGGATGACTATTTTGCGGTTGCATCCGTTGTAAAGCGCTCTGGCTCCCACACTAGCTACCACTTGTCTAACTACTATGATCTAGACTCTTGGTGCAGTACAGGTCGGACTGGTCATTAAATCAGTCCAAAGCGGCGACGGTAAACATGTAGAGTATCTCACACCCGAGATGAAGATGGAGTCACTCAAATATAACTTCACTTCCCAACCTTTCAACCTCGCTGCGGTCGGACTACAGAAAATCAGCATCGCTATCAGCCTTCTCCGGCTTAATCTTGGAGCAACCTACAAGACTGTGGTGTGGTTTGCCATCGTTCCTAATGTCGCGCTTACGCTTACAGTCATGGTTGCAATCGTCGCTCGATGCCAGCCATTTCAAAGGAATTGGAACCTTGAGCTCCCAGGAACATGTTGGCCAAGCCGAATTGACGTCGATATCGGGTACGGTCAAGCAGGTAAGTTTGCATTCCCAAGAAGTTGAATAGCTACTTACTAAACTAGCTTTGAACATATTCTGTAACATGGTATTCGTCGCATCTCCAATTTTAGGGTTGGCAAAGGTTCAGCTTTCAAAATATAATCAGTGGGCGCTGCAGGTTATCTTCTTAGTCGGACTATTGTGAGTATCTTGGTCTAATGTATTAACAGTTCAAGCTGACTTTGTCATATAGTGCTACTATTTGCTCGATTATGAAGATCACCTATCTTCCTTCGCTGAACAACACTTCAGACTTTACGTGTAAGCCGAACAACGTAATCCTAACTATCAAGCGACGGATCCTAACAATAATATAGGGTCGGGAATTCCGCTATCTCTCTGGGCGACAGGCGAGTTGACTATAGGTCTCATGATCGCTTGTAGTCATGCACTTAAGCCTCGCTTTGAAGCCTTCATACGCCGATTCTTAGATATCAAACATCTTTCTACCGGTCACACCAAACGCACTGCTTACGCCACTGCTAGTAAATACGGTATGACCAATAGCAGAAGGGGTTGTGATACTAGTCGCTCGAACAATGTCAAAAGTGATTTCGACGATATGGAACACCTCAAGCTCGATTACTACCACAAAATACTTGGTATGCCGACGGCTCGCATCGATGTTCGTCACTCGGTCGACGGAAACAAACCATTTGGCAGTGAAAACTCAAGCAAGGATATTATTTTTCATGGTGAAGGCGACATTGAGTACTTGGGTCGCAATGAAATTAGAGTTACGCACACGGTTGAGGTACAAAATCAGAGCCAAGACTCCGTACTTTAGAAAGGGTTTGAGGAGCATTTGTACTTAGTGAGATATACGATCGTTATGATACCCTCGTTGCCTACATTTCCACAGCGACGAAGTCTTTAATGCTGTTGCCATTCTGGAGCCAATATAAGGTACCTTTGCGGAAGCGGTGACTTAGACGGTGAATCGGCAAAAATCAGCCAATCGGAGAGCAATTGAACTTGCTGCGGACGAAATATCAAAAAATTCCATGCAAGCTTCAACACATTCACTTGCGGGGCTACGCTCTTGGACAGCCTCAAATCTTACTGACTTGAACCATGCCATCAGCAGTTCGTGTCGGCGCAAGTCAAGCTCGAGAAGATGTGCGACCACTATCCAAACGCCAAAAGCTTACAGTGGCAGAAAGCTCGAAACGTGAAGCACCTCCGTCACGACGGCATTCTAGGATATTTGCGCCATACAGAGTATGTTTGTCGAATGGGATTATGGACACAATTACTGACAAAGGCAGACTGTTGGCCTTGTTTCTCCTACCAATGTCCCATTTTGCTCGCTTCCTCTTGGCAAAACCACCTTCCAAATCACTACCAGCATTGGGACAAGTTTACAGACGTACGATCTTAGACGTGGATTGCAACTCATCTTCATCACTAGACCCCAAACTCCACAAGCTATTACTTCAACGGCGACATGGGTGGACAAAGTATTGGCTGCATGGGGTGGACTGAATCCGAACACAACTGGCGGAATATGGATCTTCAAGCGTGGGAAGAAAGTTGGCGAGCTCAGCCGGCCACAGGGCTGTGAGGCGATCAAACAAATTCTTATATTAGGCTCTTGGATCGTAGGATGTGGTCAAACGAGAATAGAAGTGTGGAAATTGACCTCGATGGAGCACTACACAACGATATATCCTCACCGAAGTGGGATCGGCGCACAACTCAGTGGAGGTATCTGCACCCTACCGACATATTTGAACAAGATCTTTGCCGGCCGTGCGGATGGTACGGTAGAGATCTGGAATATTAGTACTGGCAAGCTACTCTTCACTATCTTGCCAACTACGTCCGACCAAGGCAGTATCACCGCTCTTCAGTCAGCACCGGTGCTGCATCACCTCGCAATCGCGTACTCATCTGGTCCAGTCGTAGTTCACAACGTGCGAACTGACACACCTCTTCTCTCCGTCAACAGTAGCGGCGGCTGTAAAACTCCACAGGTGACATCAATATCTTTTCGAACCGACGGTCTCGGTGCTGGTCACGATGGTCGAAAGGACGGAGCCATGGCAACGGCGTCAACCACAAGCGGTGATATCACGTTCTGGGACTTACACCACGGCGGTCGCAAAATGGGTATCCTTCGCGGCGCACACTCTCCACCCTCCTCTTCCACGTCAACGGCGTCCATTCCCGGCGGCGTCACCCGTATCGAGTTCCTCGCCGGCCAAGCCGTACTAGTGAGCAGCGGAGCTGACAACGCGCTGAAAACCTGGGTCTTCGACGAGACACCATTCTCGCCCGTCCCACGCATACTCCACGAACGCCGCGGCCACGCCGCGCCCGTCGCGAACCTGATATTCTTACCTCCCGCGGCCGACGGCACTGACGATATGGGCAAGTGGCTGCTCAGCGCGAGCCGCGACCGGAGCCTGTGGGGCTGGAGTCTGCGGCGGGACGCGCAGAGCACGGAGCTGAGCCAGGGCCGTATCCAAAAAAAGGCGAAGAAGATGGGCATCCTCAACGCTGGGCTGTCCACGGATGCGGGACCGACCGTGGCGGATCTCAAGGCGCCAAGAATCACGTGCATTGCCGCCGGCATGAATCGAGATGGCGGCATGGGCGCTATGCCTGGCACTCAGCAGATCTGGCAGCTCGCGTCGAAAGGGAAAGCTGCTAAGGATGCAACGGTGAGCAGCCTCACCGGGTGGGAGAGCGTGGTTACGGGCCATGAGGGCGATAAGTTTGCGCGGACGTGGTTTTGGGGTAGGAAAAGAGCTGGACGGTGGATGTTCGAGACCGGCGATTCCGCAACAGTAACAAGCGTAGCCATGTCTCCATGCGGGACGTTCGCACTTGTTGGTTCTGCTGCAGGTGGAATCGATATGTTTAATCTGCAGTCTGGCATGCATAGACAGAGATTTCCGTCGCGATTGACGCCTATTCAGGCCAAACGACTCAAAGCACATCAGATAGAGGAGGTTAACGAGCAAAAGTCCGGAAAAAAGAAGTACTTGCGAGGTGTCGGAAAGCATACGAGATCGGTTACAGGCCTTCAAGTCGACAGCTTGAACCAAACGGTAGTCTCTTGTGGCTTAGATGGGAAAGTGAAATTCTGGAGTTTTGCCAAAGGGCTCTTACTGCAAGAGCTAGACTGGTCGATGACATCAATCTGCGGCATGCGCTTTCATCAACCTAGTGACCTGATCGGACTCAATTGCGCTGATGGAGCAATTCGAATCGTCGATGTTGAGACTAAGAAGCTCGTGAGAGAGCTATTGGGGTGCAACGGAGTAATTGAAGACTTCATATTTTCCAATGACGGACGATGGATCATTGCTGTCTCTTCGGACTCGGTTCTTCGTGTCTGGGACTTATCGACAGGTCACCTCATTGAAGCAGTTCGATTTCGAAGTAAGATTACAACAGTGGGCTTTTCCAATACTGGTGAATATCTTGCAACAGCACATGAAGATAGCGTTGGTGTTCAGATATGGACAAACAAGGCACTATTCACACATGTTCCGACTAGGCAGATCTCAACGAAAGATATTGCCGATATGGATGCGCCAACTGCATCTGGTGAAGGTGGTCAAGGAATGATAGAAGCCGCATTCGACAATGAGTCTCAAGAAGATCAGACGGACGAGATCGCGGTGACATCGATTGAGCAACTCAGTAAAAGCTTGCTTACTCTATCACTTACACCAAAGCCGCAAGTGCAGACCCTTCTACATTTGGATGTCATTCGACAACGAAATAAGCCAAAGGAACCACCGAAACCACCGCAAAAGGTACCATTTTTCCTACCATCGATGATTGCTTCTTCGAAATCCGAGGAGCAGAAAAGATTAGCAGTTATGGCTCCTTCTACCGAAGAAGAACCGCAACAGCATTCCTCGAGGATTTCGAAGATAGCAAATCCATCTACTGCTCATACTTCGACTTTTACTTCATTACTGCATGTAGGCGACTACGCAGGCGTCGTCGCTCATCTATCCTCACTACCGCCATCTTCAGTCGACCTGGCGATCCGTACGCTTGATCCTTCTCCACCTTACTCGGAGCTTGTTCGTTTCCTCGAAGCTTTGACCAAACGACTACAGCAGAGACGCGATTATGAGTTGATTGAGACATGGTTTGCCGTTTTCTTGCGATGCCACGGCGATGTGCTGATGGAGAGCACGGAAGTTCGTGATGCTCTTGAACGGTGGCGGCATGAAAGTTCAAAAGCAAGCAGAAGTGTTGATGACATGATTGGTATGTGTCGTGGAGTGGGAGGATGGATCGGTGGCGTCCTTTGAGTAGGTGCTAAGATACCCAATGTCCATTTTTCAGGATTCTGCATCCTAGCGAAGCCACTTCTCCGAATGATCTTCCCGAATCTTGTCCTCTTCAATTTCCTCTCTCATTTGCTCCTTCGGACTCAGCTCGCTTGTTGCACCTAAGTTTCTCAACTGCTCTTCTGTGAGCTCTACCACTGTTGGTGCGTACTCGCCTTCTTCCTCATCTTCATCCCCCTCACTAAAGTCTGCTTGCACCATTTCTCCATCTTCCAATTGAAGCATTCCATGCTTGAGCACGTAAGCATCGTCCAAGTCCCAACCATACGCACTCTTCAAGAATCCCAGCAGCTCCTCTAATTCCTCGTTGACATCCTGTTTGGCCAAACCTTCGTCGAGATTCTTCAGCCCAATCCTAAACTTCTTCAGCAGGTTCTTGAGAAATTTTCCTTCGCTATCTTCCATGTCAAACATTCCCGTCTCCGCATCAGTAACATGCTTAATCTGGACCGCAACCAACCTAATCGCCTTGACGAAAAGCGCCGGCCTCTCCGCTACGGCAGTAATGCTGGTGAAGAGCAGCGAGAGGATGCGCTTCCACTGTTCGAGACAGCTGAAGTTGTTCAGCACGAGTACCATCAGAAAGCAGAACTGCAACTCGCCAACCACCTCCTGGCCATCTTTGTCGTCAGTGTGCTCATCAACAACGGACCGCAGATACCACGAGTGGTCGCGCGCGGCTTCCGTGCGCTCGCGGCCCGTGGCGCCCGGCCGCCACGTGCGCTTCAGATCGATCGGCAGGACGCTCAGCTCTTTCTCTTCCTGCACGCCGCTGTGCGTCGAGCCGGGCGCGTGCAAGTTCGGGATGTCGTCGGCATCGACGGCTGCCGATGATGCCGACGTGAGAAGCCAGTTGTGCGCGCCCGAGCCCAGCAGGCGGTCGAGCAACGCCGGGTTGATGCAGTCGGTGAGGTGGCGCCAGTCGCGGGTTTTGAGTTCGTCGTCTTCGTCGCCGGACCGGCCGCTGGACTGGCGGTAGGGTGTGAGGTTGTCTTTCCAGATTTGGCCCATATTTGCGCGGTATTGCAGCAGTGCTGTCGGATCTGTGACGACTGAAAGCTTCTCTTCGTCGGGGTTCCATTTCAGGACTATGAGTGGTGGGGAGTCATTTGAGGCTTTGACCTGGAACCATGCACCATGGCGTACTGAGAATGAGTTACTCGATGAGCAGAATATGAAGTGCCAGCCTTCTGGGAGATTTCTGATTCCTTTGAATTGGGCCGTTATTGTAAAAGAAGTAAGGTCTATTCCTCCAAGGGACTTCGGTGGTATGCCCAGGAGAAGCGCGCATGCTTTATCCGTCGTATCCATGGCTCTGCCGGTTACTATCACAAATGAAGTGATGTCGGCAACCGTGACATGATTATGCCTAGCTCTTACACCCGAACTTCTTTCGTTTGTGGTTATAAGGTTTTGAAAGCATGCATAGAATTTCGCAGGAAGTCAGCAAGAGTATGAAAAGTGTGGGTGTTTTGTTTGGTGGGATGAGAGGTAAAAAGTTACATCATGTTGGTCACGTGTTCAAAACTCACGGATTTATGTCATTTCTAAAGAAAACAGAGATATGAGGGAGATCTGAGATGATGATATATGATTTTCTAGATTCCACTACTCCTGGAGATGCTTTCAGTGACGCACGCCGCGTACACGAAGTAATAGGAGTAAGAGCGATTGAGGGCCAGGCAAATTGCCGTCCCTCGCGTATTTGTCCATAGCACGACCACAAATTCTCTCCACAGGCAATATCCACCTCACAGACGACGACCACGGCGACCTCCCTTTCTTCTTGTCGAGTCGGATGGGGTTGGTGTGACGTCCTCAATTCTGCCAATCTTCATGCCAGCACGAGCGAGCGCTCGGAGTGCAGACTGTGCGCCTGGTCCTGGAGTCTTTGTACCGTTGCCTGAGAGGAATTATGTCAGTCCCTTCTGCTCACTTGAATACATGAGATAAGACTATTCCTACCTCCGGTTGCCCGAATCTTGACGTGAAGAGCAGTGATACCCAATTCCTTGCAGCGAGCAGCAACATCCTGAGCTGCCAACATCGCGGCGTATGGGGAGCTTTCATCTCGATCTGCCTTCACTTTCATGCCGCCAGTCACTCGGCTGATTGTTTCGCGACCACTACATAGTTATATCAGCGAATTAATCCCTCAACGAAAGGAGAAGGAAGGATAGAATTCACCTGAGATCAGTGACATGTACAAAGGTATCGTTGAACGAGGCAAAAATTCGAGCGACGCCGAAGACAAGCTCGCCTTCTCGGACCTATAACTTTATGTTAGTTCGGCTGCGAGACTCGTGGAGGGCTTTTCGCTGCTACTCGCAGGCTTTACGGACCTGAGGGCCAAGAGAGACGTTTTCTTGAGGCTGTTGGACCTTCTTCTTGGGCGCCATATTGTGAAGTTTGGGTTGTGAATCGCTTGCAAAATGGTAGTAGATCTTGAGGAATTGGAAGGTGGAATTTTGGTGCGGTCGGTAGAACGATTCACCGATGGTGGCTTTGATTTCCGCTTCCGCTGATTGTCGAGTCAAAGCTGACCAGATTTTTCTGCAAGATCTCATTTCACAGCCATGTAATTACTTGCCGACAATTTCTCTAATTTTCTAGAGAACTCAATGTGGAGGAGGACATAAGGAGGATGGCGCCTTGGTCCGACGTTTGCGTCGGCATCATTGGAATGGGTGACATGGGCAAAATGTATGCTCGACGGATCAGCGCTGCCGGTTACAAGTAAGTAGAATGCTTCTCTCGTTGCACGTTTCTGAACTCTGTTCTATTCCAATGATGACTTGAGTGCATTTGGCTCGAGCATGGTCGGTCACTGGATGAGCAGTCGTTATGGCTGTTCAGAAAGTGACTTGGCTGTCGATGATGTAAACTCTCAGCTACCTAATTTCTTTCTGTCTGAAGTAATATCTAGAATATTTTATTCATTCATATGTTCATTACCGAAACTGAAGTCTAACGCCTTCGGCAGAGTCAACGCCTGCGACATACCGCAGCGGTACAAGCAACTTCGATCCGAATTCGGAGACATTCCAAACGTCAATGTTTTTGAGGATGGCCATCTGGTCTCTCGAGCCAGTGATTACATTATTTATAGCGTCGAAGCCGAAAAGATTGATGCCGTAGTCGCCAAATTCGGCCCATCAACAAAACAAGGAGCCACTGTCGGTGGCCAAACTTCATGCAAAGCCCCAGAGATCGCAGCTTTCGAGAAACATCTTCCGCCGGACGTTAACATCGTCTCATGTCATTCGCTCCATGGACCAGGTGTGAATCCGAAAGGGCAGCCCCTCGTCCTTATCAAACACCGGGCTTCTGACGAGAGTCTGAGTCTTGTCGAGCAGATACTATCTTGTCTTGAATCGAAATATGTGTATCTGACTGCTGCAGAGCACGACCGAATCACTGCTGATACCCAAGCTGTCACGCACGCAGCATTCCTTAGCATGGGAGCAGCTTGGATGGAAAATCAGCAATTCCCTTGGGAGATACCTCGCTACATTGGTGGAATCGAAAACATTAAGATAAATGTTATGATGCGAATCTACTCGAACAAGTGGCATGTATACGCTGGTCTCGCAATTCTGAATCCATCAGCCCAAGAACAAATCGAGCAGTACTCTGAGTCGGTGACGGAGTTGTTCAAGCTAATATTGACCGGACAGAGAGAAGAATTCTCTAGACGGGTCAAAGATGCGGGCACCAAGGTTTTCAAGCATTACACGAGTGGGGAACTGTTGCTCGAAGATGAAGTTCTGGATCGATTTTCTCTAGGCAAGAGATCGCCTCAACGTGTGAGGAACACCCATCTCAGCCTTCTTGCCATGGTGGATTGCTGGTCGAAGCTTGATATCGTACCATACGACCACATGATCTGCACAACACCTTTGTATCGGCTTTGGTTAGGCAGTACAGAGTATCTCTTCCGTAAGCCGGAGATGCTAGAAGAGTGCATCGAGACTGCATTTGAGGACCAATCTTATCGAGCGGACGATCTCGAGTTCACTTTTGCAGCGCGAGACTGGAGTCAGCGAGTAACCCTTGGACACATGGAGGCCTATCGGGAGAAATTCGAAAGGATACAGCAATTTTTCGCTCCGCGATTTCCAGAAGCGACGAAACTTGGGAATGAGATGATTAAGACTATATTAGAGAAGACTCGCTAGATAAATACAAGATTGCATGAAAGTCACGTGAGCACGTTGTACAACATTTAGGTTCTCAGCCCTATAATTAAGGTTAACGCCGAACTTGCACGCTCGAGGCCTACACCACGCTACGGCACGCTCCTCACCCGAACCAAGATGGATAGCGCAGAACACTTGTGTTCTATGTGCAATGCATCTCAAAGCCAGGTTTGCAGCCGTTGTCACAGTAGCAGGTACTGCTCACCAAACTGCCAGCAAGCGGACTGGCCTATTCACAAGCTCCTTTGCCGAACTTACTCAAACTTTTCTCAGAGCCGTCCCAGCCCAGACCATGCCCTTGCCATTATATTTCCACCGAGCAAACCGAATCCTGCGCTGTTCTGGCTCCACTGTCCATGGACCGATGATGTCGAGGAGGGATATCCCAGGCACCGTTCGCCAGAAATATGCGAGCTTCTAGGTGATAACACCAGCGCAGCCTTTGAATGCATCCAAGACAATCCAGTCCTTAATAGAAAGTTGCGTAATTCTATTAGTATATGGTATCGCGACACTTTCCTTATAGATGGCTCGCAGCCAAACAAGAGCATCGCCACAATAACAACAATTGATTTGGTGCACGATTGACGAGGCCCTATCATTGCTTACGGCAATTTTGGGCCGGGCCTTGAATCGACAGAATGCAGAGATCTTGATCTAGTGGACTTCAGGCACATTGTTGACTTCTTCAATACAATCCGAAGCGAAGCTACAGTGGAAGGTCAACGTTTCTATGGTGAGAAGGTGAAAGAAGTCAAGATCAACTGTCATGGAGACCAGAAGGTCTTCGGAGCACCACCCTTTGAGGCAGTAGAAGTCCCACACACTCATCCTATCTTTACCATCTACCACAGAGACAAATCAGAGATTGCTAAACGCATCGGACTCCCAATCTTAGCAAGACAGTACCCGCCTAATCGAGCCTGGGCAAAAGAAGAAATTTGGAGCATCTTTGGCCACGAGAGCCCCTTCAACAATGAGCCGGCTACATACCTAATTACACCTCAGCTGTGATTCGGCTCCTTCCGTTCCCAATTCTCTTGGTTGGGGTTGGGCACCGCAGAAGTGGCAAAGCAGTGTTGGTAGTGTCATCGTGGCGCGCGAGGATAAGAAACCCTTGCTACCATTACATATGGAGGCGCTTTGTCGTTACTGCCAGTTTGAGATTTTTCCTCTTTTTTCTCATTCAAATGGAGGATATGCTCCAGAAAAGCCAATGCCTAAGAAAGATGTTTTGACAGCTATCTCGAGGGCGACGTTCATAATACTCTGGTACAAGGTATTGAAAGAGAAGCGGGAGGAGGGTATGAGAGACGAGATCAGATCACCATATGAAATGTAGGGAAACAGCGGCTTCTTGGAGGAACACAGAATGGTAAATTGGTAATGCCGGAATGCCAAGGGACTTATCGTAGCTTGGCGCATGATTTCGATACTCCTCTTCAAGCTAGTAGCCTTCTAGAACGCCAGTGGCGCCAATGTGGGAGTTTTTAGAAGTGTCCATGTGCCCAGTGTCACTGTTTCCTGATTCTTTGTTTCCTCGTTTCTTTGGTTTCCTGTTTCTTTCTTTTCCCGTTTCTTTACCTACGATGGACAAACTACCTGCTGCCAAGCCTCTAGGTAGGAACTGAGCGAAGGGCTTCTAATTGATACGGTGCTCGTGTGCCAGCGTCACAGAGCCTGACTATCTTATTGGACGAGCCCGACACCACCACTTGCCGTCCACCGAGAAGCAACACGAGAGGATGTTGTGAAGATAAGGTGATATTTTATTTACTTTTTGTGAGTTTCTAGTTCTTGGTGCTCTGTCAAAGAACTTAACTTGTTGTCGGAAATTTTGCGGCTGAATCATTTTCAGCTCTGATAGTGCTTTTTCCGTACTACTGACGGCTTGTACAATCGCCAAGCCCTTCAGATGCCTTTCTATTAGGTTCTTTACCCTGTTTTGGTGGATAATTTCTAGCTTCGAATGATAGGCCTGGGCCATCCCAACCGAAAGACATGCATGAGTAAGAACATCCAGCCCGTCTCGCAAGTTACTTGATTACTTGATTGGCTATATCGAATGGTCGCGGCTCTGCCATTGCGCCCCACGCTTCGTCTTTCCGTCTAAGGATGTGCACGAGGCTGCTTCTTCCACATTAAACTGCATGGACTGATCAGGCTTGAAATCCAAACGCTTGCAAGTTTCTATGGCCTGATGCACAAATTAAAGGCTCAAGATCTCTCTGTGGGTATATAAGTCTTTCCACTTCTGTGTTGTGCGGGCTTTTCACGATTTCATACATGTTAACTTTAGTACTCAACTTCGATCTTCCTTCAAATGGATAGTTCTCCAAATCCCGCGGATATTTCTTTAAAACACACAGACAAGACACCCCCATACACCGTCGATCGTCGTCATCAGTCCAACCATTATGTTTGGCGGCCTGGTGTCTTTCACCATGCCCCTTGGGTGGCACTCCTTGCCATCATTCTCGGCATCGGTAGTGCAGCAGCATCTGTAATTATTATCGTCATCTCCAATCATCAAACAGCGACTTGGAAAATCCAACCTTCGGTTTTGCTCGGTTTCCTCGCAGGTCTTTCCACTGCTCTGCTTGTTGTGGCTCTATCGTCGGGAGTAAGGATTACATGGTGGCGAGCCGCATTGGACCCACGAGGGACAACAATGGCAAGACTCCACTATATCTGGAACTATGGCGAAAGCAGTTCGGCCTCTTGGCTAGCTGGAAAGCATGTCAATAAAATCGCTGTAGCATCGATTCTGACTGCCATTACTGGAATCGCTTATAGCCCTTTACTGCAAAGGGCATCTAGGACTGAGAGCCAAAACCTCTCATCAAACGTCACAATGTCTTTAGACATATACAGTCAGATTCCAAGTGGTTACTCAGGTACTGTGGGCAATACACCAGGGGGAGAGCCAACCATAAGTTGGGAATTCCTCAGCGATATCCAGACTTGGTATTCGGCACTGGACATTTATACGTGGTCTGACTCTCCCTGGGCCTGCAACGGGACTTGCATCGGCTCAGTGTTGACTACAGGTCTTCAAGGTGTTGATGGAGGATGCAGCTCAATAAAACAGCCCCTTGATCTCAAAGCAGCTGCCGCCGACGGGACCCAAGTGTTCTCCATCAATTTTACTCGCTACGATGACTTGGAAAATATCCCTACACTGGAGATTATGGTTCAGTATATTACTAGTGTCAACACTGAATGCTCGGCCACGCTTGTCACCAGGATCTGTAAGATGCAGTTATCTCCAGTGCTGTACCAGGTCGCTATCCAGAACACCACTGTCAATCCTTATAATACTTCTCTTCAATACATCGAATATAGCGGGGAACCTTATGCCGATGCTGGAGACTTATCAACAGCACTACCAGGCAGCCCCTGCGGACCTCTTTCAGCTCTACAATGGTTTGGTGACGCATACTACTGGTCGAATGCAACCGTTCGTTACAATACCACCAGTGGCGAATGGTCCGCAACTACAGTGGGTTTACAAGCACAACAATATTTCGATACTGATAGCGACGATTACATCCAGTCTTTGTCTTGTAGCTTCCAATGGACCGATCCGATGACAGATATCATTACAGACTTCTCTCAAGTTTTGTTTTGCGCGGCATTCCTTGGGGACATGTACCAGACCGACAACACCACCCAAAACTTTACCGCCATCCAGACTCAACCAATTCTAGTCTACCAATCCGAATACAAATATCTTGCCGCTGCCGCTGTGATCATATGCCTAGCTCTCATTAGTGTGTCGGTAACTCTTTGGGGCTGGTGGGAGTTGGGTCGTAAAGTCTCTCTCAGCCCATTGGAGACAGCAAAAGCCCTTGGTGCAGAGTTGTTCCAGCATTCGAATTTGTCAATGGATGGTGCTCGTCTTGCAGAGGAAATGGGTTCACGAAAGTTCAGGTACGGAGAACAAATGGTGACTGAGGACGACGGTGTCCCAAGGCCAATGTTGAGAATTGCAGAGTTGGGCATTGGCGATGACCCAGCTGAGCCGAATATACCACAACTTGTTAATATCTAATAGCTTCTTAGAATATCGGAAAAATCTATAACGGGGAATGAATCCATACTGGGATTTTGGAGAATCAAAGTACTTTTATATTTGTTAAGCATTAAAGCTATGCTACTTCTGCCCTTTCTGACCAATTCCCGGTGTGTAAGCACAAAGTATTATTTCAAGGTAAATGACAGCATCCGCACAGTGCAGAATACAAGCACTACTCCATCGATGATGGCGCAATGAATACAACACCAGCTAGGTCGCACTGCTCTAATTAACGTGAGTTAAGTCGGGGGCCAGGGCTTTAGAAGCCTTTCGTCTCTTCGTTCCTCAAGGCACGCAACCTCAAGGCACGCAACTTCTTCACAGAAAGCTGTCAATTGCTGTTTCCCTTTTATCTGTTCTTGCTCTAGCTAAAATGGCTATGCAAATGTCTCACATACTTCGCCAGAACCCAAAAACTCAAAAATCGCTCTATCAGCCACTTGACAAAAATAGCTCTGAAGTTCGCCTGCTTGAGATCGAGCCGTCTGTTAATTCCAAAAGCGCCATTCGGTGCCGATTGCGAAAAGTTTCTCTTACGGATGAAAAAGATCCCCCCCGGCATCACGAGAAGCATCCCGTAGCGAGAAAAATCATAGGTACTTTGACTTGCAGTTATTCAGACTCTGTACACACATCGAGATTTCCTATTCTGTTATGTCAGTCCTGTGCTACAAGCACTACTAAACACCCAAGACCGCTCCCACCTAAAAATTACGATTGCATCGCCGCCTTGCCACTTGGTCTGTGGAGAGCCTCCTTTTATAGCGAAACAGGATTCCACTATCACAGCACCACCATCAAGCTTGTACCACTGTCAAAACTTATAAAGGACTCATATCCGAGCCTTAAAGTCCTACAGCAATGCCGAGAAGTCATCCTTGGCCATATGGTTGCTGGGACGCGTTGATTCATTCAAACGTCGCAATGCCGATGGGTACCTCTAATCAAAGAGATTCAATGATCCTCTGCGCGTGCTGCAGTGTATTTTACCTTAGATAATACACGTGATCTTCAAGCTTGTGGCTGATATCTTGTTCGGCTTATGATGACCAAGCTCTGGGAACTTTCCAGAGAATCCTAGACGCTTGACGGCCTGCTCTCAAGTAAACTATAAATTCATGTTCGACCCCCGTGCCCCTTCGATGAAATAGAGATAATAAAGAGATACAGTAATAGATAACACTGTACGACGACACAGCATCGGCGCCGGTTCTTAGATTAAGGGAGGGCTCTGCGCAGATCCTTCACGAGCCAGGAGCGCCACGGTCTTCGCCTTTTCCTCCACCATCCTTGCGAAGTCGTTACTGCACGCCCTAGTAGTAGGGTGAGTCGGGCCCAGCACCCTCTTATACCCATCACAGGCCCTTTGGTAGAGCTCATAGGCAGCATCGTACCGCTTCTGCTGATGGTGGAGATATGCGAGATTACAGACGCTTGAAAGCGTGTGCGGGTGCCGCTCGCCGAGCTCCTTCTGCCTGCCTTCCAGCGCTCGCCGGTGCAGCTGCTCGGCCTCGTCGTACTTGCCCTGATCCCGCAGCACGATCGCGAGGTTGTTCACGCTCGTCAGCGTGTCCGGGTGCCGCTCGCCGAGCTCTTTCTGCCTGCCTTCCAGCGCTCGCCGGTACAGCTGCTCGGCCTCGTCGTACTTGCCCTGATCCCACAGCACGGTCGCGAGGTTGTTCACGCTCCCCAGCGTGTCCGGGTGCCGCTCGCCGAGCCCCTTCTGCCTGCCTTCCAGCGCTCGCCGGTGCAGCTGCTCGGCCTCGTCGTACTTGCCCTGATCCCGCAGCACGATCGCGAGGTTGTTCACGCTCGTCAGCGTGTCCGGGT
>Ga0335072_10003821_pt1 | contig 22531 bp, 12 predicted proteins | sample Lox_Sample_21_FD_206725 | JGI IMG/M metagenome (GOLD analysis project Ga0335072, IMG submission 206725) | Soil microbial communities from Loxahatchee National Wildlife Refuge, Florida, United States - Lox_Sample_2.1 | ecosystem: Environmental > Terrestrial > Soil > Wetlands | place: USA...
CTTGCCTGAAGACCTGAAGAAACCGCCCACACTGTCAGAAACGTGGTCATCTCGTCCGCTTCTTCCGGAAGTATTCAAGTCTTGCCTGTCCGCGTTCGGTCAGGATGTAGGCCAACTGGCCCCGCCTTGAGGTCGGGTAACGATCCAGCAATCCTTGCCTGCGGAGACGATCAAGATAGCTGTATAGCGAACGACGATCCGGCGTCGGCTCAAGTTGGGCTAGAACATCATCCGGCCTTAGGAATCCTTTACTTCTTGCGAAGATCATCAAGACTTGTGCTTTGGTCATGATTGCGAAAAGGAAGCCAATGACAGTCCTCTCCGGCTTAAGCATATGCTAGTGTATGATAACTTTATGTTTAGATTCTTTTCGACGAGACTATTTAGTCTAGCGGTATTCCTAATTCCACATTCTTTCTCCTGGATTCTGACCCCCAGCGTTGATATTCACTTGGATTCTTTTTTGCCGCGTCAAAGACCGCAGACAACTGAATGCACGTCCATACCAGTCCACCGTCTGTCTGAGTCGTTGCCGCCGGCGGCCTCCCCAGGCGTGATCACATCTCCATGTGACTCACGACACAAATCTGAGAATTGTTGTTGATTTCCACAGGCAATTACGCTTAACGTCACTGACAATCCAGCGAGCCGGAATCCGCAAAAAGGGCGATGGCGCTTTAATTCCTGCGGTGTTCCTGTGAGCTGCTTCCCCTTAGAGGTGTTGGTTCGATTCCGCCAGCATAAGACGCTGCGCGATTCGTGCGGAGATTGTGTGCAACGACGTGGCCCGGACCATCGTACGTCCGGCTGCTAAGGAGCAACCGCTTTTGCACCTTTGAGGAGGAAGCCAATGCATCTCTCGTCTGTGATCGCGTGCCATTCTCACCCTTCTGCTGATTCATTGCCGTTATTCCGGCGCAAACCATCTTCAATCTGCAGCGGCCTCAGGGAGTTCAGCAAACACCTGCGCGAAGCATTCTCCCGCTTTCCCCTTTTGTGTTTTGTGCTCGTGCAATTTCTCCTAGGCGTCAGCCTTGCACAGCAGTCACCAACCGGCTTCCCCCTGTTCGGAAGTTTCCAAAATAATGGGCTCGACGAGATCGACGAGAATAATCTGAACGTCCACATTTCGATTCCCCTCTTTCACAAAGCTGGGAGGAATCTGCCCGTTTATTTTCAGATGGGCTACGACAGTTCGGACTGGGGTGTACTTTCGACTGGCCAGGGATATGAGTGGACATTCACAAATGGCTGGGGAATGTGGGGTGCGACAAGTGCGATTGGACGGCTCTCGAATCCTCGGGCGGCTCTCGGTTCCCTGTGTCCAGGCCAGTACGTGTACTCGCCGACATTGACGGACCCACTTGGCACCGTACACGTCTTTGGAGCTTACGTCTATCCCCCAGGTACATGCGCAGGCTCGCACAGCATAACACTTCCCGCTGAGGACGGTTCCGGCTATTTGTTTGTGATGACGAACAACAATTCGAACATCGCAGTCTATGACCCCTCGGGCGACGCGATACGATCTACTCCGAGCATCACAGACCCGAACGGTAACGCGCTGACATCGAGTGATGGCCTAAGCATGACCGATACCTTGGGCATGACTGCAATCAGCGGCCAATACAATGAAGTCAACAACACAACCGAGACCTATACGTACACCTACACAGGGCCAGGCGGTGTACAAGAACAGGTTGTGGTGACGTACACGCAGCTTCAAGTTGCCAGTAATTTCGGATGTAATAACGACCTAGGCTCAGTCACCGAAATGGGTCCGACAGGTCTTTTCTTGCCAACCAGCATCTCGTTGCCGGATGGCTCGGCCTACGGCTTTAAATATGAGTCCACTCCAGGAAAGAGTGGCGATGTAACCGGAAGAATCTCTGAAATCGACCTTCCTACGGGTGGCTACATTCAGTACGCCTATGGGTACTGGAGTTCGGGCAGCAATATGTGCACAGATGGAAGCCCGTCGAGCCTGACACGAACTACGTCTGATGGGGCGCAATGGCAGTACACACGCAATTCCAGCGGCACGGTGACCAGCATCACGGATCCCTCGACCAAGAACCAGACGTCGGTCACCTTCTCGGCGGCCTCTTCAGGCCTCGAAACACAACGTCTGATTTATCAAGGCGCGTATTTTGGTGGAAGCCTCGTGAGTACGGTCGTGACCTGCTACAACGGCAATTACGCAAGTTGCGCAACGCAGTCGTTCGCATACATGGCGGTGACACAGCGCGACGTGTACACAACCGTGTACACGGGTCGTTCAAGTACCACATCGCTCTCTGAAACCTTCTACAACAGTATCGGTTTGCCGACCAAAGACAATGAATTCGACTACGGCATCAACACCGGCTCTGCGCCAACAGCTACACCTCTACGTTCGACGATCATAAGCTATGCAACGCCCGGCTCCGGGAGTTACGTGCGAAACCGGCCTTCTTGCGTTCAGACGACGGCAGGAACTCCGCCAGCATCTTGTGGCACCGTGACGAGCAACACGGTATCGCTGACCAACAACATTTACGATTCTCTGTCGAGCGGTTCGGTTTCACTGGGCAACCTAACGCAAACCAGCAGTTGGGTCTCAGCAAGCAAGTACCTCTCAAAAAGCTTTACATACTTCTCTGACGGGCTTCCGGAGACCTTTACAGATATAAACTCGAATGTGACGACGTATGGAGCACAGACTTGCGGTCCCAATAATGTGCAAGCGTTCGCTTCTACCGTATCTAGCGGAGGATTGACCAGGACCACCACATGGGATTGTAACGGAGGAGTCCCGACTCAAGTCTCCGACGCGAATAATCAACCAACCTCCTACGGTTATGACAGCATGTGGCGACTTACGTCCACAACCGACCCGCTTGGGTACGTCACCTACAACACCTACACTCCAGCGACCCAGAGCACGCCCGCGACCTTCGAGACGTACATGAACTTTCCCACGTCCAGTCCGACTTCTACCGCGGATACGCTCAGAACTTTGGACGGGCTAGGCCGAGTGGTGGAGTCCCAACAGCGAACGGCCCCGGGCGCGAGTACGTTCGATAGTGCTGTTCAGTACACCTACGGGTGGAATTCCACAGGGGCGGTGACAACCCAAACTGTCCCCGGCGGCTCGGCGGTGACGACAACACAATTTGACGCGATGGGACGCAGGTCCGGTGTCACTGATGGCGGAGGCGGCACGCTGAATCTCACTTATCCAGAAAAGGATGTTGATGGAGTACTAGGACCAGCGCCAACCGGTGAGAAGACCAAACAGAGGCAACTGGAGTATGACGCATTGGGACGAATCACCTCGGTTTGCGAAATCACCTCGCTTTCAGGAAGTGGGACTTGCCCCCAAGCCTCCTCAACACCAACGGGCTACTTTACGACGTATACGTACGACAACCCGGCAAATTCTGTAAAAGTCAGCCAGAATGCCCAAGCCACACCTCAGGCACGAATGTATCAATACGACGGCTTAGGACGGATTACCTCAGAGAGCAATCCTGAAACTGGCACCATCAGCTACACCTATGACACTGACACTACGTGTGGCACTTCGAACGGCGATCTCGTAAAGAAAGTTGACGCTGACAACAACGTCACCTGCTACGCCTACGATGGGCTGCATAGGGCGACCAGCGTCACCTATCCATCGGGGCCGTATTCGTCTGTCACGCCGTCGAAAACGTTCGTTTACGATTCGACGACGTTCACCTGCACGAACTCCAACGCATACGTGAAAGGACGACTTGCAGAGGCATATACGGGTCCGAGCACGGCCAAGATCACCGATATCGCATACTGTTACTCGCCACGCGGGGAAATCTGGGATGCGTTCGAGTCCACTCCGCACTCCGCCGGAACCTATCACACAACCGCGACCTACTGGGGCAATGGAACACTGAACACCCTGGGCGGCGTGCATTCGCTTAGTTCCTGGACGTTTGGTTTGGACGGAGAAGGCAGGCCTTACTCAGCAACCTACGGCGCATCCACGGACTGGGTGACAGGTACGACGTATTACCCTTCCCAATCGCAAACGACGGTCAATTTCGGCAACGGCGACAACGACGTTTACGGATACGACCAGACGACAGGCCGGATGAACAGCTTTAAGTTTACGGTCGGGTCCTCGCCGAAGACGTTGACCGGCACGCCAGGATGGAACGCAAACGGGACGCTCGGGACTTTAGCGATCTCGGATCAGTTCAACAGCTCAAACACTCAAAACTGCGGCTACGTGTATGACGACCTGGCGCGGATTCAGAGTGCAAGTTGCGGCAGCACCTGGCAACAGACGTTTACCCTCGACCCGTTTGGCAATCTAAGCAAGTCGGGCAGCAGTTCCTTCGCGGCTACCTACCTGTTGGCCAACGGAACCACCAACAATCAGGAGCAGACCGACAGCAGTTGCGTTCCCACCTACGATGCCAACGGCAATCTCACCAAGGACTGTACCTACGGCACGCCGGCAACCTACGCCTGGGACGCCGATGGCAACGTGATCACTCTCAATAGTTTGAACGTGACCTACGACGCTCTTGACCGCGAGGTGGAAACCGCTTCCGGCTCGACGTACGCGCAGATTTTATATGGCCCGATTGGTAAAATGGCATTGATGGGCGGGCAGAACGCCAATACGGTCCGCATTCCCTTGCCCGGTGGCAGTACTATCGAGATGCTGTCAGGCGGCAACACGCACATCTTGCATGCGGACTGGCTGGGCAGTTCACGGCTTTCGACCGGGTACAGCAACCGCCAGATGGCGTACGACGCGGCTTATGCTCCGTACGCAGAAACCTACGTTCCCTCGGGCAGCGCAACGCAAGATCAGGATTTCACGGGGCAGTTTCAGGATACGTTTTCAGGCCTGTATGACTTCCTCTACCGCAAATACAGCGCGGTGCAGGGGCGCTGGATTGCTCCCGATCAGGCAGGGCTGGCAGCCGTGGACTTCTCTAACCCGCAAAGCTGGAACCGCTATGCTTACGTGCTGAACAACCCGCTGGCCTACGTCGACCCATCCGGCCTGGCTTGCTACGCTCTTGAGAGAGCGATCTTCGGCAGTTGTTCGCTGTTCTTGGACAATGGTGCGAACTTCGGGGGCAGCTGGAATGAGTTCTCCCTCTTCGAGAATTGGGTTCAATGCGAATACGGCGACTGTCAACATTACAGTATCACAAACGGTTTGAGTGTTGCTCTGGCGTTGGGGGGTAATAGCAATGCCGCAAACAACGGGAAGTCGATCTGTAGTGGAGCAGCTGGCAAAACCATCCCTGTAAATGCCCCGTTCGGCCAGATGAGGTTTCAGTTCAACGGTTCGGGAAACTTAGTCGGAGTGGGGTTACAGCTAACTGGAATGAATGGGGTCTCAGGTAACGGCCTGAGCATTCCGCCCAACACGTTCGCTGGGTTTACACAGCTCTCGCCGGGAACAGTTCAGTTCGGCTTCAGCAATCCTGTGAACGTCGGCTCTGGTTTTTCGCAAGCATACTTCCAGACCGCCACTTTCTCCGGCGGGAGATTTACTTCGGTGCAAGGAGCGTATGCTCCATTGGGTATTCCTTTGGGAAGTTCCAGTGGCAACTCTTCGTTGATGCAGTGGTTCCTGAACGGCAATTCCAGCACGGCATCTCAGGCACAGAACTTCGGAAATCTCCTGAACAGCGTTGCTTCACTGGTGAGCAGCAATGTTAGCTGCCGGGACGTGTTCGGCGGAGGCTAAGAATGAAAAAATATATACGTATCTCGCTCGTGGTTCTCGCGACGCTAGTAGTGTTGGGGATCGCGGGTCGGTACTTCGTCGAGTGGAGCCTGAACCGGGCATTTCAACCAGCGATGAAAGAGGGCGGCGGCCTTCGACAGCTTGCCGATGTGCTGGAAGCATCCGTCGGTAGTACTTTGGCTCGTGGAGATGCCCGATTGCAGCCAGGGGAGACGCCAGGCCAAGGGGCGTTGGCTTATTACCAGAAGAATCCGCAAGCGCTCCAGCGTGACAAGAAATACTTCGAGACGTGGCACTCCGCTCTGGCTATCGCTGATGCTGGCCGTAGGGGTGAGCAGAAACTAGGCCGATGGGAAAGCAGCACAGCAGCATCGTGGATCGCTCCATCGCAGAGAAACGATGCCTGGGGCCATGCGTTCTGTGTTCAGTCCGATCAGCAAGAAACCATCGTTGTCAGTCCCGGTCCCCAGGCCCTCAGTTCGCTGGATTGCAACAGTCTGAAGATCACCGGGGACGAACTGGCCCAACTGCCTCAGGGCAGGCTTAACCCTCACGCTTCGGGAGCCTTGATCCTGTTTGTAAGAAAGACGAGTGATGGCCCGTCCGCCACTGATAGCGTGGACCTGAAAAACGGGAATCTGCATATGCAAGTCCCGGTCATAGCCTCGGCCAAGCCGAGGCTATAGTCTGGCGATCCGGTAGCAGATGGGATCAGGCAAGAACTCTGGTGGCGGGCGTTCTACTGAGTGCCATTCTTAGCGGCCAAGATCGGGACAGGAAAGCATCTCGGCTTTGTGCTGTTGGCGTGGGCCGTGTTTTTCCTGTTAGCAGCTTGGGTGCTTCCCCCGCTCGATTCCCGTCTGCAACCAACGCCACTGGTGTACCGGAGTGTCCTGACCCTGACGATCATCCTTGCCCTGGCTACTGTGACCGTCATTCCAGCTTACGTGTACCGGGCATGGCTGAGACTCCCGACTGTTCCCAACAGGATGGCCTACGGGCTTTGGGTCGGCTTGGAGAACCTGCTGCTTCTGGCACTGCCGGTAGGGTTGGCTTTCTGGTTGTGGCCCAGGTGACGAGCGAGGTTTTTCCTTTAGCCGATCCGCGCCGTGATCCCGACGCGGCAGGTGTGGCGCTTCGGCCACTGCCAGGGGTGCCGTTGAGGTCCGATTCGCGGGTTACTGTGCGGTATCGGGGGAAGTCAAAAAGCGCGCTGCCTTCGGCATCGGGAGGAGGTATGACACGTCACCCCCTCGCCGCCTGAGCTGCGGCAAATTCCTTCGGTGTTTTGTATCCCAGACTACTGTGCGGTCGTTCCCGATCAACGCGTAGACCGACACCCAGTTCTCGGTTACCGCATTCGCAGTCACCCAGCGGACACCCAGAGACAACGAGGCACAAGAATTGGCTTCCACGTCCGCAGCTACGCCATGCAACCAGTGCGAAATGATTTGGCAATCCGTCAGCCATCCGTTAGCCGATTCACCAGTGCTTTTTCATGCACTTTCATGCCATCCGTGTCCTTGCATGTTGTTGAATTTACGTTATTAGGCGGATTCGAATCCCTCCCTCTCCGCCACGCAGTCTGGGCCGCAGAGAAATCCTGCCATCACCCAACAGTCGGACAGGTGCACATCTGCTCTTCATTCGAGGTACTTACGAATAATAGGGGCACGGGCTGATTGACAACCGCTTCTTCTTTAGTCCGCCGACGACCGGAAAATAACATTGGGAAGGACGCCGGTTGGGCGGCCGGATTCCACTTTCGTCATCCTTTGATGGATAGGGGCATGTCGAGAGTGACGCGTGTGCCTTGCCCCAGTTGACTCTCGATTTCTACTCTACCGCCATGCAGAGTCATGATGCTCTGGACAATTGCCAGACCCAGGCCTGTGCCACCCGAAGCTTGCGCGCGTGAGGTATCCACGCGGAAGAAACGATCAAAGACTCGCGGCAGGGCATCGGCTGGAATACCGCTTCCGGTATCCGAAACATCGATGCGAACCGACCCGTTTTCGGCGTTCGCGCCAAGCCGGATCAATCCTCCCGGCGGTGTGTGTGCCAAGGCATTTGAGATCAAATTGCCGACAGCGCGTTGCACGAGCTTGCGATCCAGTTCGGCCATCAGCGGCACCTTGCTGGAAAGGGTCGCAAGTGAGATAGAGTTCTCCTCGGCCGAAGCCTCGTAGTACTCGCGCATAGCATCGAGCAGTTCACAGACGTTCACGGCTTCGCGATGCAAATGGGTCAACGGGCTTTCTGCGCGGGCCAAGAACAAAAGATCGCTGATAAGTTCCGATAACCGCACCGCTTCTTCCAGGCAGGACTCAAGCACGTCACGATACTCGTCGATGGTTCGTGCACGGGCAAGCGCTACCTCCATTTCACCGCGAATGTTGTTCACCGGAGTGCGCAGATCGTGTGCAATATCGGCGGAGAACCGGGAGATTCGCTCAAATGATTCTTCCAGTCGGTCCAACATTTCGTTGAACGTTCCAGCCAGCGAAGCCAGTTCGAACGGGTATCCCTCCGCCCGGATACGCTCCCGCAAATTGGTGGAACGGATGTGGCGGGCCGTCGTCCCCATCTCTTCGACGGGTTGAATGCCATGGCGCGCAACCTGGTAACCAATCAATGGAAACAGGACCGAAGTTCCCGTAAGGATCGTCCAAAACCAAAAGCGATAGCGTGCCAGCAATTCTTCCTTTTGCGAGACGTCAATCGCAATCTGAAGCGTGTCGGTTCCCGTCGGGGGTGAGCCGACTGCCGCGGTCGCGCTGGTGACCCGGAATGGTCGTCCATCAGCTCCTTTCATCGGCATGGCGCGGTCTGATTGACTTCGGGATGGCGCGCCAAATTTCGATAGGTCCAATTGTTCTGCCATGCCCGGGGTCATTAACAGGAGCTGATTCCGTGAATCCAGAAGGCGAACATAAAAGTGTTCGTATTTTCGCGCCGCCGATTCCAGTTCAATTTCCTCGTGCAGCGCATCCCAGTCGTCCGGCCGGTCGCGCAACATCGTTCGTAGGACGTGCAGCTTGTCGGCGAGAAACTGGTCCGTGCTTCTCTCCAATTCCGAGCGAAGCACAAAATAAAGGCTCGCGGTAGAGGCAAACACGAGAAACAAACCGGCGGCGGCGTATCCAGCGGTCAAGCGAAACGCCAGAGTCCGCCACCATCGGGCGAGTGAGGCGACTCTACTGTTCCAATTCCAAGACATAGCCGGCGCCCCGAACGGTATGGATCAGCTTGAGAGGAAACGGTTCATCGACTTTGCTGCGTAACCGCCGCACATTGACGTCAACCACATTCGTATCACTGTCAAAATTCATGTCCCAAACCGCTTCGGCGATCAGGGTGCGCGACAGCACTTCCCCGGCTCGGCGCGCAAGCAATGACAATAGAAGAAACTCCTTTGTCGTCAGCTCGAGCCTTTGGCCGGCGCGTGTGGCACGATGCCGCAATACGTCGATCTCCAGGTCGGCCATGCGTATGGTTTCCTGCGGCCGCGGCGCGGCACGCCGCAGTAGCGAACGAACACGAGCCAGTAGTTCGGAAAACGCGAACGGTTTTACCAGATAGTCATCTGCGCCCAATTCGAATCCCCGGACCCGTTCGTGTACGGCGTCGCGCGCCGTAAGAATAAGCACGAGTGCCTGACGATTTCTTTCGCGCAATCGGGAAAGGACCTGCCAACCATCCAGAACGGGCAGCATGAGGTCGAGCACGATCAGGTCAAATTGCATTTCCAGCGCAAGATTCAGCCCGTCCGCGCCATCTCCGGCAAGATCAACCACGAATCCCGCTTCGCCCAGTCCCTTTCTCAGGAACCTTGCGGTCTTGGCTTCATCTTCAACGACCAATATCTTCACTTCTGAATCCCCTGGCTCGCCGAGCTGGAACCTGGTCTTGCGGGTCCGCGCTGGGTGCCGCTGTTTGTTTCAGAACGCCACTCTTAGCGCAAACTGGATCTCGCGCGGAGTGCCCGATCCGACCGGGCTAATCGGTGTGGTTGTGTTGACGGTAGTGATGATGCTGCCGAAGCCGGTCGTGTTCGACGGATTGAAGGTGGACTGCGGTGGGCCTAGCTGCGGGTGATTGAAGAGGTTGAAAAACTCGGCACGAAACTCGAGGTTGGCGCGCTCCGTAAGCGAGACGTACTTGCCAACGCCGAGATCCACTTGCCAGGTGCCAGGTCCGCGCAGGAGGTTGCGGGGCGCGGTGCCGAATTCGTAATCGCCGGCTGCATTAATCGGGGGCGCGGCAAACGCCGCGGGATTAATCCACTCCGCCACGGTTCTGCCCCCTGGCGGAGTGAGAGAAACGCCCGGAACCAGATCGGGACGTAACGTCCCAGAAGATCCGTCTACCGCTGTGGCACTGCTGGGCATTAGCACATTCACCGGGAAGCCGGTGCGAGCCAGCGCGGTCGTTGTCAGCTCCCAGTTGCCCAGTACGGAGCTTGCAATCCCGTTGTCGTTCAGCATCCGCTTGCCCCGGCCGAAGGGCAGTTGATAGACCGCATTGCCGTTGACTACATGGGTGGCGTCCCAGGCGCCGCTGGCGCGATCACAGGCCTGGCACAACGCATTCTGCGGACTTATTTCGTCGCCATCTCCGCTGCCGTTGGAGCCGTTGTCAATCTCGTGCGAGTAGGTGTAATTGGCCGCCACGAGTAGGCTGTGGGAGAACGGGCGTCGCAGCGCCACCGAGAGACCGTTGTAGGAGCTCGAACCGATTGAGCCGCGCCAGGGGATGGCAGGAGAATTGAACCCATATGCCGCATATTGCGCGAGCCCCGTGGCCGGATCGATCAGGTTCACCACGCTGGTCTCCAGCAGATGCACGCCATGGCTTCCCAGGTAGTAGACCGCGCCCACAAAGTTGTCGGGCAGCGCCCGCTGCGCTGAAAAGCTCCACTGCTCAACATACGAGTCCTTGCGGTTCCGTTGCTCGGCGTTCGGTGAGAGGGTTCCCGCAGTAAAAAACCCATCGACCGGATAGGTGAGCTGCAGACTCGAACTGCTTTTCACGGAAAAAGACGGCACTTCGTTCTTGGCTGGCAGATTCTGGTCGTCCAACTGTCCGTCTTCGTGATAGATGCCGTACCCTCCTCGAATCACCGTCTGGCCGTCCTTCCAGGGGGTCCAGGCGAAGGCCACACGGGGATCAACATCGCCATCGTTCTGCTGGCCAAAGCTGGCCCCCGCGCCGCAGAATCCCTGCGGACCGCAGGTGGCGAAGTCGAATGGGTTGGCCAATCCTTTCGCTTCGTGGAAAAGATCGAAAATGGTGTAGCGCACTCCCAGGTTCAGGGTGAGATTGGAACTCGCCTTGTACTCGTCCTGCGCGTACCCGACATAGTCATTCTTGCGCAAGTGATTCACTGGCAAGGCGCCTGATAGCTTGGCTCTTGTCACCAGATTCGCGGCCAGGTCCTCCACCGTGGAAAAGGTAATCACTCCGTGTTCCTCGGACGACTGATTCAATTGAACGCGCCGAATCTCCGCTCCAAACTTGAAGGTATGCCGGCCATGAACCCAGGTGACGTTGTCGATCCACGAAAATGTGTTCCCTACGTAAATGCTGTAGTAATCATAGTTCTGGGTGATGAATCCCGGCCCAGGACCAGTGGCAATCGCAATCTCATAGGGGATGCCGGTCTCATTTAAGTTGTAAGTGTTGGAGGTGGCGCGATTGAATCCAAACTTGGCTTCATTCACAAGAGTGGGACTGAAGATGTGCAGCAATTCGAGCGCGCCGTTGACTGGCGCAGACACCCTTTGCTGCAAGTCCGTCGCCGAAGCCGAAATCGGCTGCGTGTCCACTGACCGGTCGTAATTGAATCGCATGAAGCCCGTGGTGGCTGCGGAGAAATGCTGGTCGAGGCGCACCATTGCCGAACCTTCGTTGACCACCTGCGTGCAGGAGCAGGTCAGCAGGTCGATGTCAGGCGTCAAGGACGTCAGAATCGTGTGGGGACCGGCTCCCGGGAAGGCAGTGATGACCGGGTAGATTGGCGACGAGGTCGGAACTGTTGCGATGAGCGCCGCGCTCGGCACGTCGCCGCTAACCGGATAGCCCCAGTTTTGCCGGTAAATTTCCGAAGCGATGAAGAAGAACGTCTTGTCGCGCTTGAGGGGGCCGCCCAGCGCTCCGCCAAACTGGTTCAAATGAAGCGGCTGCTGCTTTTCCCCATTGGAGGCCCATTCAGGCACGGGCGCGTCAAAAGCGCCGTTGCGGAAAAACTCGAAAAGGCGCCCGTGGAAACGGTTGGTGCCCGATGGCGAGGTGACGGCCAGCTGCGGACCGCCAGTGGCTCCTTCCTCGGCGGATGCCATCAGGGTATCGACGCGGAACTCCTCGATCGCATCCAGCGGAATAGCCAGCCGCACCCATGGGCGCTGCGTCTGATTGACGACGTTGGTTGCGTCGACTCCGTCGTAGGTCCAGTTGCTGTCGTCAAGGCCCCGTCCGGCGAACCGGATCGTCCGCTGGTTGCTGCCGCCGGTGTCAATGGCGCCGGGGACGAAAGCTGTCAGCGCAGCCCAGTTGCGGCCGTTCAGCGGCAATTCATCCGCCTGCTCTCTCTCGATCAAGCCGGTCACCGCGCTGGTGTTGCGGTCCATCAGCGCGGAACTGGCGGACACTTCCACGCGTTCTTTGCCACCCGAGACTTGCAGGGTCACATCCAGCGTTCGGGTGCGGCCGATGACCTCTTCGACGTCAACGAAAGTGAGCGATTTGAAACCTTCATGCTCAAACGTGATGGTATAGATCCCGACCGGCAACTCCGGGATGTCGTATGTCCCGGCGGGAGAGGAAATCGTCGTGCGTTCCAGTTTGGTGGCGATTTGTATGGCGGTGACATGGGTCTGCGGAAGAACCCGGCCCGAAGGGTCAGTCACGGTGCCGCCCAATCCCGCGCGATCAATCTGCGCCGGCGAAAAGGCCGTCAAGCACAAAACAGATCCGACGACAAGAAACAACGCCAGGATGGAGTGGCCGAACATCCAGCAGATGCGTTGGAAGGCTGGGTTTTCAAATAATCGCATCCTTCCTCCCGGAGCGTTTGGATTGTTGGCGCGATTAATTAACCAAGGAGGCTATTCGCACTGTGTTGCGTTGCTGTGAAGTGCACATCAAGATTCTGTATAAATCAGATTACAAGAATGTAACCTTTCCGTCATGCTTGAGTTTATTTCAGGCGTTTCCTGAAAGCACAGCGTTTAGGGAGCTGCCTGCGTTTCGAGCCGTCTAGCATAGTCCACATTTCTCCTGCCTTCGAGAAGCCAGCCTGGCCGCCAAGGCAAACGTCAATGGTAGGACGGCCGAAGTAGCGGAGCTGATTGCGAAGCGCCCCGGCTTTCTTCGCGACTGCAAGTCTGTATTTCCCACGCCCGAAAGCATTAGAAAAAGGTCGCTGATCCAGGCCGCCGATGCAACATGACAAGAATGTAATCTCCGCGTCATGGTGCCGACATAGCTCGCTTGTTAGGTTTTCGATTGCGGGCCCTGCTCGTATTTCCACTATCCACCAAGATGTCGCACGGCTGATTCCGGTTCCGTGATGAAAAAATCCATAAGGAGGATGCTCCAATGCCCCCAAGCAGTTCTCGAACTAACTCTCCCAATAAATCCAGAATCAAGTATTTGCTCGTCGGCCTGCTGGCGGCGGGGCTGAGCGCTGCCGCGTTCGGTCAGTCCGCGCCTTTTCCGACCTATCAGGTCGGCCAAAACAAGAACGGGACGCAGGGCCCGGACTATCCGTCGACCTTATCCACCCCGTGGGTCGTCAGCGACGGCACAATTATCACCCCGGCGGGTACGCCCGTCTACCTTGGCATCACGACCCGAGCCAAAGCCATCGCTCTGAATCCTAATACCAGCACGCACACTGCCGCCGTGCTTCAGATGGGTGCTCCACAAGCGGTTACGATTTTCAATACCCAGACCGGCGCTGTCCTTCAGACCTTCAACACACCATATCTGAACTCAAGTGGCGGGACCAGCTACGATTCAGACGGCAGCCAGAACGGTATTGCCTATACACCGGATGGCCTGCACCTGCTGTTCAGCCAGGATGGCTACAACAGCGCTTACGGCTCGGGCACGGCTTACGTTACCGTCGCCAATGTCGACCCGAACACGGGGTTGATCACATCGACCGGCGGCTCAAACCCCTACCCCGTGCAAGTCAGCGTTCCCATCGACGTCAACAGCGTGATCCCGCAAAACGCGCCGGCATCATGGGGCCTTCTGACCCACGTCACTTGCTTCGGAAACAGCCCTGGGGGGACCAGCGGCAGCTTTGATATCCCGTGCGGCTACCCCACCTCGATTTTTTCGGATGAAACATTCTCTTCCTATCCCATGGGCATCGCGATCTCGCCGAATGGCGCGACTGCTTACGCAGTGCTCAACACCAACGACACGCTGACCAGCATCAACCTCGCGAGCCCCGCTGAGGGCCCGGAGATCCGCGTCGGTAACGTCCCGCACAGCGTCGTGATTTCGCCAGATGGCAAGACCGCGTATGTCTCCAACGAAGCCGGGAGAATTGTCACCCAGAACGATTTCCAAGGGTATTCCAACGGCACCCCAGTCGTGGCTCAGTATCCGACTGGCTCCACGGCTACCGGCACGGTTTCCGTGGTCAGTCTGTCCAGGTTTACGGTCACCGGCAGCATCAACGTCGGTCTGCATCCGACCGGTATGGCCTTCTGGGGCAGGTACCTGTTGGTTGCCAATACCTATAGCGACAGTATCTCGGTCATCGACACGACCACGAATAGAGTGGCGTCGACAATCGCCCTCGGGCTGCCAATCGGCGTGCCCGGCCAGGGTCCAGCCTATGGCGCGGGGCCGAACTCGATCGCAGTCGATAGCGTCAACAATATCGCCTATGTCGCGCTTTATAACGCCAACGCAGTCGCCGTGGTCAATCTCAACGGCTTCGCCAGGAATCCCGTCCTGGGCCTGATCCCGGTCGGCTATGCACCGAGCTCGGTTGCTCTGGACGCGGCGGACGGTGAACTACTGGTTGCCAACGATAAGGGAATCGGCAGCACCGGCTTCAATGTGTCGCAGCCTCCGACGAATACGGCAGAAAATTCGTACGCTAAGTATTACGGTGTGACCGACCTCAACACCCACGAGGACCTTGGCATGGCCAGCATCGTCCCCATACCAAACAGCTGGACGCTGGCGACGATGACGCAGCAGGTCTACCAGAACAACCACTGGGATCTGGCGATGAATATTGCGAGTGCCTCCGGCGGCAACCGGGGTACCAGACCGGTCGCAATCCCAGCCAAGATCGGCAGTCCTTCGCTGATCAAGCACGTGTTCGTCATCATCCGTGAAAACCGTACCTACGATCAGATCCTGGGAGACGTGGTGGGCGGCAACGGCGACGCCTCCCTGGCAGTTTTTGGCGACAGCTCGACTTATGCAGAATACCCTGTCGTAACACCCAACGCGCACGCGCTGGTGCAACGCTTCCCGCTTCTGGACAACTTCTACGACCCAAGCCGCCAGTCGGCCGACGGTCACAACTGGATCGTTCAGGCCATGGCTCCTTACTCCGACGACATTCAGTCGCCGGACTGGCTGCGCGATTACCCCTCCAACGGCGGCGACGCGCTCGCCTACCAGAAGGCGGGACATCTGTGGGACCAGGCTGCGAAGGCCGGCGTCTCGTTTAAGAATTATGGAGAGTACATCGAGTACAACACGTTCAACGTGCCGGGCTGCACTCCGAATAACATTTACGCCGGTTCCATTCCATTACCGTTTACTCTTTCGGACAGCTGCGAGCCGAGCTGGACCGATTTCTACAACGACACACTGGAATACGAGAATGGGAAGGAGCATCAGCTTCAGTACTACAACGACATCGGCTCGGTCTCCCCGCTCCCGAACCTGATCAACCACACAGTCCAAAGCTACCCGCAGTTCGATTTGGGCATCCCCGATCAGTACCGGGTCGATGTCTGGAGCCAGGACTTCGCCAAAGACGTGGCGCATGGTACGGTGCCCCAGCTGGAATTCATGTGGATCAGCTCCGACCATACCGGCGGGCCACCGAACGCAACAGCCATGCAGGCCGATAACGACCTGGCCCTTGGCCGCTTTGTTGACATCATCAGCCACAGCCCCATTTGGTCGTCTTCGGCAATCTTCGTCGAAGAAGATGACGCGCAGAACGGCGTCGACCACGTGGACGGTCACCGCTCCCCGGGCTATGTCATCAGCCCCTATGTCAATCAGGTGAACCCCGCAAAGGCCGGGCCTGGGGTGGTTGTCGAAGACAGCACCTTCTACACGCAGGTCAATATGACCCGCACAATCGAGCAGATCCTCGGCCTGACGCCCATGAACCAGAACGACCTCGTGGCCTCGCCCATGAGGACGCTTTTCATCGACAACCCGCCACCAACGAACTTCCTTCCCTGGACACACGTGGCGAACGGGGTCCCATTGACTTATGGCGTTGCAGGATATGTGGCCCCCTCGAACATCAGCCTCAACATCGGCAGCCCTGCGGTTAAGGATCTTCCGGCGAGCCCCGCGGCCAAGGCTCTGCAGACTGCCTGGCAACAAAAGAAGGCGGAAATCTTCGGAGCCAAGTATCACATTCCCGACTCCGAGGACCCGGACATCGTCAGCCACTACGACTGGTATGATGCCACCGGGTATAGAGTCCCCTTCCCCGGTGAAAAGACCGTACGGTGGCCGAGCGACTTCAAGAATCCGGCGCCCACCACCGCCGACGTCGACGACTAAAAACACGTACCGTCTGACAACACCCCTCCCCGATTCACCGGGGAGGGGTTTCATTTGGCTTAAGAATGTCCACCCGACTGGCAGGACAAACCAAGCTACTCACAAACGGATCGGCTTCTGGGAACTCTGAGCTGAGCCGAACAACGTCGGCGATTTGGTTTCCCTGCAAGCGTGTCGCGAGCTATTGCGCATCCTGAACGCAGCGGAATCCGAGAGCCCCCGAACGATCCATACTGGGAGCCATCATCAGCAGTTTTCCGTGCTGACTTAACTTGTAGGCTTGCGGGAAGTACCAGATCGAGCCCTGGGGCCGGTAGTAACTGCCCCCGCGCAAAATTCCTCCCACCGTGTGCTCATCCTGAAATTCCTCGGTCCACTGCCAGACATTTCCAACCATATCCATGACGCCGAATGGGCTTGCGCCTCGCGGATGCGCATCCACTGCATCGGGTCCATGCATGGTGCGCGCTTTGTCGGGAGCCGGAACGTTGTCTGCATTCCACTCGTTTCCCCAGGGGTACGCGCGGCCGTCGTTTCCCTGTGCGGCGTACTGCCATTCCCACTCATGGGGCAGACGCTTGCCCGCCCAGGCGGCATACGCTCGCGCGTCTTCGAGTGAGACCCAAGTTACGGGCTTATTGTCCCATCCCGAGGGATAGTTCCCGTCAGACCAGTCTCTGAGAAAGTTCAGGTCATCCTGCGGATGGTAATGAGCGGTATCGAGGAATTTCTTGAACTCAGCGTTGGTAACGGGATATTTGTCGATCCAGAACGACTTGATTTGCATGGGGTGATCATGAAAACGCCGCGGCGAGTCCTCCCAGGGGTACTGGACGTCTACGCCGATATCATCGAATCCCTCGATCTCGATGCCCTCCACGCGGAACTCAAAATCTGACTCCGGAATCTTCACCATGCCGGCCGGCGATCCGGAGGGGGGCTTGGTGGCAGCGATCGGGACAATCTGCTGTGGCAAGACGTTCCATTCATGCGAGTAACTGGCTAACGGCGTCGCGCTCAGTTCTTTCATTTTCGCCATGAGCTTCTCCATTGCTGAATCCGGAGCCGCTGGAGTGGCGAGCAGTGCTCCGTATCCGTGCGCTTCAATGGGAAAACTCAGCGCTGTATTGCCCTCGGCCGTCTTTGCGGGTTTGAGTTCCACGCCATGGTAAAGGTCGAAGTATCGCATGCCCTGTTGTGCCGCGATCGTCACTTGCGGCCCGTCAACGTTGTACTCGTTGCGATTGACGATGGTCCAAACCGTTTGTTGCTTCAAGGGCCAGCGGCTGGCGAAGACGCCGTAGCGCAACATGGGCGCCAACGGTTCCCAGTCATTACTAATCAGAAATGGAGCGACCGCGCGTTCGATGGTCGCTACTCGACGGGTCGCTTCGGCATCGCGGGGCGTGATTCCATTCCAGATTCCCCAGATGTTCTCCCAACTCTCCCAGCCCACACCATTGAAGAACGCAAACTGCAGATCGTCGGTCTTATCCCGATTCCAGCGGTCCGAGATGTTGACCATGTGGCGCGATTCCAGCCACTTGTACCGGTCAACCATGGGCACGAAGGGGAATGAGTATTGCCCCCAGGTCATTACGTTCCACGCCAAAGCCTCATCCGATGGCCCGCCTTCGGGTTCAAAGGCAAGGGGGTGTCCGATCTTCTCGGCTGCTTGCGAAAAAGCCAGAGGAACTCCGTCCTGGGTGTCGCCATTGATGCCGTCTGCACCGATTTGCTTCATGAGTTGGGCAATGGCGTCCGGCCAGTCCGTACCCGGATCTCTGGTCCCTTGGTCCCACATCATCATCGGAAATAACACGCGCACACCGCGGCGATGAAAGTCAGCGATCATCTGCCGCACCCCTGCAATTCCGCCTGGCATGGAGCGGATCATGTCCTGCTGATTGCGATTGTCAATGCCCATGTTCGGATAAGTGGGCCAGATGAGCACGGCGTCAATTCCGCCGTATCTTCTCTCCAGGTCGTCCAGGTAGCGGTCAACGGTGTAACGGTGCGCAATCGGATCGTAGAAGTAACGATCCTCTACCATCATCTGGGGCTGGAAGAAGCTGGACTGGGTCCACTGAAGAGCAGGAATTTCGTAGCGAGATCCGTTGTATCCAATACGGATACGGCGCTCGGCGCGCCAATGCCGGATGTCAGCCAGCCAGGCGCCGTGTTCACCTTGCGAGCAGGCCGTTGAACCACCCTCCCAGGCTCCTCTCATGGTCAGGCATGATGGAGAGGGAATCTGCTGGCGCTCCGGACGAAAGTGCGTATCCTGAGCAGGGATCGATTTGCTACCAAGTATGAGCAAAAGAACGAAACATGGCGTGGTCCAGGACTTCATGAGTATCAGGCGCTCCTGATTAGAGATTTTCCCCTCGAATCGGCGTAGATGCTTCTCCCGGTCGGCCTTGCCGATCGGCGCGGCTCACCCCTGATCGAATCGTGCTCGAAAGCCCGCCGTATCAGACGCTGGGATCGCGAGTGTAAACTGGACTTCAGCATCGCGATATTAGTTGAAAGGTTTCAAATGCCGGAAGAACCCTATGCGCTGCCCGGATCATTGTCAAGAACAAAAGGCCACACCATTTCCACTATTGCCCCTTGGCGCGCCTGTGCCAAGTAACTACGACGAAAGTCGTCAGTAAAGAACCCTGCAGACGCTCTCTGCCAAACGTGTCTCGCTTGGGACTCGCCAACGGTGCTTTCGTAAATCCAGTGTAGCAAGGCTTCCCCGGCTAAGCTCCCGTCGATTTATGCTAGATTGTTCTCGAAAGGTCGGTTGCAGCGGTTCACAGTACATGGCCAAACTTACGCCCACCAGCCAGGTTACGATGCGAGAGATCGCAGAGCAAGCCGACGTCTCGATCGGCACGGTTTCTCATGTCGTCAACGGCACTGCTGTGGTTCGGCCAAAACTCAAATTGCGTGTTCTGAAAGCTATCCGAAATCTTGGATTTCAACCCAGCGCGCTGGCACAAGGCATGCGCCGCAATCGCATCCGGATGTTGGGAATCATTGTCCCCGATATCACCAATCCCTTCTTCCCCGCAGTCGTGCGCGGAGCGGAAGATGTAGCCTTCAACGAATCTTACCGCGTCATCCTGTGCAACACTGACAACAAGCCGGCCAAGGAAGCATTGTATGTCGCCGAACTCAGGTCCTTTCGAGCATCGGGACTCCTGATCATTCCTGCTGCCGGTAGCGACATCGTCTCCGAACTCTCTCCCGATCCCTCTGGCATTCAGAGAGTTGTTTGTATCGATCGCTGTCCGGCGGGTTGGACAGGGGACGCGGTGGTCGCCTTGAACGAAACCGGCGCCTACCAGGCGACGAAATACCTGATCCAGTCCGGCCACAGGAATCTCGCGCTGATCACAGGACCTTCACTCCTTGCCAACTCGGTCGAACGCCTTAACGGTTTCCGAAAGGCCTTGTCTGAGGCTCGGATCGCCGTCTCTCCCGAATTTATTCAGGAAGCGGCGTTCGATAGTCGAAGCGGCTACGAAGCAGGCACGCGATTGCTGCGCATGTTGCCCCGGCCAACCGCAATCCTGGCGTGTAACGACATGATGGCCCTAGGCGTGCTTCGGGCGCTGCACGAGCGCGGGTTGAGGTGCCCGGAGGACGTTTCGCTCGTGGGCTTCGATAATCTTGAGTTTTGCGAATACACCAGTCCGGCGCTCACCTCCGTCTACCAGCCTGGCTACCAGATGGGGGCAGCCGCTGCCCGTCTGCTCATCGAGCGCATTAACGGTTTGCAGGACCCGCCGAAGCGCATCGTATTAGAGACTGAACTGAAAGTGAGAAATTCCGTCTTGCCGATCGCCAGCGCGGCCGACTTTCCCTCGCAGTCTGTTCGCCCTAGCAAGCGAAAGGCGAAACCTGTGCTCGCAGGTTAGTCTTGTATTTCTCATCATCGTCCCCTGCGTCGGCGACCACACCCAGGTTCGAGGCTGTGTTTTCGGATCAGCTTAATATTCTTGGTCTCAAGGGCGGCCCGCTTGAACTGAGGTCAATTCGCTAGCGCACAGAGTAAAGTTGATATCCGTAGCCAGGCAGGGACACAGAAAGCAACCCTGTAGCGGCCTGGGCAGGCTGATCCACAGACAAATCTGCGAATTCACGCGCACTAATTGCCCCCAGATCTACGCTCACGGTTTGCGCCGTCGCTTGAAAATTAAAGACCGCGAGAATTCGCTCCGATTTATCTGCGCTGCACCGAAGGATGGCATAAAATTTGGTGTCGTCCTGCGTCGGGATCTGCCGTCGGGTGCTGTCCAGGTAAAGCGCAGGGTGGTTGGCTCTCATCTTCAGCAAGGCGGCGCCCGCTTTTGCAGGCACAGTTACCGAATTGGCTGGACCGCAATAGCAGACCACATCTCCGCTCGTCGCCAGCAGAGCCTCGACGAACTGCTGTTGCTTCGCGTTCTGCATCTCAGGAACGGGAGCATAAAGAGATCCGCCGACGGCCAGCACGCGATCATGGTAGCTGCGCAGCGCAGCCTCAAGGATGCGCGGATCGCCTTGTTCGACGCTTGCCTTCAGAGGGTTATTGCCTTTCTCCCACCAAACGCCGAGGCCGTAGTCATAGATATTCGTCCAATGCCCTTCAGTGACCCAGCCGACGGGATCATCAGAATGAAAGGCACCCCCACCTTCCGGCTGCGAAAACGTATGGCCATAACTGGCAAGCGGTCCGGTAATGCGACGGTTACCCTTTTCCCACGTGTACCCGACGTACCAGTTCACGGCATCAATAACCATTCCATCGAGACCCGTATCCATCCAGAAACGGACAACCTTCTCAGCCTCGTTTGGCCAGGCGTCGTCGAGCCAGTTATATTGCGGAAGGTGAACCGTAATGCCGTCTTTGTCTTTCCCGTGCCACCGCGTCCAGTAGTAGCGTTGGCAATGCTCGTCCCACTGCCAGAATTCTGTTTTGAGAGCGTCGTAGTTTGGCAGTGCGGGACGCATGAAAAAGTAGCTGTTCGATTTCACCGGGGGAAGAGGTCCGTCAGCGCTGCTGCTCCAGAAGAACATCCTTGTCTCGCGGCTCTCTCGTCCGGCGCGGACATCCGCGCAGGCCTTCCGGAACTGGATCCCATCAATGCTGCTGTAACCTAAGTTCTCGAACGCTATGACACGGATTCCGAGTTCATGTGCGCGACGGACCATCCAGCGGAAATCGTCCATGCTGCCGATGCCAGGATCAAGACGATAGCGATCAATGGCGTCCAGCCCGCCGTAGCTGTTGCCTCCTTCGGCAGGAGCAAAAATTTCGAGCGCATCAATGCCCTGATCCCTCCACCGTAGAAGCTGTTCCTCCGCCTTCGAGTGGTCGAGTGACAAATGTTCGAAACGCCAGTACTTTGTCGCAGGCCTCAGTTGCACGCGATGAATTGCCGCCACAGTGCGGTCAAAATACTGCCTTTGAATTGCATGGCCGGGCGTCGCCCGTTCTGGCCAATCCCCGGCTCCGGATAACGTCGAGGCAACGGCTAGAAAGCCAATACCGAGTGCCAGCGACTTTCTCATCACCCAATCTGCAGCACATCTTGTCAAGTTGTCTGCCGCGCCGGAGAATTTATTGAAACGATTCAACTCGAAGAGCCACATTAATCCCCGCCTTTTGAATTTGTCAAGGAAGCAATTGCTCACCCGCACTCCGGTCAGCGAACTCTATTTCGGGTCTTCCGCACATTTCCCCCCGGCCAGCGCTCGCTTGACAGTCTTGCTGCCTGGAAGGTAAAAGCCTTTCGAAGATTGGGCCTTTTTATTCAGAGACCGGCGGGACTACGGCTTCGCCTTATCGTGCAGCGAGACGGTTCGGAATCGTCATGCTGGAAAGAGAGCCCGCAGTGCGCGGTCGGTCGTGATACATGATGAATCCGCCTGGTTGGCCAGGACCTCTTCGATGCTCGGTCGGGTTTTAATTCGGGCTGCGGTGTGTGTTGGCTTGACGGCGTTATGGTTGAACGCCTTCGCAGGCGAGGGAGT
>Ga0335072_10003822_pt1 | contig 22527 bp, 23 predicted proteins | sample Lox_Sample_21_FD_206725 | JGI IMG/M metagenome (GOLD analysis project Ga0335072, IMG submission 206725) | Soil microbial communities from Loxahatchee National Wildlife Refuge, Florida, United States - Lox_Sample_2.1 | ecosystem: Environmental > Terrestrial > Soil > Wetlands | place: USA...
CTGTTAATCAACGGGTCGCTGGTTCGAGTCCAGCACCGGGAGCCATTTTGAACACAAAACCCTCGTGAAAACGGGGGTTTTGCCTTTTTCGGAGCGGTGTGCGAAACCGCGGTGGCATGGGGCAGAATGGGCGGCCTAACGGGGTCCTCTGCGCGACCAAGCGCGCAAACTACGCTCCGCCGCGCCGGCATGCGCTTCGGAAATGGTATATCGAAGTACTCGACGGTTAGCCGGACCGGGACGATGAATTGCTTTACTGCACTTCGGGCGGCGGTCTCCGCAAACGGCCCAACGCAGCGAAGATAAGTCCGCAAGTTACGAGTAATCCGTGGACATATCCGACGTGCGCCATGCTGGACCAAATGAAGCCGATCGCGATGGCAACCGCGATGAAGCCGGCGAGCACAAAAATATAGCCTAGCGTGCTCGTTTGCCGCTCGAGTGAAAATACGCCCACGAGATAGGCCGCCGGAACGAGGAGCGGTATTCCTGCCTTGACGCAAAGCGCAACCCCTACGGCAACGGAGAGTAGCGCGGCTGAGGATCGCAGGAACGCTCGCTCGCCAGCGGTCGGTGGATGACTTGGGCCTTGGATCATGATGGCACCCTGATCACGGCGGTGTCGTAAAGCCGTCGATTACGAGGACCGGACAGTGGGCGTAGCGCGCGATGCGGTCAGACACGCTACCAATGAGGAAACGCGTCACACCGGAGAGACCGCGTCGTCCGACAATGATAAGGTCGGCGCCGACCTTTCGAGCCGTGTCCACAATCGCTTCCGCGGGGTGTCCGCCTTCGACGACGAGCAGCTCGGCGTTTACGCCGCGGCGCTTTCCTGACTCAATGAGTTCAGCGGCTGCGGATTCGTAGAACTTGCGCGCTTGCCGGCGCGAGTCCTGACGCTCGTCTTGGGTTTCCGCATGCTCGGCGTGTCTTGCAACTGAGACTAGCTGCAGACGCGCCCCAAACTTTTCGGCGATGCCGACTCCGTATTCGAACGCGCGCCGCGCGTGATCGGATCCATCCCAGGCGATAACGATGTGTGAAAACATACAACACCTACCAGTGCCGAATCGACGGAAAGAGAATCAAGAGAATGATCGTGAAGGCAAGAATGTACGAAAGATATGCCGCGATCACGCCGGACTGCGTGGCGCGCACAAGGCTGGCAACTGCGAGGAATGGTGCTGCGATCGCGCGGTAAAACGGCAGATCGAAGTACGGGCGAATGTAGCTTGTATAGGTCTTGACCTGGCCGACGACGCTAATCTCGCGGACGGTGCGCATAGCCGCGTCAAGAATGACCCGCGTTGGGTTTGCATAGCCCGTCCCGGTATACTGTGTCCAGGCTCGATACGGCTCACCCGACGTCCAGACCATGGCTTCGCGCGCACGTGGCCGGGAGAAGCAGCGCGCAAGTAGCCAAAAGAACAACAGAAACCCGATGAGCACCATTCCAAGACCGCTTGGCGAAATCGACGAGAAGCCTTCGAAGGTTGGTTGCACGAGCGGATACGTGCCGATCATTGCGCTCGTCGCCGGAACACCGGCTATTTCGTCAATACTTGGCGCAACAAGGTGCAAGAACTGAGCGGCCACGACACCGATCGCGATGATCAAAAGTCCCCCCAGCGCGAGACTCACGCCACGCAAGGGCGATCGGCTGCCATACCCGCTTTCGAATTGGACGATTCGCAGAGCACCGAGAACGCTCGTTCCGATCAATTTGGTAAAAGTTACCACGGCAATGCCGGCGGCGATGCCAATCGTGGCGCCGGCGAGCGCAAAGGTAACTTCGCATGCAACGTTCCCAGTGCGAAACGCTTGCATGAGCGCTTCGAGGACCAGCCACTCGCCAACGAATCCGGCGAGCGGCGGCAGCGCAGCGAGTGACAAACCGCAAAGCAATATCACAATCGTAGTGAGTCGCATGCGCCGCGAGAGTCCGCCCAGCGCATCGAGCATCACCGTGCCACATTGGTCGGCTATGGCGGTAATGGCTAGGAACAGCGTGCTCTTCGCGACGGCATGCGCCGCAATTTGGACGAATGCCGCCGCGATGCCAAAACCCGCAAGAAGCGGTTGGTGAAGCGCCTGCCCGACAATCGCCACACCAAAGGCGGCCAAGATGATACCGCCGTTTTCGATGCTCGAGAACGCGGCCAGCCGGCGCATATTCAGCTGCGCTGCGGCCCAAGCAATTCCAAAGAACGCTGACAGCGCTCCAATAATGATCGCAACAATACCGAGCCATAGCGGAACGTTTGGAAATCCGACGATAAATCGCGTCACACCGTAGAAACCAACGTTGAGCGCTCCCCCGGCCATGAGGGCAGCGACGACCGATGGAGCCGCGCTGTACCCGTACGGAAGCCACGCCTGCATCGGCAGCATCCCAAACTTTGCTCCGAAGCCGACCAGAAGAAGCGCGAGCACTACGCCTGCCGCCGCGCCCGATAAGCTCGATCCCGCATTGAGCACGCTTGCAACTTCGAAGCCGCTTGCCCCGTGCGCGAGATAGAGGAGCGCTGCAACCATACACGCACCGGCAATATGCGTTACAGCGATTGTAATATACGAGGCGGAGGCTGCCTCTGCATCGGTCCCGGCGTAGGCGATCGCCCAATAAAATGTAAGCGCGAGTAGTTCCCACGCGAAGATGAAGAGAAGAATGTCCCCAGCCGAACAGGCGAGCACTGATGCAAAGAGAATCGCGCACGCGCTCGCCGAGGCTGTTCGGCCTGTTCGTCGCTCGTCGGACGAACGTGGGCCCAGAGCGAAGAGCGCGACAATCGCGGCGACGAGGCCGAGGATGCCGATAAAGAATGCCGCCGTCGTATCGAGTCGCAATGCTATGTGCGTCTGCGGGTACCCCAGCACGAAGATCTGCGCGTCCCCGTCGAATCCACTGAAAGCCGCCGCCAGCGACGCGATCCCTGCAAGCCCTAACAACGCGAAGCCACCAAGACGACCAATCCTGCCCGGAGCGACTACGGAAACTATCGCTCCGAGGATGCAGAGCCCGAGCGCATAGAGCAACTGTGTCATCGACTGGCTCCCCGCGCTATTGCGCGTCCAAGCGCGAGCCAAATACCGTGCAAGATTGTGAGCGGCGACGGCGGTGAGCCGGGGATCAGCACGTCGACAGGCAGCAACTTGCTAACTGGTCCAACGACGTCCGGAGAATTGGCGAATATACCGCCGGAGCAAGCGCTCGTTCCGAGTGCGATCACGATCTTCGGCTCGGGCATGGCGTCGTACGTGTGCTCTAAAGCTTGGGCCATGGCTTTCGTAATGACCCCACTTACGATCAGCACGTCCGCATGACGCGGCGTTGCGGTTAGGAAAATGCCCAATCGATTCGCATCGTAGAACGGATTGAAGATGGCCGCGAGCTCTTGCTCCTCGGATCCGTCGCTGCCGACGTCGATATGTCGCAGATGGACCGACCTCCCAAAAGCGCGCGCGCGCTGCTTGAGTGCTTGCACCGTTGGCCCATCCTGCGAGAGTGTGCCCAGTTCAAACTTCGGTAACGTGTTAAACGTGTCTGGCGCCGTGCGGGTGCATTCACCGCACTGAAAACACCGTAGATGATCGATATGCAGTCGGCGGCCTTCGCGAGTAATGGCATTTGAGAGGCAGACATCGGTATTGATGTCACCAACATCATGTTCCGAATCGACGACGTGAATTTCGCCACGATAGTCGGGCGGCATCGCGTCATTTCCATTGGGATATTTTGTCGTCAGGATGCCGCCACGGAGGCCAAAGCCAATCCAACTCATCGATCGACCTCCGCTTGCGATGCGCCGAACGAATGCTCGATGAACGAAAAATCCGTGAAGATGTTGCCGGGCAGCGACGGAACAAATAGCGGCCAATTGGCGTACGAGGCCGATCGAATCGCAACACGAGCGATTTCGCCGCTGGCGATTCGGACGAAGTAGAGCAACTCGCCTTGCGGCGATTCGACGCGCGCGAGTGCGGAGCCGGTGCTCATTTGGACGGGAACGAGGTGCGGCCCCGAGGGATTCGCATCAAGCGCGTTTCGGACCAATTGGAATGACCGTTGCAGTTCGGCGACGCGCACGAGTGCACGCGAGACCGCGTCGCCGTTGTGCTCGATGGCCTCCTCGGCAAGAAGCGGCGTATAGAGGTAGCCGTCCGTCGTCCGAACGTCGCTTGAGACGCCGCTGCCCCGCGCCACTGGTCCAACCCCGCCTTGACGCACGACGAGGTCATGCGCGAGACGACCGGTGCCGATCAGGCGATCCATGAAAGACTGCGTTTTGATAAGCCGCTCGACCGCAGTTCGCGCGTGGTGTTCTGCGAGGTCCAGATCCTTCGCGCAGGCTTCGCGTAATTTCGCCAGTGCGTCGAAGCGCGTGCCGCCGACGCAGATCACGCCCCGTGAAAAGCGATTCCCGGTCGCCTCGGCAAGAAGCCGATGAACGCGCTCCTTCGCGGCAAATACCTGCGCCGATCCCACGGAGAGGGAACCGTCCTCGGCGAGTTTCGCAAGGGAATCCAGATGTTGATGGATGCGCTCAAGTTCAACCAGCACGGCTCGTGTCGCTCGCGCGCGGTCTGGCGCCTCGATCCCCATTGCGCGCTCGGCCGCGCGACAAAACGCGGCGGCGTGACTTGATGCAGTCGCTCCTGAGACGTGTTCGGCAACGAATGGAGCGAGTTCTATGCGCGTAGAAACGAACCGCTCCTCGAGTCCGCGATGTTTGAAGAACATGGACGGGTAGACGTCGATGAAGTCTTCACCCGCAGTCTCGACGATCCATCGAGCCGATTCGACAATGCCCGATCGCACGGGACCGTACAACACCGTCGAGACTTCCCGTGAATCGACGTCGCGCAGTTGCGCGGCAGAAACGACTTCGGTGAGCGGACGGTATTCGGGAAGGCCGTCGAGGCTAACGTCAAAGCGCTCCGTTAACTCGCGCTCGTACCAATCTGCGGCCGGAACGTGGGGGCTTAGCGCGCGAGCCGAATCAAAAAGCGGACCGGAAAGGTCGTGGAGCAGCCCCTCCTCCTCGACGACATAGTGCAAGATCGTCTCGGAATCCACACGATCCGCGAAGATCCAAGCAAGACGCGCGCCAGCCTCGATCCGGCGCTCCACGGTGGTCTGCAAACTCGCGGGCGACATCATCATGCCTGGCCTCCAATGATCTCACTTGCACGCTCAAGCAGCACCGACAGATGGGTCGGAACAAACAGGCCCAATCCGAGCACGACAACAAGAATCAAGAGCATCGAACCAATCGCACCGAGATCGCGCTCGCCGTGCGACATGCCCTCAGGCAAGAATCCTGCGGTGACGCCCATCGTCCAGCGTACGAGTCCCGCAAACGCGACCAGAAGCAATCCCAACGCGATCGCAGCTATCGGCCACGCGCCGCCGGAGAATCCGCCGGCCAATACCATGATCTCGCTGCGAAAGGTACCAAAGGGGGGCATCCCCGCAAGTGCAAGACCGGCCAGCGCAAAAAGCGTTCCGGAGATCGGCATTACCGCGACGCCTCCGGTGATGCCCGCGATCTCGCGCGTGCCAAATCTCGCGGCAAGCCTACCTGCTCCAAAGAAGGCCAGCGTTTTGGTTGCCGCGTGGTTGATTACGTGCAAGAGTGCCCCGATAACCGCGAGCCGCACGCCGAAAGCGAGTCCGCAGGCGATGATGCCCATGTGCTCGATGCTGGAGTATGCCAGCATACGTTTGATGTCGCGCTGTCGCAAGAGAAAGAACGCTCCTACAAAGAGCGAGAGTAAGCCGACGATGAAGAACAGCCGTTGCGTCATCGTTGGACCGAGCGCGGCGTTGGCGATAGACGCAAATCTGGTAATGACATAGAATGCGTCGGAGAGCAATACACCGGAGAGCATCGCGCTTGTCGGCGTTGGCCCGGCCCCGTGCGCGTCCGGCAGCCACGTGTGCATCGGCGCAAGCCCCATTTTCGTGCCGAAGCCGATCAGCGCTAAGAGAAACGCAAGGCGCAACGCGTCGCCATTGAGCTTGCTCGCCATAGCGATGTAATTGCTCCACTCGGGGGCATAGTGCGAACCGAAGACCGCTGTTCCTGAGGCATAGAGCACAACCACACCGATCAGCCCGATTGCCAGACCGCACGACGCGATGAGAATGTATTTCCAAGCGGCCTCGAGCGAGGCTTCCGTGCCTTGTAGGCGCACGAGCAACGCGGCGAGTATCGTCGTGACCTCGAGAGCGACCCATAAACCAGCCATGTTCGTGAGGAGCGGAACGACAGCCTCAGCGCACGCGAAGGCGTTGGTGAGAGCAAGAAACTCGCGGCGATAGCGTTCGTCGCCATCGGCCCCGATCGACTCTGCCCGTACGTACCACGTGCTGTAGATACCGACAGTTCCATAGACGATGCCAACGGGAATGAGAAATAGTGCCGAAAGTGAGTCGAGGACCGAGTGACCGTCGGCCGTCGCCTTTATGAGCCCAAGGATACAGGCCGCCGTGCCGAGACCGGCAATCGCAGTGAGCACGCGGGCTATCCGGGACGGGAGTACCAACGAGAGAATGGCTGCGATGATCGGAATCGCGATGATCGCGACGCGAAGTTGGCTCATCCTTGCAGCCTCTGAAAAACCGACACCGATGCCGCGGATTGTTGGTCGACCAACGCGCGAACGAGAACGGCGAACACGACGACCGCGACAAGGACATCGATCAGTAGAAGGATGCCGATGATAAACGGCAGCCCTGGCGCCAGCGTAATTGTGCCGAAGAACAACCCGTCCTCAAGCGTGAGAAAGGCGACAACCTGCGCGAGTGCATTTGGGCGGAGAATTGCCACAAGAAAACCGATGAACACCATGGAGAGCGCGGTGGCAAGGTCGGCCTTCGGTAAGAACGCTCCTTGATGAAGTGGCAGTTGTACGGATACGAGGATCGAGACGCCAATCAACGCGCCGGCGATCAGTAGTGAAAGCAGCACATTGATTCGGGCCGGTAGCTCGATGCGCGCCGAGATCCCGCGTGCGAGTGACTGCATGTAACGGGGCAGCAGAATGCCTTTAAAAAGCAGCGTCAGCCCCGCCAGGACGATAAGGTCCCATCCATGTTCAGTAATTCCGACGCCCAGGCAGATCGCCGCGACGAGCCACGCCTGCACGGCATAGACGCGAATGAACTCAGATATGACGACCGAGCGAAACAGAGTGAGCTGTACGACGAGCAAGAGCATCGCGATCGTTCCCGCAAATGCTTCGGGAACGGTCAGCTGGTGAAGAGTCATCCAACCCCCACGACAAAAGCGAAGACCGCCAGAATGGCCACAAGTAACCCAGTGGCGATGAACTCGGTGATTTTGTAGAGACGAAGCTTGGCAAACGTCGTTTCAATTGCGACGACAACTGCGCCGACCATAAGCATCTTTGCAAACAGTGTGACGACGGCAATAATGACCGACCCGATCGTTCCGGTCGAGGAAAGGCCCATCGGTAACAGCAGCACGTTGACGAAGACGGTGTAAAGCAGGAACTGCTTCATCGAGGAGCCCCACTTGAAGAGAGCCATCCAGGGACCAGAGTGCTCAAACCACCGCGCGTCATCGATCATGCCGAATTCGATCGTCGCGGAGGAACTCTCAATCGGTATGCGGCCGGTATCGACGAGCATCATCAAGAAGAACGCTGCGGTCGCTAGTACGTGCGCAGGTCGTAGCACGTCCGCTTCTGAGTGTCGCAATGCCGCATTCATCGCATACGGTAAATCCGTCCCGGTGATAAACGCCACCGAAAAGAACACGAAGATCAAGGTCGGCTCGACAAGGATCCCGACCATTGTCGCGCGGCTGCTGCCGATGTTCGCGTATTGCGAACCCGAATCGAGACCGGCTAGAGCCGTTGCAAAGCCGGCGAGTGCAAAAAGAAACGCGCCGCCAAGGATGTCACCAAAGGTCGCGCCCGGCAGAGGGTAGGTGGTGAGCACGGGGATGAGCGTCGCGATCGTCGCATACGATGCGCACGCGACATACGGAGCCGTGCGAAAAATCCAGGAGGCAGGTTCCGGCGTAAGCGTTTGCTTCCGGAAGAACTTTAAGATATCGCGGTAGGGTTGAAAGACCGAGGGGCCGCGCTTGCCGGCAATGACTGCCTCGGCACGCGCGATACAACCCGTTAGGAGCGGTGAGAGGAGCAAGAGCGTCAACACTTGTGCCGCTTGCACCGCGATGGGGTGTAAGATCAACCAGTTCTCCTGACAATAATCGTGACCGCATTGTCAGGAGTCATTGGCCTTACGGCAGTTTGCAACTGCACCCTTGCGTTGCGGGCGAACTCCACCGCCCGAGGCCTCCCTTCTACCCGGCGGTGGTGCTTCCTGGCAAGAGGAACGCGCCCGAGACCTCCGAAGGTCCCCGATTAATAGGCGATGGAGCACCGCCTCGAAACCGCCGCGTTGCGGCTGATGGCTCCTATTCGAGACACGTGATCGAATGGGGGCTTTTTTGTTTACATCTTTGGCGTACTGCGCCCAAAGCAGGCACACATGAACAACGCCGATCACTATCGCGTTCGCGTATCTGCAGCCGTCTTGCGACCACGCGATGAATTATTGGTTGTCCGCGAAACCCGATTGGCCGTCGAAGTTCTCAATCTTCCCGGTGGAGCACCGCAGATTGGAGAAACCTTAGAGCACGCCGTTGCCCGGGAAGTGCTCGAAGAGACCGGCTACCAGATCAATCCTACGGAGATCGCTTTCGTTGCCGAACGGCGCGAAGATCGCTGGTCAACATCGATTCTTGAGATTTGCTTCTATGCGGAAATCGTCTCCGACGTTCGTATATCGCCAATCGCACACGACAGCATCCATGCGGTCGAGTGGCTGGCGCTCGATCATCGAGACATTCGAAAGCATCTGCCGCATGCCGATCTGTTTTCTGCACGCAAACGCGGTCGCTATATCGCAGCCGCATCAAAGACGACGGTCTCGTAGGTCGCGATGAGTCACCCGAACATGTGCGTGACTCAGGAGAGAAATTGCTCCGGCGATGGGGCCCGCCAGAATTGTCGCCACGCTGCGGCTGATGGCTCCTGCTTCGCAATAAGTAGGAGGAATACTCATGGCCACGCTCGTCATTGCTGACATTCACGCAAACGCAGCTGCGCTTGCAGTGGTGCCACCAGCGGAGAAAATCATTTGTGCTGGCGACATCGTAACTTTTGGGGTTGAACCAAACGCCTGCATCGACTGGCTTCGCGAGCGAAACGCACTTTGCATCCGCGGCGAAGAAGACGACGCCGTCGCGCACGGAACCGTGCACGCGTTGCCGCAACGCCTCGCGGCGGCCGGGATCGCGAGCCGGTCCCTTACGCGGTCGCAACTGACGCCCGATAATCTTGCATGGCTTGCAGACCTGCCCCCGGAGATCCACGTCGCCATAGAAGGGCACCGCATCGGCGTCGTGCATGCCTATCCGGGTGACTACAATCGCTACCTGTTGCCCACTGATGAAGAACTCGAGCGGTTAACTCGAGCGTTCCCGCTTGCAGACGTCATTGTCGCGGCCCACACGCACCGGCAAGGCATTTGGCATTGCCGAGGCAAGGTTGTAGTCAATCCGGGAAGCGTTGGACAGAACACTCTTCCTGGGCTGGCAAGTTACGCGCTCATCGACCGTGGTCGCGTTAGCTTCGGTACCGCTCGGTACGATGTCGAACTTGCGATAGACGCGATCCGCCGAGCCCCGCTGACGCGGGATACGCAAGATGCTTGCATTCGCGAGCTTACCGAAGGCAGCATTCGCCCTTCGAGTCGACTGCCATGGCCAATTCATTCAGTGCTCGCTTGAAGAGCGCAAATGGCGCGCTACTGTCCCTCTTCTCGTGGTTAGGTCTGCGGAAAGTCACGCCTGAACCGGCGACTGCGGCGACCGGCGATCGTGCTCCGCTCGAGGCGGAGTGCATCGACCTCCGAGCGCGCCTGGCTGAGGCACAGGCGCTTCTCAAGACGCGTACCGAATTGCTCTACACGCTGCAACAGCAGTATTCGTCCGAACACTTCGACTTCCAGAAATGCATGCGCGACCTGCAGACTGAGGAGATGCGCAACGCGGGAGCCTATGCGATCCTTGAGACCATACTCAAACGCGCGCGGGCGCTGCAAAGCCGCGTCGGCCAGCTCAAAGAACGCCTGCGAAACTACGAAATGGTTGAGGACGAGTATTTCGACACCGCGCCGATTCGTATCGAGCAATCGCAAAGCGGGGACGGCCCGTGACCGCCGATCTCGAGGGAATCGCCTTTAAGACCTGTAGCGTCTGCGACGAGATAACGCGAGCGGTCGTTGGGTTCTTGAGTACGTACCAATACGAGTTGATTACGTCGAGTTCGGCGCGCGAAAACTTGGCCAAACTGGGCGGCTTCTGCTCGATGCACACGTGGCAGTATGATGTGCTCGCCGGGGCGCGGGGAACGTGCGTTGCGATGTCAGTGGTCCTGTCTCGCTTCGCCGAACGGATCCGTGAGACCGCACGAGACGAATCCACCCTTGCCCATGGCCGGCTCGGTAAGCTCAGCTTGGTCGGAGAAGATTGTCCCGCGTGTGAGGTTATGCGCGACGCTGAGCAATGTTCGATCGCAGCCGCATCGAACGTTGAGCACGATGACGTCAGCGTGTTCTGCCTTGGTCACTTCGCTCGAGTCATCGACGAGCTTCCCAACGACGCGATGGTCCTTCGCTTTGCCGAATCACAAGCACACGCCGTGGCGCGCGTTGCTAACGATATGCAGCGCTTCGTCGTGAAGTTCGACAGTCTGCGCCGCGACTTGCTGGAGCCTGAGGAGCGCAGCGCCGATCGACGTGGTCTCTCTATGCTCGCTGGAAGCCGCGGCAAGAACGGAATCGTGGGCTGATGGGGTTCGAAAGCATTCTCTTTTCCAGGGTCGAGGCAGGCTTGGAGGAGCCGATGGAAGACCCGTCATTTTTTTCCGACCTCAATCTCGATCAGGTAGGAGACACCTTATTCGCCGGGCGTGAAGCCTACAACCTTAGGCCATTCTTTCGCATTCCTCTGCATAGCATCGACGAAGTCGCGTATCGCCACGAAGTACTGCGCGACATAGATAACGTACAGATCTTGACAGAGATCACGGCCTTTGCAGACGCGATGCGCAGCATTCGAGATGCTCTCGCGGCAACGGCTAAGCTCCACTACGCGCATGAACGCGAGCGCTGGGTCCTTGACGCCACGGTGCGATACCGCGAGGGGGTTGAACGGCTCTTGCTCGCCTTGAGCGAGGTGCGCATCGCGTCGCGGGGTCTCACCGCATTCAGGGACTATCTGGCAGACTATGTAGCGTCGGCTCCCTATCGCGCCCTCGTGGACGACATTGCCAGTCTTCGCGAAAAGCTCGCTGCCATCACGTACGCTGTCGTGATCGACGGTAATCTCCTGAACGTTCGTGAGCCCCGGGGCGACGCCGATCTCGTTGTAGCGATTCACGAAACGTTCGCGCGATTTCGCCAGGGCGCAGCGAAGTCGTATCTGTTGACATTTCATGAGCAACTTGGGATGAACCACATTGAGGCGAAGGTCCTCGAGTTTGTGGCCTTGCTTTACCCGGAAACTTTTGCCGAGCTTGATCGTTTCGCCGAGGCGCACGCGACTTTCGTGGACACCACGATCGAGCGGTTCGATCGTGAAGTGCAGTTTTATCTCGCCTGCATCGAATATGCGAGGCGATTTGAGTCGGCCGGCCTGCCGATGTGCTTTCCGCGCGCTTCCTTGAGCAAAACCGTGTCGGCAGAAGACACGTTCGACGTTGCGCTCGCACATCGGCTGCTCGAGGTCGATGGGAACATTATCCGTAACGACTTCGAACTCAGAGATCCCGAGCGCGTCTTTGTCGTGTCTGGTCCGAACCAAGGTGGGAAAACGACATTCGCTCGCACATTCGGGCAACTGCAGTATCTCGCGGCGCTGGGCTGCCGCGTAGCGGGTCGCTCCGTGGCAACATTTCTCTTCGATACGATCTTCACGCATTTCGAGCGCCAAGAAGACCCGTCGTCGCTGCACGGTAAGCTCGAAGACGACATCATACGGATCCACGAGATTCTTGAACGAGCGACTACGGATAGCGTCATAATTCTCAATGAAATCTTTGCCTCGACGACGGTTCGCGACGCGACCGCGCTGGCCCGTCGAATCATGGATCGTATTCTGGCGCTGGATGCCCTCTGCGTCTGCGTCACGTTCATCGACGAGCTCTCGACGCTGAGCGAGAAAACGGTCAGCATGGTAAGCCTCGTCGATCCCGCGAACCCCGACATTCGGACCTATAAGGTCGCGCCTCGGAAAGCTGACGGACTCGCCTACGCTGTGTCCCTCGCTGAGAAGTACTCGCTTACGTACCATCAACTCACCCATCGTTTGAACGGTCGCGGTCACCAATGAAAACCTATCTGCTGCATCGCGATCGCGACGTCGACTGGGATGAATCGCTGCCTCCTAACGCCGAGGACCTTGTCGCGGACCTGGGTTTGGCAACGCTAATCGCCGCGATGGCCGGCGGCGACAAGGCGATTCCGCCAATTGCGACCAAGACGCTTCTTCGGCGGTTGGACAACCTCGACTCGATCCTTTATCGGCAAGCGATACTACGCGATTGTTTGGCTCATCCGAAGGTCGTGCGAACGATGTACGAGCTTGCTGGCGAAGCGATCGACAACGAAGGCCGTAACTTTTGGGGACTGCGGTCGCGCCACGCGGGCTCGATCTTGCGCAGATCGGCCGAAGTGCTCCGGATGTTCTTCGGCATCTTAAGGAAGCTCCGTGCGATCGCCGAGGGAGACGGCGGCGCATTCGAATCTGAGGGCTTCTCACGCTTTTTCGCGATGCTGCGGAGCGAACTCGATGATGCCTACCTTCGCGAGGTTAATGGCCGATTGCGTGCGGTTGAATTTCGTGGCGGCATGCTGATGACGGCGCATCTGGGGCGTGGGAATCGTGGCACGGACTACGTCCTGCGCTATTTTGATCGGCCTCCCCGAAACTGGTTCGAACGTTTCTTTGCCCCGCGAGAGCCGGGATACACGTACGAACTCCACCCTCGCGATGAAAGCGGTGCCCGTGCGCTCTCGGACCTCGGAGATCGGGGAGTCAATCTTGTCGCAGACGCGCTCGCACAGTCGTGCGACCACATCCTTGCGTTCTTCACGGCGCTGCGCAGTGAACTCGCGTTCTATGTTGGCTGTATCAACCTCCACGAGCGGCTTACGGCAAAGGGTGAACCAACGTGCTTCCCGATCCCGTACGAGCTGCACGCCGGCGTGCATCAGTTTTCCGGGCTTTACGATGCGTGCTTGGCACTCTCGGTTCCGCATCGTGTCGTGGGCAATGACGCCAACGCCAGGGGGAAGATGATGATCATCATGACCGGCGCTAACCAAGGCGGAAAGTCGACCTTCTTACGCAGCCTCGGAATCGCGCAGGTGATGATGGAATGCGGGATGTTCGTTGGTGCAGACGCGTTCCGAGCGAGCCTTTGTGGTGGGTTGTTTACGCACTACAAGCGCGAGGAAGACGCAGAGATGGAGAGTGGCAAGTTCGACGAGGAGCTTCGTCGTATGAGCGCGCTGGCTGGGCGTCTTTCGTCGGGCGCGTTCGTATTGTTTAATGAATCGTTCGCCGCTACGAACGATCGGGAGGGATCCGAGATCGCGCGACAGATCGCCGAAGCGCTGGTTGACGCCGGCGTGCGTATAGCGTTTGTGACCCACCTTTACGAGTTCGCGCATAAGATCTGGGAGGAGCGACGGGCGCAAGCGTTGTTCTTACGGGCCGACAGGCGAGACGACGGTCAGCGGACGTTTAAGCTCCGTGAAGGGGAGCCTCTGCCAACGAGCTATGGCGAGGATATCTATGGCCGGGTGTTTGGGGGAGAGGCAGCTCGGTCTACTTAGCTAGGCAAAGGGCCACGTGATCCTTAGAAATGTCGGAATTATTATAGCCAGGCTAAAACTATTTCCATATTTCTAAGTGGACACTCCTTAGGAAAGTTGCTATTATTATAGTGTGGCTATAACTGATGCGACAAAGCTAAGAACGCTCAACGAAAACCTGTTCCCCGGGGCACCCCTCACGACCGAGGACCTCGCTCAACTTGGGATCTCGGCAGTCTTGGCTTCCCACTACGTCCACGCTGGCTGGCTTAGCCGTCTAGGGCGGGGCGTGTATGCCAAGCCCGGCGTCGACCTGGCGCTTAACCCGAGTCTGGTGCTCCTTCAACGCAAAATCGAGGGGCTCCACGTGGGCGGCAAATCGGCCCTCGACTGGTACGGCGTTCGTCACTATGTCCCGCAACAGCCGAGGATACATCTCTACGGCTGGTCAGCAGCACGCCTTCCCACTTGGTTCACTGAACGTTTCTCGGTTGCGTACCATCGCAAGCGCCTCTTTCAAGAAACGCCAGACCAGCTGCTCTTCGTCACGCCCTTTGAGAAACGCGATGGCGACCCAAACGTCTCGGAGCCCGAACGCGCGGTATTGGAGCTCTTGAGTGAAGTCGGATCGCGCCAAACACTGCAAGAAGCACGCGAGCTCCTCGAAGATACGCACACCTTGCGCGCCGACGTGCTTCGCGATCTCCTAAAGCGCTGCACGAGCGTCAAGACCGTCCGTCTCTGCTTGCAACTCGGCAACGAGCTCTCGTTGCCATGGGCACGTAAGCTCAACCCCGACGAATTGCCTAAAGGTAGCAGTCGCGACTGGGTAACGCGTACACGCGAAGGCGTCCTTGTGTTAAAGGCATGAATGAGACCTACCTCGCAACGGCGCGCATGCTCACACGGATCGCCCCGTTTGTCTTCACGGGCGGCACCTTCGCACTCAAAGGCGGGACGGCAATCAATCTGTTTGTCCGTGACATGCCTCGCCTGTCGGTCGATCTCGACCTCGTATTTCCCGACTACAATATCCCGCGTAAGGCAGCATTAGAACAAATCAACGCTGCTCTCCAAACCACATCCGAAAGTCTGAACAGACGTGGGTTTGAGGCGCGGCCGGCGGGCAAGGACGGCGAAGAGACGAAATTGCTCGTCCGACGGGACAACATCCCCGTAAAAGTCGAAGCCAACTACGTGATGCGCGGAACGCTTGCCCCCGTCCGCATGGCGTCGCTCACCCCTAGGGCTCGCGAAACGCTTCAGGCCGATCTTGAGATACCGGTTGTCTCCCTTGAAGACATGTACGGAGGCAAGCTGGTCGCAGCCATGGATAGGCAGCACCCGCGCGACCTCTTCGATGTGTTGCAGCTCTTTGAGCACGAAGGGATCACGCCCGAGATCAGGCGCGCCTTTGTGGTGTACCTCTCCTGCCACAATCGCCCTGTGCATGAAGTGCTCAATCCGACCCTGCGCGACGTGACTCTCCAGTTCGAGGGCGACTTTCAGGGTATGACAGCTGAACCTATCGCACTGCAAGACCTGATCAACGCACGCGAACGAATGATAAGCACCTTGCAGCGGAGTCTGGACAACAATGAGCGAGAGTTCTTACTTTCGCTTGTTAAGAATGAACCGCAATGGGAGCTACTCGAAATCCCGCATGTTGAGAAACTTCCCGGCATTCAGTGGAAGCTTCGCAACCTCGAACGCTTGCGCGCTGAAAACGAAAAAAAGTACGCCGAACAATACGATGATCTTGCTAGGCTCCTAAAGTAGACGCTAGCGTAAATCGGCCCGTGATATCTTGAGGCGGGTTCCGACCCACATGAAGATTGGGATCGCGGCGGCCTGGGTTGCGACGCAGAAGGCGACAGCGGCTCCGAGGTTCTTGCCGTAGAGAAGCCCAATTACGACGCTGCCGAGGAACCACGCAATTCCATAGATACCAGTGAAAGTACCGTAGGCGGAAGAGCGCCGGCTACGCGCAACCATGTGCGAGACTGCGGCCGGAATGATTGACTCGTGCACACCCATGCCCAGCCCCCAAATGACTACGCCGATGAGCGCGACCCAGAACCCGCCGTAGAACACTAACGGAGCAAACGCTGCGCCCAGTACCGTAAGTGGGATGAGCACTCGCATCCCGTAACGATCGAAGAGCTTACCGAACAAGAGCGACCCCGCGCCACTCGTAGCCATCGCCGCCGAGTAAAAGACCGGCACGAGCGCTTGCTGGAGCGGGATGTTGCGTTGCAAATGATACGCCATCAGCGCGAAGTCCGCGAAGCCCGCCGCGACAAGAGCTGCGCCGATCAAATAAATCCAGAACACGCGTGGAAGATCTGCCTCCCGTGTCTCGCGCGTCTCAGCGTCAAATCTTTCTGGCTTCGGATACATCACGCGCGCCAGAGCCAGAAGCGAAAAAACAACGACGACTGGGATCGCCATCACAGCAAATGCGAGATTATAGGAGTGACGTTCGGCGAGAACGGCTGCGACTGCCAGCGGGCCAACAAGCGCTCCAAATTGATCGAGTGCCTCACGAAGCCCAAAGCCCCATCCATAGCCCATCTCTCTCGCTGCGAACGACACCATCGCATCGCGCGGCGGATTGCGAACGGCGCGCCCTGTACGCTCAAGCAAAATCAGCAATGCTGCGAAGGGCCATGAGTGCGCAAACGCCAGTAGCGGGACGCACGTGAGCTGCAGGATATACCCGAGTATGGCGATGTGCCAGTACTGGCCCGTTCGTTCAGCTAGGGGTCCCGAAACGAGGCGAAGTCCGTACCCGAGCAGCTCACCAAGTCCTCCGACGCTGCTGATGATTACGGCGCTCGCGCCCAGCAGTCCAAGGAATGGACCGGTAACACTGCGCGCACCTTCATACGCAAGGTCAGCAAAGAAACTCAGGATGCCGATAAGCACAATGAAGCGAAGCGCCGACCTTCGCAGATCTACAACGTTGGGCTCACTAGTTAGCACAGCATTGGATTGTCTGGGCTTTATGATGCGAAGCGCGGCTGCGCAAAGCAGCGGCAGCCGGGGTGGAATGGCGGGACCCACTCGGCGGTGCGCGGACGTATACCCCAGGACAACCTGCAGGCGGGGCACGCCTCCTCATACCCGCCGACTTCGTAACCTGAAGGACGTTGATCCTTAGCCACACGGTCGGCGTGCGCAAGCATGCACAGCCAGTGCGAAATAATCTCGGCGAGATGTAAATCATGTGTCAATGTCTCTGCCGGCGCCACCTGCGGTACGCTATACGCGCCATCTGGAAGCACCCGGCAGAGGTTTGACTCGCACAGTTCGTCGATAGCGCTTCGGAGCTCATCGCGTGTAAGTCCAACCGTGGACGGCGCGAAGACAAATTCACGCCCCTGGGCGAGCGAGCCTAGACGCGCGCGCGCGACACGTGTCGACAACGACAACGAATGCCACAGGGTGTGCTCCCACTGACCTGATGCCTCGAAAGCAAAGCCCCACAAGTGCGGGCGCTGAGGAAGTGTTTGCAGATAAGTACGATATTCTCGCAGCGGCGCGAACCAAAGGTCTTCGCCCAACAGCGCGCCGACTACGTCCTCGGTCGTGAATGGTAGCCGTACGCTTCGCTCCAGGATCGTGCGGCGGCTTCGATCGCTTAGCGCGAGCAGCCGTAGCGCCTCGTCAAATCGGTTACGAGAACGCTGCCACAACCGCATCGAGGACCTCTTCATCGCGCTGCATCTGTTGCAAGTCGGCATCGATTGCAGCGTCGTCTGCCGGCCTGGTCGCGCGATCGAACGCATCCTCAACAATGCGCCGCGCCGTAGTGAGCCGCTCCCGGATGTGCCCAACGTTCGCAAGGCGCCACTCCAAGAGATAGCGCATGGCTGCGGAGCGGACACGCCCCTTCGATCGATCGAGAAGCTCACCGATTAACGCATGGTAACGCTTCCTTAGCGCGCGTGAGCGAAGCGGGCCCGGCAGCGCCGCCATGATGCCGCCGGTCAAGATCTCGAGCCCCGTCGTCGGAACGGGACCACTCATTCGTGTCGCGGCCTCCCGCGCGCCAAACTCTCCGCGATCGCCGGCATCCTGTTCGCTCCACGCCAGTCCGAGCGCTTCATTCGCAGCTTCAGCGAATCGCCGCTCTAGTTCGGCTACAAGCTTGAGCGCCGATGCGCGGCGCTTTTCGATTCGTTTATCGAGCGAGCTCGAGACCTGCGAGGACCAAAGGCTCTCACACGCAGCGACATGCTCATAGATATTTTGCTCTCCCTGAGTCGGGCCAAGATCGACGAAACGCTCGAGATCACCGCGGAGTGCCGCACTTGCCTCCTCGAAAAGGGTGTCAAGAAGTATGTCAATCGAGACGAGCTCCTCGGTTGGAAACTGCTCGATAGCGCGGATCAGATTCTGCCCGCGTTCGTCGATCTCGTCGGCAAGTTCGGAGAAGACTTCCTGCGCGCGCGCGCGCTGCGCGCCGGGGAGAAGCACGACCGCGCGCCGGAGGTCGAGGCTGCGGCGAAGTCGGGCTGCAACGCGCTGAGCACGTCGCGATCTAGAGCGCCGTGCGAGGCTTCCTCCGCCCGCTGCAGCCGCTCCGACAATCGCTTCGCGCAAGGCGTCGATGCGCTCGTCCGGACTCGTCGCGTTCACGGCAAACAGTGGGATGCTCCGCGGGAGCGCCTCGTCTAGCACGCGACGCGTGAAGGCGAGGATCTCGCGCTCTGCGCCCCGCACAAGATCGATCTTTGCAAGAACAACGATGACGCGCTCCGCCAGATTGTGGACCTGTCGCAGGAACGCAGCTTCCTCGCTCGTTATCGGAGGCTCCGGTCCCGTTACGAAAATAGCCAGGTCGACGCGTTCGCTTGCCTCTTGTGCCGCCTGCGTATTGTGCGCAAGTGTCGAGCCAATACCGGGTGTATCAATAAGCACCATATCGTGGAGCAGCGTAAGCGGAAGCTCCACGTCGACGCGCGCGACGCCGAGGCGGTTTTCGGGATTGTACTCTTCGGTGACAAAGGTCGCTAGATCACGAAGATCGGCATCCTCCTCCCGGCCGTCGAGGTACCGCACCATCGACCCGCGCGCGCCGTAGCTGACCGTTGTCGTGACGCCCGTCAAGGGAAGACGCCCGGTTGGCAAAACGTCTTCACCGAGAAGCGTATTTACGAGAGAACTCTTTCCGCGTTTGAATTGGCCGAGGACCGCAACAGACGCCACATTGGTTTGCGTCTGCTCGATGAGGGACGCAATATCCGCCCGCACAACGTCATCACCGTACGTATCTGCCAAAGCGGAGAGCGCATCGAGGTGTTTGCTGACCTCGTCATTTGCCGTCATGGTCACGACACAGGCATCTCGCGCTCGATCTCGAGTAAGCGATTGTACTTCTCCGTGCGCTCGCCGCGCGCCGGTGCCCCAGCCTTGAGATAGTCGCTTCCGACGCCAACGGCAAGATCGCTAATAAACGCGTCGCATGTTTCCCCCGATCGATGAGAGACGACTGTCTTATAGAAACCGCGGCGAGCTTCTCGCCAGGCCTCTATCGTTTCGCTTACGGTGCCTACCTGGTTTGGCTTCAACAGAACGGCGTTAGCGATGCCGTCGAAAACTGCGCGCCGTATCCGCGTTGGCTCGGTCACGAAGATATCGTCTCCGACAATCGTGATGTGGCTGCCTAGGCGACGCGTTAAGAGATCCCAGCCTTTGAGGTCGTCCTCGTGAAGTGGGTCCTCCAGCAAGACAATTGGCGCGCTTTCGACCAGTTCATACCACCAGTCGCATATTTGCTCAGTCGACAGGCGCATGCCGGTCTCCGGGCTGTACGTTCCGTCCGTGTTGCGAAAACCGTTGGCTGCCGCGTCGATCGCAAGTGCGACTTGATCGCCAACGTGATAGCCGCTCCGCTCGATGGCCGTGCACAGGAGAGAAATCGCATCTTTAACGCGGGCTCCCGTGTAGACAAAGCCGCCCTCATCACCAACGCCGGTTGCCATTCCGGCTTCAGCAAAACACGTGTGCAACTCGGCGTAGACCTCAGCTCCGCAGCGAATGCGATCGCGCGTGGTCGATAATCCGTGTGGGACGAGCATGAACTCTTGAAGTTGCAAACCGCCAACGGCGTGCGCCCCGCCATTGATCACATTGAAGAGCGGGATCGGCTGGCCATTGGGTGGATTCTGCAGGAGCGTCTTCCAGAGTGGCTCGCGGTTACTCTGGGCAAGGGCGCGCCAGACCGACATCGATACGGCGACCGTCGCATTCGTGCCTAAGCGCGAACGGTCCGTCGTACCGTCAAGCTCCACAAGGGCGCGATCAATGGCGACCGGATCGCCGATGTTCTGCCCGAACAAGTACGCGTTAATTGGACCTCGCACGTTGTCCACTGCGTGGTCAACGCCGCGCCCTCCAAACGCACCGTCGCCGTCGCGAAGTTCGAGGTTCTCGCGCTTCCCCGTAGACTTCCCTGACGGTGCACTCGCCACACCGACCGACCCATCCGACAAGCGCGTGTAAACGCGCAAGGTTGGCGAACCGCGTGAATCCAAGATCGCCATCGCGTCGACGGACAGAATCGTCGCCCCGTTGGTATGCGAGGCCATCCTAGGTGTTTAACACCCGCGCGCGTGGACGAGCTGGGGGCGTGCGAAGCGCGAGCTCGATCCGCGTTTTCACAATTCCTAGTCGATCCGTACCCTGTGCCAGCACGCGTAGCAGCGACGACTCGACGGATCTCCTGACTTCCTCACGAACAAGGCAGTGAAGCTCCTCGACCCAATCGCGCACGTCGGAAGCGAGCTGTGGCGGCTCGGGATAACGCAAATCTCCAAGCGCAACGCGATGGATGGGGAACATTCGCGGCAACAGACGCTTCGCGCGCACCACGCGCATTGCGGCGATTGCCTCGGCGATTGCGATCTCGGCGTCCAGTAGCTCTTGGGTGTACATTCGGAAACGAGCGCGCGCGCGCAAGTCCACGTTTACCGAAACGAGGCGAGCAAACCCCAACGCGATGCGATCGAAGGTATCGCGATGCAGACCTTTTGCAAGCTCGCTCTCAAGTCCCGACCCGATCGACGCTAGCGCATCAGCCGCGTTCTCACGCGCAACCTCCAGCGGTCGTTTGAAGTATCGTTCGATCCGCGCGTCGTCCTCCGCGCAGCCCGCGGCGAGTCGAGCGCGAGCATCGCGTTCAACGCTTCGCAGGTTAAGGAAAAGCGTTTCCAGGCGTGAGGATGTCTCTGGCATTAAAAAACTCCTGACCGTCCACGATGTTGGTCAGGAGCCATCAGCCGGAAGCCGGCGGTTCGCGGGGGTGCTCCATCCCCGTGCCTTCTACGTTCTCAACGCCTCATATGGTGCCCTTCGGTATCCAGGTTGAGGGTGGCCAGCGTACTAGAATCTCCTCAAACCGCTCGAAGGGCCTACAGACGAGCCGCTGTGTGACAAGGAAGCGTTCGAGTTCGCTTCCCGCCTTTGCGTAGGTCAGGTCGGAAACCAGCGCTGCCTCAAAGTCGGACCGGTCATCGCCAATCACGTTCGTCGTACAGCCCTCGTCACGGGCGGCGTCGACAAAACCACGCTTGTCGATGCCCGCGAGACTATCGTCGCGAAAGCGGATCCGCCAGCCGTCGGCGCGATACTCCACCGCATTTCCTATTACGGGAAGATTGACACCGCGCCGGGCTAAGTAGCGGGAAACGAGTTCCTCAACGCCCGAGGTAAGAACGACTATGGGAATAGCCGCCAACTCGCATGCACGTACAAACGCAGGGAACGATTCATCAAATTGTATCCCGCGCTCGATCCGGAGTTCGGCCTCATCGCGGTCGAATGTAAGCGCTCGCGCGCGACGCGCGATATCGGCGCGATAGCCGCGTTCAAGCGGAAGCGAGGAACTCTCCTCGGGCCGCTCCGTGGTCGAGGCGAGGTAGTCGAGCATGTCGCGATCGACAATCGTTCCGTTAAAGTCGCAGAATGCAACCACACGTGCGTCGCGGATCCGGTCTCCTTGTGTAATTATGCGTGCGCGCGCTTTGCCTTCGCGGGGCGCTCTATGCGTCTGTAATCCACCGCCTCGACGCTAATGAGGCCTTCGCCGATTAGTTCTTCGAGGTCGGGAATGATCCGATCGATCTTGTCCTTGTCATCGATGACCTCGATGAGAATCGGTAGGTTTGGCAGCCAAGAGAAAACTTTCGCGATATGAATCTCCTCGTGCTGACCAAAGCCTTCGACGCCGCGAAACACCGTTGCGCCGGCGATGTGTTTGGAGCGGAGAAGCTCGACGACGGCCGTGTACATCGGCTGCAAGCCGTGGCGATCTTCTTCGTCCACGAAGACTCGAAGCAGCTGCCCCCTCTTGAAGTCTACCATTCGTCACCTCAGGCTGCGTCCGCAGCTCAAAATCACCCCCATGATACATGCAGCCCTACGACTTGTCATCAACCACAATTACGTGATCACGCGGCGCTTGGTAGACCCAAACGCCGGGACAACGTGTTCGGAAGGTTCCCACATCCTCGCGTGAGAAGTGGGGCTGCGAACGGTCAACCACAGCGATGGAGCTCGCTTAACGCCCGTAACGGGCTGATGGCTCCTACTCAACA
>Ga0335072_10003823_pt1 | contig 22525 bp, 18 predicted proteins | sample Lox_Sample_21_FD_206725 | JGI IMG/M metagenome (GOLD analysis project Ga0335072, IMG submission 206725) | Soil microbial communities from Loxahatchee National Wildlife Refuge, Florida, United States - Lox_Sample_2.1 | ecosystem: Environmental > Terrestrial > Soil > Wetlands | place: USA...
GCTCACTCCAGCACGTTCGGCAACTTCGGCCACCGACAGGCCGCGCTTGAGGCGGGCGTCCCGCAGGTGGGTGGACAGTGACGGTTTCTTTGCCAACGGTGCGATTCCTATTTTGTAAAGTTGGAAACCGGCGGAAACTTAATGTTATTACAGGCTGAATGCAAGAGCCAATTGATCCATGGAGGGGCTTGTGTTGCAAAATCTTACCATTGCCGGATTTGCCGCGGCTGGGAAGCCGGGATAGCAACATCGGCCGACCGGATAGAAAGCGCTGTGAATATGGAATCGATGATCGAAGTTCGCGATCTGGTGAAGGTTTTTGGCGGATTCGCCGCGGTAGATCACATCTGCTTCAACGTCGCTGTTGGCGGCATCCGGGCCTTTCTCGGGCCAAACGGGGCAGGGAAGACCACCACCATCAAAATGCTGACCACCGTGCTGCAACCAACATCCGGGCGTATCCGAATCGCCGGCCACGACCCGGTGCGGCAGCCGATGCTGGTCCGCCGTGCCTTCGGGATCGTGTTCCAGGACCCGAGTCTCGACGATGAACTGACGGCGCTGGAAAACCTGGCCCTGCACGCCGCACTGTATGGCGTTGCCCGTAAACAGCAGGGACAGCGGATCGAGACATTGCTGGGGTTCGTGGGGCTTTGGGAGCGGCGCAACGACTACGTTAAACAATATTCCGGGGGGATGAAGCGCCGCCTGGAAATCGCCCGCGCCTTCCTGCATCAACCACGGCTGTTGTTCCTTGACGAGCCGACCTTGGGACTCGATCCGCAGACGCGCAGCCATATTTGGGAATTTGTCAAAGGACTGGCGAAGGAACAAAGCGTGACGGTGTTCTTTACCACGCATGCGATGGAGGAGGCGGAACGGGTGGCGGACGACATTACGGTGATCGACCACGGGAAGATCGTCGCCGAGGGGACCGCGGCTGCGCTGAAGCAGGCGACCGGCGCGAACTCGCTGGAAGAAGCATTCATCGCACTCACCGGACGCAACATCCGGGAGGACGAAGCGTTGCCCGCTGAACGCATGCGCATGATGCGCCGCGCCTGGCGGGGGCGCTGAATGCGTGCGGTCTGGATCCTCTGGCTGCGCCAGCTCAAGCGTTACTCCCGCTCGCGTGCCCGCATCGTCGGCGCGCTTGGCCAGCCGTTATTGTTCTTGTTCGCCCTCGGCTTTGGCTTCGGCCCCGTGTTCGCCCGTGCCGGGAACGGCAATTATCTGGATTTCGTCGCCCCAGGTATCATCACCATGGCCATCGTCTTCACCGCGGTGTTCGGTGGCATCGAGATGATCTGGGACCGCCAGTTCGGTTTTCTGCGGGAGACGCTGGTGGCGCCAGTGCCGCGCCTGGCGATCGTTATTGGCCGCACGTCGGGTGGCGCCACCGTCGCGCTGCTGCAAGGCCTGATCGTTTTCGTCGTATGCCTGCTTGCCGGCCTGCGTATTCACAATCCGCTGCTGCTGCCCGTTGCGCTGGTGTTCATGGGCCTGATTTCTGTGGTATTCACCGCGATCGGCACCGCCATCGGCTCGGTGCTGCGCGACATGCAGGGCTTTCAGCTCATTCTCAATTTTCTCGTCCTGCCGTTGTTCTTTTTCTCCAATGCGCTGTTTCCGGTGGCCGGCCTGCCGGCGCCATTGCGGGCCGCGGTGCTGCTGAACCCGCTCAGCTACGGCGTGGCGGGCATGCGGCAGGCATTCAACGGCGGTATCGGCTTCGACACGGCGACGGATTTCGCCGTGCTGGGCGTGGCGGGGGCCGTGTTGCTGGGGATCAGCAGCTTGCTGTTTTCGCGGATCGAGGCGTGACAGGGAGTACCCGAACCGTTGCCCAATCGCTAGGCAGTCTGCTGCCCATTCGGTCACGCCGATCTTGCTTATACAACGGGCATATCCGCTCGCACAGCCGGATTGAAGCTTGGCACGCCGCGTGCAAACCTATGGTGCTGCCGTGCGCTGGCAACCGGGGCAGCCTTGCACTCTAGGAGGGCCCGGGCCGCCCGGGACTGCAACCGATGAAGAAGATCGAGGCCGTCATCAAGCCGTTCAAACTGGATGAGGTGAAAGAGGCGCTGCACGAGGTCGGGCTGCAAGGGATCACCGTGCTGGAGGCGAAGGGTTTCGGCCGCCAGAAGGGTCATACCGAGCTCTACCGTGGGGCCGAGTACGTGGTGGATTTCCTGCCCAAGGTGAAGATCGAGGTGATCTGCGAAGACGGCGTGGTGGAACGCGCGGTGGAAGCGATCATGGCCAGCGCACGGACCGGACGCATCGGCGACGGCAAGATCTTCATTTCCTCCATTGAGGAGGTGATCCGCATCCGTACCGGCGAGCGTGGCGAAGACGCAATATAAGCAAATCCGCATAAACCGCCTTTCGGCCCCCGGCGGGAACGAGTAGAGGGGCCGGCCCAGATGGACCCGCGCGGTGCGGGTCCGTTTCTACCCAGCCGCGACCTGCCGCCGAAAACCGCAGGCCCGAGCGCGGCCATCTGACAGAGGACGGGGAACAGAGGTATGGCGAGAAAGCCTGCAGGCGCCGAAGGCGTGGGGAAAGTGCTCGAAATGCTCACCGAGCATTCCGTGGAATACGTGGACCTGAAGTTCACCGATCCAAGGGGCAAGTGGCAGCACACAGCGCAGCATGTCTCCACGATCGATGAAGACGTGTTCCGCGACGGCATCATGTTCGACGGCTCCTCCATCGCCGGCTGGAAGGCGATCAATGAGTCCGACATGATCCTGATGCTGGACCCCGACACTGCGGTGATGGACCCGTTCGCCGCCAAGCCAACGCTTTCCATCATCTGCGACATCGTCGAGCCTTCCACCGGCCAGCCCTATCACCGCGACCCGCGCAGCACCGCGAAGAAGGCGGAAGCCTACCTGAAGTCCACCGGCCTCGGCGACACTGCCTTCTTCGGTCCGGAAGCCGAATTCTTCGTGTTCGACAGCATCAAGTTCGGCACCGGCGGCAACTACGGCATCTACCAGATCGACAGCCAGGAAGGTCCGCAGGCCAGCCTGAAGGACTATCCGGAAGGCAATATGGGCCACCGTCCTGCGGTGAAGGGCGGCTATTTCCCGGTTCCGCCGGTCGACAGCGAAAGCGACCTGCGCGCGGAAATGCTGTCGACCATGGCGGAAATGGGTGTGGTTGTAGAGAAGCACCACCACGAGGTCGGGCAGAGCCAGCACGAACTGGGGATGAAGTTCGGCCCGCTGACCAAGATGGCCGACAACCTGCAAATCTATAAGTACTGCATCCACAACGTCGCCGCCAGCTATGGCAAGACCGCCTGCTTCATGCCGAAGCCGATCTATGGCGACAACGGTTCCGGCATGCACGTCCACCAGTCGATCTGGAAGGGCGGCAAGCCGCTGTTTGCCGGCAATTCCTATGCGGATCTGTCGGAGAGCTGCCTCTACTATATTGGTGGCATCATCAAGCATGCCAAGGCGTTGAATGCGCTGACCAACCCCACCACCAACAGCTACAAACGCCTGATCCCCGGGTTCGAGGCGCCGGTGCTGCTGGCGTACTCTGCGCGCAACCGTTCGGCGTCGTGCCGCATCCCCTACACGACGAACCCGAAGGCGAAGCGCGTCGAAGTGCGGTTCCCCGATCCGGCGGCCAATCCGTACCTGGCCTTCTCTGCCATGCTGATGGCGGGGCTGGATGGCATTCGTAACAAGATCCATCCGGGCGATCCCATGGACAAGGACCTGTACGACCTGCCGCCGGAGGAGTTGAAGGGCATTCCGACGGTCTGCGGCAGCCTGCGCGAGGCCCTTGGCGCGTTGGAAGGCGACTACGAGTTCCTGCTCGCGGGCGATGTTTTCAGCCAGGACCAGATCGAGAGCTATATCGAGCTGCGGTGGTCGGAAGTGTATCGCTTCGAGCATATGCCGCATCCGGTCGAGTTTGAAATGTACTACTCGGTGTGAAGAAAACCTCTCCAGCGTGGGGTTGAGCCGCAAAGCGGATCAACGCAAGCTGCGAATCAGCCGGGGCAAGGGTGATCGGGTCGGTACGCGTTGGTCGCGTACCGACCCGATTTCGTTCGCGCGCGCCTATCGGGTCTCTAAGTCCGTAGCGGCCCGATCACCCTCACCCTTGCGGCCTTCGGCGTGTTCGCGTTGATCCGCTTGGCGGCTCAGCGCCGCGAAGCGGGAGAGGTTTTCTTATGGGCATCTGCCTACGCTTTGGGCAAAATTCAGCCACAGCCGGCGGCTGACATTCGCAAAATCCTGCCAGCCTCCCGCACCGTCGCTTGGCACGATTGTTGATTCCAGCTCGCTCTTGCGGCCCCGGCAGTAGCCTCCAAGCGCCCGGTCCCGCGAGAGGCAGGACAGGAAACGGCATATGCGTGCATCGCTCCCGCCCGTCACCCAGCAAAAGGACGGGTCGATATGAAACTCATCATGGCCATCATCAAGCCGTTCAAACTCGACGACGTGCGGGAAGCGTTGACCCCTCTCGGTGTCCAAGGCCTGACGGTGACCGAGGTCAAAGGCTTCGGCCGGCAGAAAGGCCAAACCGAAATCTATCGCGGCGCCGAATACCACGTGAGCTTCCTGCCCAAGGTGAAGATCGAAGTCGTGGTCCCCGCCGACCTGGCCGACCAGGTGATCGAGGCGATCGCCAAGGCCGCGCATACCGGCAAGATCGGCGACGGCAAGATTTTCATGTTCGACATCGAGCGCGCCATGCGGATCCGCACCGGCGAAATTGACCTGGCCGCGCTTTGATCCTGAAGACGAGGACGGACGAATGATTTCCCGAATGCGCGTTTCCTGGCGGCAAGCGATGGTGCTGCCTGTCCTGCTGCTTGCCGCATTGCCGGCGTATGCGGCCGATGTGTCGCCGCCCGCACCGAAGATTCCTGCTGTCGATACCGGCGACACCGCCTGGATGCTCGCCAGCACCGCCCTGGTGCTGATGATGACCGTGCCTGGCCTCGCGCTGTACTACGCCGGCATGGTGCGGAAGAAGAATGTTTTGGCCACCTTGATGCAGTGCTTCGCCATTACCTGCATCGTCACCATCGTCTGGACGGTCGCCGGCTACAGCCTGGCTTTCACCAACGGCACCGGCGGGCTCGCGCCTTATGTCGGCGACATGTCCCGCTTCATGCTGAACGGCATCTGGGACCACATCAAGAATGGCACCGACACCGGCTTCATCCTGGGCGCCGGTACCGATGGCGCTTCGCCGCAGACGGTCCCCGAGACCGTCTACATGATGTTCCAGATGACCTTTGCGATCATCACGCCGGCACTGATCGTCGGTGCGTTCGCCGATCGCATGAAGTTCTCGGCGCTGTGTGTATTCATGACGCTGTGGTCGCTGCTGATCTACTCGCCGGTGGCGCATTGGATGTGGGCGCCGACGGGATGGGGCGCCATCAACGGCCAGCTCGATTTCGCCGGCGGCACCGTGGTGCACATCAATGCCGGCATCGCCGGCATGGTGTGCTGCCTGGTACTTGGCAAGCGCGTCGGTTATGGCAACGATAACATGGCGCCGTACAACCTGGCCTACTCCGTGATTGGCGCTTCGCTGTTGTGGGTGGGCTGGTTCGGCTTCAACGCCGGCTCCGCCGTGGGCGCCAATGGCCGCGCCGGCATGGCGATGGCGGTGACGCAGATCGCAACCGCTGCCGCGGCCCTGGCGTGGATGTTCGCCGAATGGATGGCGAAGGGAAAACCCTCGGTCCTGGGCTGCATTTCCGGTGCGGTGGCAGGGCTGGTCGCGATCACCCCGGCATCGGGTTTCGTGCTGCCGGGTGCGTCGATCCTGATCGGCATCGCGGCCGGCGTGGTCTGCTTCTATTGCTCGACCAGCGTCAAGCGCATGTTCGGCTACGACGACAGCCTGGACGTGTTCGGCGTGCACTGTACCGGCGGCATTGTCGGCGCATTGCTGACCGGCGTGTTCTCCTACGGTGCACTCTCGGCGACCGCGGCAAATCCGGCGGGCAGCCCGGGCGGATTGCACCAGCTTCTGATCCAGTCCGAAGGCGTGCTGGCCACGCTGATCTACAGCGGCGTCGGCACGCTGATCCTGCTCTTTGTCACCAAGGCATTGGTGGGCCTGCGCGTGAACGAAGAGGAGGAACGCGAAGGCCTCGACCTGGTGCTGCACGGCGAGCAAGTCTTCTGAACCCACGGCGTTGAGGGGCACGCCGGCAGGCGCGCCTCTTATTCCGATAACGAGACTTATATGCAAAGCAGGAGGAACGCCATATAGATTTTATATTCGTCGCGAAATACCACTGCCTCGCATGCGCCTAACCAAAGAAAACACTGGGGAACTTGCAATGCGACTTCCGACACCAAACACCGCGTTCTGGCTGGCAATGGGCTGCCTGGGCAGCCTGATTGCCGCCCCCGCTCTCGCTCAGGCGCAACAAGCACCGGCGGCGCCAGCTGCGGCGGCACCGGCTACATCAGGCACCGCGACCGCCCCGGCGGCGGCACCTGCTGCACCCGCGGCACCGCCGCCCGGCCTGTGGATCGACGGCATCCATTTCGGCGCGCAGCTCGAAGGCGGCTTCACGGCCAACCCGGAGAATCCCACCGACGGCGTCAACTTCGGCCAATTGTTCAACGACCGCGCCAATCAGCCGCAGTTGAACCAGCTCATGCTGCAAATCAACAAGCCGACCGATCCAAATGCCAAGGGGTTCGACTGGGGCTTCATGGTCCAAGGGATCTACGGTTCGGACGCACGCTACACGCACTCGCTCGGCGTGTTCGACATGAACCCCGGCCCTGGCTGGGAGAATCAGTTCGACGTCGTCGAGGCGGCAGGGCTGCTGCACATCCCCGGTCCCACCGCCGGCGGGACCGACGTGACGGTCGGATTGTATCCCACGCCGCTCGGTTACGAGGTGATCAATCCGGCAAACAACCCGTTCTACTCGCACTCCTACATCTTCAGCTTCGCCCTGCCGCTGAAGCACACCGGCATCATGGCAGTCACGCATGTCTCGCCGCTGCTTGACATATATTACGGTATCGACACAGGCGTGAACACCACATTCGTCCAGGGCGTGGGCGACGACAACAGTGCGCCGGCCGGCCTCGGGGGCTTCGGCCTCAACATGATGGGCGGCAACCTGACCTTGCTCGCGCTGACCCATATCGGGCCAGAGAACTCGACGTTGCTGCTCGACTCCCTGGGTTACCATGCCAATGACTACCTGCGGTACTACAACGACGCCGTGCTGACCTGGAAGGCCTCCGACAAGTTGACGCTGGTGACGGAAGGGGCCTGGGTGCGTGACGATTTCGACGGCTTCTTCAGCAGCGGCAAGCCTTCGCCAGCGAATGCCTACGGCGTGGCGCAGTATTTCGAATACACACTGAGCGACATCGAAACCCTGAACGTACGGGTTGAAGTCTTTCGCGACGATACCGGCTTTTTTGTCACCGCATATCCGAACAATATCGGGCTGGGAAACAACAACTTCGTAGGGGGCGAGCTTGGGCTGCCAGGCGCGGCCTCGGTTGGAACAGGAAAACCGACCACTTATGGCGAAGTCACGGTTGGCATGACGTTCAAGCCTAACCTGCCGGCCCCCATCACCGGCCTGCTGATCCGCCCGGAAGTGCGGTTTGACGACGCGTTTGGCGGCGGCCATCCGTTCGGCACGACGATGAACGCGAGCACTCAGGTGACGTTCGCGGCCGATTTCGTGCTGACGTTCTGACCGATGAAGCCTCTCCCGCGTGCGTTGGGCGCGGGAGAGGCTTGCGATCGCCCGGATATGGTGACGCCTCGGGCGTGTCCAAGCGGCTAAAACGTATTGTTCTGCGTTTGCCCCGGTGACGCGGCTCAGGTGACGCGGCTCACGCGACGCCCTCCGGGCGCAACCGCTGCGGCAATGTTGCCAGCGACTCCGTGGTGTCGAAATCGCGGAGCACGGCGTCGTCGGCCATTTCGACTTCCGCCACCGATTCCATGTGCTTGCCCACCAGGAACCGCGCTCCGGAATCGCCTGATATCTGCAAGATTTCCAGGAAGAAGCGGCGGTCCCACAGCATCGGATTGCCCTGCTTGCCGCGGAATACGGGCAGTACGATCAGCCGGCCTTCGTCGGGATCATAGGCCTGCAACATCCGGTCGATCATCCGCCCGGTGACCAGCGGCATGTCGCCCAGGCACACCAGAGCGGCAGAGCATTCCTGCGGCACGGCGGCAATGCCGGCCTTCAAACTCGCGGATAGCCCGTCGGCATAATCGGGCGCATGCACGTATCGCACGGGCCGGCCGCCCAGGGCATGCTCTACTTGTTCTGCCATGTGGCCGGTCACCACCAGGATCGGGCGGGCGTTGGACGACAGCACGTTGTCCACAACCCGGGCGATCATTGGCTTGCCGGTCTTGTCGGCGATCAGCAGCTTGTTGTGCGGCGCCATCCGGCGGGATCTTCCGGCGCCCAGCACAATCGCTGCAATGGTCGGCGCGCTGCGTGGGGCCACGCCGTGCGGCGGTTGGGCAGACGCTTTCTCGCGTGGCAGGGGCCGCACGTCGATCTCTTTGAGCAAGCCGCCGACTCCCATTTTCATGATGTCCGCCGGCGTGACCTTTAGGTCGGCGAACAAGCGGGTCAGCACAAAATCGATGCCGTTCAGCTTCGGGCTGCGCGCACAGCCAGGCAGTACCAGGGCGGGGCGCTCGCCGATGCGTCCCAGGCAGATCAGGTTGCCCGGATCCACAGGCATGCCGAAATGCAGGATTTCGCCGCCGGCGCGCACGATGCCTTGCGGCCCGACATCGCGCCGGTCCAGCACCGCCGAGGCGCCGATCACCAACAGCAGTTCCGCGCCGTCCGCGACCAGCCCTTCGAGTGCATGGCCGATCGCGATCTCCTCATGCGGGCAACGTACGGGTGGAAGCAAGGTGCCGGTCAGCGCAGCGATGCGTTGTTCGGTGATAGCAATGGTCTTTTCGGTGGTGCTGTCTTTCAAACCCGGCAGTTCCGTCGCCACCAGGCCGACTTTCAGGGCGCGAAACGGATGCAGCGTCAACGGCGAACCGCCCTGCCGCGCCAGTGCTTCGGCCACCGTGACCACAGTGCCCGGGACAGAGAATGGAATCACTTTGATGGTGGCGATCAGATCCTTGGGCCCGACGACCGCGTAGTCGGGCAGCGTGCCGACGGTGAGGGCCTCATCGATCGAGTTCAGCCGGTCGATCTTTCCGGCATCGACACGCAGCAGGCCGGGCGCTTCGGCAGCCAGATTAACGCGGCCGGTGGCGGCGCGGGTGCGTGCGATCAGCGGCGATACCAGCGGCGTGGCGAGACGATCTGCGGCGATGTCCTCGGGTACGTCGCCCGGTTCCAGGCGGGCGCAGATCACCTCGGTGCGGCCGGCCTGGCGCAGGGCGGCGATCGCGGCATCGTCCAGCAGCGCGCCTTTCCGGATCATGCGGTCGCCGATCCGCTGGCTGTGCGCCATGATGGCACCGCGGGCTTCATCGAGCGGCGTCGGGCCGAACTTCATGCCGCGAGCGGTGCCTTTTGCGGGATGGGCGCACCGCGGCGCACCGCGACGATCTCGGCGATGATGGACAGCGCGATTTCCGGCGCGGTGACGGCTTCGATGTTGAGCCCGACCGGGCCTTTGATGCGGGCCATCGATTCGTCGGTGTGGCCGAGTTCGCGCAGGCGCTTCAGGCGTGCCGCGTGGGTGCGGCGGGAGCCGAGCGCGCCGATATAGAACGCGGGCGATTTCAGCGCGCGGTCCAGTGCGGGGTCGTCGAGTTTGGGGTCGTGGGTCAGCGTGACCACGGCGGTGCGGATGTCGGGGCGCAGTTCGTCCATCGCCTCGTCCGGCCAGGCGGTGGAGATCGTCACGTTGGGGAACCGTTCGTCGGAGGCGAAGGACCGGCGCGGGTCTACCACGGTGATCGCGAAGCCGCATTGGGAGGCGAAGGGGACGAGGGCCTGCGCTATGTGCACCGCGCCCACGACGACGAGGCGGAGCGGCGGGTTGTAGACATGCAGGAACCAGTCGGTGCCGGCGATTTTCGTCGTGCCGCTTTCGTCGTCGCGAAGGGCGGTGGTGGCCGCGTCGTTCAGTTCCGGCGGCGAGCCGGGGTCTGGGAGAAGGCGTTGCTCGCCGTCGGGGAGGCGGGTGGCGAGGACGACCGGGCGGCCGTCGCGCTTGGCTGCATCCAGGGCCGCGATGGTTTCGGGGGTCATGCAACCTCTCCCACGCAGCGGGAGAGGTTGAGGCGCGATAGCGCCGAGGGAGAGGGTGCGGCGCAGGGACCCGGTATTGCCTGCGCGTACGGCGCAGCAACGTGCCGGGGGCTCGCGGCACCCTCACCCGCCGCTTCGCGGCCCGTTGATCCGCTTCGCGGCTCAACCCCGGGAAGCGGGAGAGGGTTCGTAGAAAAAGTCACAACAGCCTCTCCACGAACACTTTCACCTTACCGCCACAGGCCAACCCGACTTCCCACGCGCGCTCGTTCGTTACGCCGAAGTCCAGCAGTTGCGGCGAGCCTGTGTCGATCGTGCGCAACGCGGCGTCGGCGACAGCGCCCTCGATGCAGCCGCCTGATACCGATCCTGCCATCTTGCCTGACTTTGTCACCGCCATCTGGCTGCCGGCGGGCCGGGGGGAACTGCCCCAGGTTTCCGTTACCGTGGCCAATGCCACTTGCTCGCCTGCCGCGCGCCAGGCTGCAGCAGTGCTCAGCACGTCTTCCACTTCGTTCATGCGGCTATCCTTCCATATTCGCCGGGCGGCGCCAAACCATGTGGCGTCCCCCCGGGCGTCCCCCCGGGCGTCCCTCTGGGCGTCCCTCTGGGCGTCCCTCCGGGCGTCTCTCCGGGCGTCCCCCTGGGCGTCCCTCTGGGTGTCCCCCTGGGCGTCCCTCTGGGTGTCCCCCTGGGCGTCCCTCCGGGCGTCCCCCTGGGCGGTGCGGGACGCGACAGCAGATCGACCAGAGCCTTCAGGCTGGCCAGGTTGTGTACCGGCCGGAACTCGTCGACATGCGGCAGCATCGCGCGAATGCCTTGAGATTTTGGCTCGAACCCGGACCAGCGCAACAGCGGATTGAGCCAGACCAACCGGCTGCAGGAACGATGCAGCCGGTCCATGTTCTCCGCCAGCTCCCCCGAATGCTCTGCGTCGCGCGGGCGGTCCAGGCCATCGGTGATCAGCAAGACCACCGCGCCTTGCGCCAGGACGCGCTTGGCCCAGCGGTGATTGAAGGTAGCGAGCGCCTCGCCGATGCGGGTGCCGCCGGACCAGTCGGGCACCACGTGGGCGACGGTCTGGAAGGCGACTTCGGGATCGCGGTGGCGGAGCTGGCGCGTGATGTTGGTGAGGCGCGTGCCGAACAAGAAGACGTGGACGCGGTCGCGGTCGTTGGTGACGGCGTGGAGGAAGTGCAGCAGGATCTGCGCATAGCGCGACATGCTGCCGGAGATGTCGCACAGCACCACCAGCGGCGGCGGGCGCAGGCGGCGGCGGTTGCGGGCGATTTCCAGGATTTCGCCGCCCTGGCGCAGGCTTTGGCGGATGGTGCGGCGCAGGTCGGTGACGGGGCCTTGCGGATCGGGGCGCAGGCGGCGGGTGCGGCGCATATCCAAGGGCAGGGCCAGGCGGCGGATTTCGCGTTTGGCCGCGGCGATTTCGTCGGCGCTCATCGCCTCGAAATCCATGCGTTGCAGGCGTTCCTGGTCCGATACGGTCAGCACCGCGTCCTGCACCGGGGGTTCGTCCTGCGCGGCGGGGCGTTGCTCGCGCTTCTGCTGGAACGCCTCGGCGACGCGGCGGGACGCGGGGGGCGGGCGTTCCAGCTTCTTTTCCTTCTGCGCTTCGAGCAAGGCCATGGCAGCGGCTTGCTCGGCGGCGGTGGGGTCGCGCCAGAACAGGGCGAAAGCCTGGTCGAAGACTTCCTGGTGCTCGTGGCGGTGGATCATGGCGGTGCGGAGCGCGGTGCGGGCCTCGGACTTGTCGCCGATGTCGATCAGCGAGAGGGCCTGCTGGGCGGCGAGCGTCTCGGCGGGACCGACGGGCAGTCCGGTGCGGCGCAGCAGACGGGCGAAGTGCATGACGTTGGCGGCCAGGGTGGGGGCGGCCAGGGTGGGGGCGGCCGGGGTGGGGGTGGCCAGGGTGGGGGCGGCCGGGGTGAGAGAGGGGGCGTTCGGCATGGCCGGATACTGCGCTTCGGGGGGCCGGAGGCAAGGGGTAATGGCCAGTCGCGCCCGCTCGTGATAGTATCGATGTCAATATAACTAACCGGTGGCTCGGCGCGTTCGTGCCGAACGTGGAACAGCACGTCAACGCGAAATCGCGCCGTCGCGCCGCCGCCCACGGCTGCAGCATGGCGGCGGAGGTGCCCGCCATCCTGCGCACCGCGGTTGTCACGGACGTGGATCGGCAGGGCAAACCTGGCACCCGGACCGCAGCCCGCTTCGTCAGGATCGGGTTGCGCAGCGATGAGGACATTCCCGCATTGCGCGGTTACGCCCCAAATCCTGCCACGTTCGACCTGTGATCATACTCGATACCAAGTTTCGAACTGATGCGGCAGCAGCCCGAACGGGCAGTGACTGAATGGCTTGACCGGCAGGCGCAGCCTTCGATCTGGACAACATCCGCAGCCTTCGATCTGGACAACATCCATTGCCGGGTTTGAAATTCGCTATGGTATTCGGATCTTGCCTTCGGGCCGCAGGGGGTCTCGCGTGCAGTTGCCATGCGCACAGTATCGGGCACGAACTAACATTTGTCAATGAGAAAAACGGTGGCCGGCATAATCCTCACCGGCATTCTGTTAGCGAATGGACCGCTCGGTTCCGGCTGTCCGGGAGACGGCAACGTCGTCGGGTGCCGTCCTGGCGTGGAACCGTCGTTCCGATCGGCATTTCTGAATTGCCACACGCGCGGCCGGCTGTTGGTCGTTGCCCCAGGCGCGGCCCCCACCGCATTGAAATCCGGCGCCGGCGCCCGCATATCGCGCCCCGCAAGGAGGACTCGTTATGAACGACGCCATTACAGAACAACACGCATTCGGCGCCGAAGTCGGCCGCCTGCTGGACCTGGTGGTCCACTCGCTCTACTCGGAGCGCGAAATTTTCTTGCGCGAACTGGTGGCCAACGCTGCCGACGCCATGGACCGCCGCCGCTTCGAATCCCTGACCGACCCCAACCTGTCGCCGCCGCCTGAGGCCAAAATCCGCATCGTCCCGGACAAGCAGGCCCGCACCCTGCACATCGCCGACGACGGCATCGGCATGACGCGTCAGGAACTGATCGACAATCTGGGCACTATCGCCCGCTCCGGCACCCGCGCCTTCGGCGACGCCCTGGCCAATGCCAGGCCGGAGGATCGGCCCAGCCTGATCGGCCAGTTCGGCGTCGGCTTCTATTCCGCCTTCATGGTCGCCGACCGGGTCGAGGTGACGTCCCGCAAGGCCGGCAGCGAGGAGGCCTTCGCCTGGGCGTCCGACGGTGCCGGCGCCTTCACCGTCGCCGCTGCCACCCGCGAAACCGCCGGCACCGACGTGGTGCTGCACATCAAGTCGGACGCGGAGGAGTATCTCGACCCGTACCGGCTCGAGACGGTGGTGCGCAAATGGGCCGACCACATCACCCTGCCGATCACCATCGCGCGCGACGGGAAGGACCAGCCGGCGAACGAAGGCAACGCGCTGTGGCGCAAGCCCCGCGCCGAGATCACGGAACAAAACTATAAGGAATTCTATCGCCATCTCGGCCACATGTTCGACGACCCCTGGGCCACGCTGCACTGGCGCGCCGAGGGCATGCTCGAATTCTACGCCCTGGTGTTCATCCCCGGCATGAAGCCGTTCGAACCGTTCGACGGCGATCGCGAGTCCCATGTGCGGCTGCATGTCCGGCGCATGTTCATCACCGACAAGGCGGAGCTGCTGCCGCCGTGGCTGCGTTTCGTGCAGGGTGTGGTGGACACCGAAGACCTGCCGCTGAACGTCTCGCGCGAGATGCTGCAAACCACACCGGTGCTGGGCCGCATTCGCAAGGCGGTGATCGGCCGGGTCCTGGGCGAGCTGAAGACACGCACCAAGGAAGCGGAAGAATACGGGAAATTCTGGGACAACTTTGGCCCGGTGCTGAAGGAAGGCATCTGGGAGGACAGTGAGCATCGTGGCGAACTGGCGCCTCTGCTGCGCTTCCGGTCCTCGACGCAGGAGGGCTGGACCTCGCTGCCCGACTATGTGAATCGCATGCAGACGGGCCAGGACACGATCTGGTACCTGGCCGGCGATGCCGCCGAGGCTTTGAAGACCTCGCCGCAACTGGAGGGCTTCCGCGCCAAGGGGCTGGAAGTGCTGCTGCTGTCGGACTCGATCGATGCGTTCTGGCCCGACCGGCTGGATACGTTCGAGGGCAAGAAGCTGAAAAGCGTCACCCAGGTGGGGGATGAACTCGGCAAGGATGCCGATGCACCCGATATTTCCCCCCTGCTGGCGGCGATGAAGGAAGCGCTCGGTGCCGATGTGTCCGACGTGCGGGCGACGGCGAGGCTGACCGACAGCGCGGTGGTGCTGTCGGCGCGCGAGCAGGGGCCGGACCTGCAGATGCAACGCCTGATGCGCCGAGCCGGGCGGGCGATGATGCCCAGCGCTCCGGTCCTGGAGGTCAACCCGCGCCACAAGCTGATCGAGACCTTGGCCGGGCAGGTGGACAACAAGGACCTGATCGGCGAGGCCGCCGCGACGTTGCTGGATCTCGCGCGCGTGCAAGAGGGGGACCTGCCGCGTGACCCGGGCGCCTTCGCGCGGCGGGTGACGGGGCTGCTGGCGCGGTAGGAGGATCGCCCGGGTCTCGGCCGTTGGCCGCCATCGATCGGGTGGGCGGGAGCGGTCAGTGCGCATAGCGGAGCGCCAGCCATAGTTTCTGCCAAAGCGGCAGGCTCGCGCGCTGATCCAGGTGCTGCCAGCCGCGTTGCTCGAGGCGGGAGAGGATGGCGTCGTAGGTGGCGCCCATCAGGCGGGCCGGCTTCATCGCGCGGCGGTCGCATTGGTCCATTGCCGCGGACGCCTCGTCGAAATAGCCGTGGGCCAGGGTGGCGACCCGTTCGCATACCTCGGCCAGCCGGGGCGAGGAGAGGGCGCCGGCCGGATCGGGAGGCACCGCCGCGGCGTCCAGGTATTCGCGCGGGAGATAGAGGCGGCCGCGGTCGGCGTCCTCCTGCAGGTCGCGCAGGATGTTGGTGAGCTGGAGGGCGCGGCCAAGCGCGTGCGCGACCCGATCGGCCGCCGGCGAGGCATCGCCGAACGCGCGCACCGACAACCGGCCGACCGCGGATGCCACCCGGTCGCAGTAGAGGTCCAGCGTGGCGAGGTTGGGCGCGACGATGACCGTTTCGGCGTCCATCGCCATGCCGTCCACGACGGCGATGAAATCCTCGGCGCGCAGGGCAAAGCGGCGCACGGCGGCGACCAGGACACGGGTGACCGGATCGTCGGCGGCGCCGCGGTACAGGCCGGCGATGCGGTCGCGCCAGGCTGCGAGCCGTTGGCGCTTGTCGGCCAGTTCGCCCGGCTCGTCGGCGATGTCGTCCACCACGCGGCAGAACGCGTAGATCGCGTACATCGCATAGCGGCGGTCCGGCGGCAGCAGGCGCATGCCGCGATAGAAGCTGGTGCCGGCGGCGCGCACCATCGCCTCGACCGCGTCGAGATCGGCGGGGGCGGCATCCAGCGGCGCGGCCATGCTCATAGGTGCCGCAGCGACAGCAGCGCGCCGAGGGCGAAGTCGACCTTGCTCAGCTTCACCGGGGCTGACAGCGGATCGCCTCGCTGCAGCCGCGCCGTGAGGCGCTTGGCCAGGCTGACGATGGTCGCCGTTTCCAGCCGCAGGCGCCGGTCTTCGACGCGTTTCGGCAGGTCGGAGGCGAAGCGGGTCATCCGATCGACACGGTGCAGGATCGAGCCGAACACCTTTCTCATTCCGGGTGTCATCGCTGGGCGGTGCAGGTCCGCGATGGAGGTGCCGAAGGAGGTCATCATGTCTTCTGGTAGATAGCAGCGGTCGAGCGCGTCCAGGTCCTTCACGCAGTCCTGCAAGTGGTTCAGCACCTGCAATGCGCCGCACAGGGCATCGGACGGCGCGTAGGTCCGGTGGGGCTCCTTATGCAGGTCCAGCACGTAGCGGCCGACGGGGAAGGCGGAGTAGCGGCAGTAGTCATAGAGTTCGGACAGCGTGGCGTAGCGCTGTTTGGTGGCGTCGCGGCGGAAGGCGATCAGCAGCTCGCTGGCGTGGACGGGGTTGACGGCGGTCTGCACCAGGCTTTCGTGGAGGGCCAGCGCGCTGGGCGAGCCTTCCTTGGAGCGGCCGAGCAAGACAGCCTCCATCGCGTCGAGACGGGCCAGCTTCTCCTGGGGGGAGAGGGTGGGCGAGTCGGCGATGTCGTCGGCATTGCGGGCAAAGGTGTAGAAGGTGTGGACATGGCGGCGCAGGTCGGGGCGGATCAACCACGAGGCGACCGGGAAATTCTCGTCGCTGCGGCCCTTGCCGGACCAGGCCTCGACCGACGTGGCGGCGCTCACCCGCCGGTCCCCTGATAGGCGCGGCCCTTCCACGCGACGCCGCGGCCCCTGTGGTGGTTCACCGCCGAACCGATGGTGGCGGCCAGGTAGAAGGCGGCGACCAAGGGCAGGAACGGCGCCCAGAGGCGCGAGCACTGGTAGCGGCGGAGCGTGGGCAGGTAGCTGGCGGAGAGCATGATCCAGGCGGCGATGCCCAGCCAGCGGGCGGTGCCGTGGGCGAACAAGGCGGCGGCGGGGGGGATCAGCCAGGCGAGGACCATCGCCAGCACCGTCCCCAGCAGCAGGATCGGGGAGAAGCGGAGCTGCGCATAGGCGGTGCGGGCGACCATGGCCCAGATGTCGGCGAAGCCCGGGTAGGGGCGGAGCGAGGCCGCCAGCGTGCTGTGGCCCAGCCAGATCCGGCCGCCCTTCTTCACGGCTGCCGCCAGGGCCACGTCGTCGATCAGTTTGCCGCGCACTGCCTCGATTCCGCCGATCCGCTCCAGGGCCCGCCGGTGGAGCAGGATTGTGCCGCCTGCCGCGGCGGCTGTGTTGATCTGTGAGTCGTTGACCCGCGAAAATGGATAAAGCAACTGAAAGAAGAACACAAAAGCCGGGACCAGAGCTTGCTCGGCCAGGCTTTGGCAGCGGAGCGCGACCATTTCCGAGACCAGGTCGCAGCCGGTGGTTTCCTGTTGCGCGACCAGGGCTGCGAGGTGGCCTGGTTTGTGGTCGATGTCGGCGTCGGTGAGCAGAAGCAAATCGGGAGGGCCGGTTTCGGCGCGGCGGGCTTCGGTGAGGCCCTGAGCGACGGCCCACAGCTTGCCGCTCCATCCGGTGGGGCGGGGGGCGCCGGTCAATACCGTGAGGCGCGGATCGGCGAAGGAGCGGGCGATGTCGCCGGTGTGGTCGGTGCTGTTGTCGTCCACCAGGATGATGCGGAGCGGGCCGGCGTAGTCCTGGGCGGCGAGCGATCGGATCGTGGTGGCGATGACGGGGGCCTCGTCGCGGGCGGGGATGACGATGGCGACGCTGGGGGTGGCCGTGGGGCGCGCCGCCGGCAGTTCGGGCGCGGACCGCCAGAAGCGGCCGTGGCCGAGCAGGAGGTAGGCCCAGATCAGGGTTGCCAGGGCGGTCAGGACAAGCATGCGGCTTGTGTCATGCCGGGACCGGGAGGGCGGAGGCAATCCCCGGGATTCCGTGGGAGCGGGCAGGGGGCCGGGATTGGGCGTGAGTCCCGGCGGTGTCTCGATTCGTTTCCTGGGAGATCTTGTATTGGCGGATGAGATGTGTCGCGGGTGGTGTGTCTCGCGAACGTCTCGTTTCGTTTGCTGTGAGACGGAGACGGTGCGGGACGGAGGCTTGCCGGTGGCGGGCGGACCTGGTGTGGGGTTCGGCAAACGGGAGTGGGAACCGCTGATGAACGCAAATGGACGCTGATGGCATGCGGCCGGCCTGGAGGTGCCGGACAACACATGCGGACAACACATGCGGACAACACATGCGGACAACACATGCGGACAACACATGCGGGCGTCTGATCGTGGTGAGCCTCGGCATGGCGGTGGTTCGTGTGCCGTCCGCGTTGATCGGCGTGCATCTGCGGTTCCTGTTTCTTTTTGCGGAGGCGGACGCGGCGGGACGAATCGGAACGGCGGGGCCGGCTGCGCTCCGGCCCCGTTGTGCAGATTTGGATTGTTGGCAAAGCGATCAGGGCGGGCCAGTGGCGGTCGCGGGGACGGCCAGTTCGGCCTCAGGTGACGCGAAAAACGGATCGACCGGCGGTTCGCCGACGACGAATCCCAATGTTTTGCGGACTGCGTCTCTGGTTTCCCCCGGCCATCCCAGATTCGGATTGGCGTCGACTTCCTGCTCGACGTAGCGCTTCTGGCGGCGGCGCATTTCCTTGAACCATCTGTCGAAGCTGCCGCGATATTGGGCGAACGCACGATACAGGCTCTCCCACATCGCGTTGGAGCACAGGATCGGCGCGACGCCGAGATCGTTGCAGATAGCGAGAAGCGTGCGGCCGACAGGGTGGCGGCGGACTTCGGCTTCGACCTGGCGCATGGAGGGAAGGCTGTCGAGCGTGAGCGGCGCTTGCGGGAAGGGTTCCCGCGTGGGACGGCGCGTGGGTGTTTGTGGTGCTGACGGCTGCGTCGGGGGCGCGTTTGATCCGAAGGCAGCGTCCGGCCACGGCGGGACGGCCGGATTCGCCGCATCCAAGGTGTCGTCGGGCGGCGTGAATACGAGCAGATCGCGGCCACTCGCGGCGCGTTGCAGCAGCAGGCGTTCCAATGCCACGGCCCGCATGATGCCGCGGAAGATATGCGCGAGAATCACCGAGACTTTGGCGGTGGGGAAGAATTGCGCGATGGTGGCGAAGCCGCGCCTGACCGAGCGCCGCTGGATCGTGTCGGCGAGGTGGCGGCCGTAGGTGGCGAGGATGTGGACGATGTGGAGGATGGCCGCGATGCGCTCGGGCATGGCTTGGGCGTGACGATCCGGGTGGGGATCGAGCGGGTTGGCAAGGTCGGCGGTGGTTGTGCTCCTGTCTGACATTGGTCTGCGTTGCTACCTAAAATCGGTTTTTTATACTACCGGAAAGCCTGGCAGAATGCAATGACTATTTTCGCCGTTTTCGTTGACTATTTTCGCAGTTCCGATCTGGCAACAGTCCTGCGTCCAGGACCCTCGACGGATCGCCCGCGGTTTCCTGGTTTCGGTGTCGGGATGCGACTTGGCTCGATTCGACTTCTCTGCTCTGTTGAATCCAAGCTGCGGCAGCGTGTTCGGTTCGAACGATAGCGAGGGCCCATGCAACGTCATTAGCGGCGACGCCATCGCCAACGTGCCATCAACGACGTGCCATCAACAACGTGTCGGCATGCCACTGAGTACGATTCGGTCGTAGCATCGCTGACGGTGAACGTATGCCGTGTTAGTAGATGTCGCGCCGGGCAACGTTTACCGGCCACGTCTATCGGCTGCCAACCCCATTGTCCCCCATTCGCACACGTCCTACCCATCCCCCATGAGCAGTCGCATTGCCCTCCCCGACGCTCCCGCCGTCGTCGCCGGGCACGGCCGTGCCGCCATCCTTACCACCGACGGCGAACTCCTGCTCCTCCCGGCCGCAGAAGCCGCCGACCGCCTCCGAGACCTCCCACCGCCGCTCCTCCTTCACGCCCCCGCCACCTTCCGCCGCCTCAACCTTCGCCCCGGCCCTGCCTTCGACCTGCTGGAACTTTTGTCTTTTGTCCTCCCCGCCCGCACCGCCGCCCCGACCCCGCGCGGGCTCTCTCTCGCGCTCGACCACCCCATGCTCCCCACCACCCTGGACGCCGAAGCAGCGCTGCTTCCCGACCTCGCGGCCGCCCTGCTGAACCGTCTCGCCCAGGGCCGCACCACACCGCTGAACCGCGACGCCGCCACGCTCGCCGCCCGCATGGGCGCGGTCGGGTGGGGGTGGGCCCCCTTCGTCCTCGCCGCCCTGGACCGGACCGACGCCCCCCCCTCCACCGATGCCCTGAAAATCTGGCGCCGCCTGCCGGAGTGGGAGGACACCGCACCGCAGCCCGCTCCCTCCGCCCTGCCGGTCACCGACGCCGAAGCCCGCGCCCGCCTCTCTGCCATGCTCGGCCCCGACGCGGAGCAACGTCCCGGCCAGTCCGACTACGCCGCCGCCGCCGCATCCGCCTTCGCGCCGCGCCAGACCCGCGGCGACCCGGCCTTCGTGCTGGCCGAGGCCGGCACCGGCACCGGAAAGACGCTCGGCTACCTCGCCCCGGCCAGTGTCTGGGCACAGAAGAATCACGGCACCGTCTGGCTCAGCACCTTCACCCGCCACCTGCAACGCCAGATCGACGCCGAACTCGCCCGCCTGTTCCCCGACCCGGTCCAGCGCCGCCGGCGCGTGGTGATCCGCAAGGGCCGCGAGAACTACCTGTGCCTGCTGAACCTGGAAGACGCGGTCACGTCAGCCACGTCCGGTTTCGCCCAGCAGCAAACCATCCCCCTGGGGCTGATCTCGCGCTGGGCCATGGCCACCGACGACGGCGACCTGCAAGGCGGCGACCTCCCCGGCTGGTTCGCCGAACTGTTTTCCCCCGCCCTGCTGGCAAGCCTCGCCGACCGCCGCGGCGAGTGCATCCACGCCGCCTGCCCCCATTGGCGCCGCTGTTTCGTGGAACACACCATTCGCCGCGCCCGCACCGCCGAGTTGGTGGTGGCCAACCACGCCCTGGTCATGACGCAGGCCGCGTGGGGCGGGCTGGACGACAACACCGTCCCCACCCGCTACGTCTTCGACGAAGGCCACCATCTGTTCGATGCGGCCGATTCCGCCTTCGCCGCCGCCCTCTCCGGCCACGAGACCGCAGAACTGCGCCGTTGGTTGCTGGGCGCCGAAGGCGGCCGTTCCCGCGCGCGCGGGCTGGCGCGCAGGATCGAGGAACTGGTCGCCGGCCATGCCGAACTGGAAACCCCGCTCGAAGCCGCCTTGCAGGCTGCGCGCGCGCTGCCCGCCCCCGGCTGGCCGGCCCGCCTGGGTGATGACGGGCCGGAACTGACAGATCTGGACTCAGGCCGCCCCAACCCTGCCGAAACCTTCCTGCGCCTGATCCGCCAGCAGGTGCTCGCCCGCATCCAGGGCGCCGGAGGCGAGCCCTCGCGCTACGCCATCTGGGGTGCCGCGGAATGCGACGTGGTCCCCGCCGCGCCCGAAATCCCCCCCGCCGCCGACCGCCTGGCCCGTGCACTCGCCCGCATCGCCGAACCCCTGACCACCCTGCGCGAACGCTTGCTCGCGCGCCTGGACGCGGAAGCCGACGAAATGGACGCCGCCATGCGCAATCGCATCGAGGCGGCCGGCCGCTCGCTGCAACGCCGTGCCCTGCACCCGCTTGCCGCCTGGCAGTCCATGCTGCGCTTGCTCGCCCAGCCAGAACCCGACCCCGGCACCTTGTCGGACTATGTTCTGTTGTTCCGCCTGGAGCATCGCTTCGGCGGCCGGGACAGTGACGTCGGCCTGCACCGCCATTGGCTGGACCCCACGGTGCCGTTTGCCGCCACGCTCGCCGCGCCGGCCCACGGCCTGCTGGTTACGTCCGCCACGCTGCGCGACGCGAGCGGCGCCGATCCCGAAGCCACCTGGGCCGCTGCCGAATCCCGCGTCGGCGCGCCGCATTTGCCGTCCCCCGCCATCCGCGCCGGCGTGCTGTCGCCATTCGACTACGCCGCCCAAACCCGCGCCTTCATCGTCCACGATGTGGCCGGGGGGGATATCGCCCAGCTCGCCGCCGCCTACCGCGCCTTGTTCCTCGCCGCCGGGGGCGGCGGCCTGGGCCTCTTCACCGCCATCCGCCGGCTGCAGGCGGTGCACCAGCGCATTGCGCCGGAGCTGGAAGCCGCCGGCATCCCGCTCTACGCGCAGCACGTCGATGCGATGGGCAACGCCACCCTGGTGGACATCTTCCGGACCGAGGAATCGAGCTGCCTGCTGGGCACCGACGCCATGCGCGACGGCGTTGACGTGCCCGGCCGCGCCTGCCGCCTGGTGGTGTTCGAGCGCGTTCCCTGGCCGCGCCCCGACATCCTGCACCGCGAACGCCGCATCCACCTGAGCCACGGCGACCCCAAGGGCTACGACGATCGCATCGCCCGCCTGCGCCTGCGCCAGGCTTTTGGACGGCTCATCCGCCGCGCCTCCGACCGCGGCGTGTTCGCGCTGCTGGATCGGCAGACGCCAACCCGGCTGTTGTCCGCATTCCCGCCCGGCGTGCAGGTGCGGCGCGTCGGTCTGGCGGAAGCGGTGAAGCAGACGCGGGCGTTTTTGAGCGCGGAACGGGTGACGCAGCGGACGCGATGACGCTGTGGCGAGACGCGCCGGCATTCGCTGAGGGCACCGCCGCCCGGAAATCACCCCCCAACGTCACCAGCCAATCGGGCCGAACCATGGGGCGGTCC
>Ga0335072_10003824_pt1 | contig 22525 bp, 20 predicted proteins | sample Lox_Sample_21_FD_206725 | JGI IMG/M metagenome (GOLD analysis project Ga0335072, IMG submission 206725) | Soil microbial communities from Loxahatchee National Wildlife Refuge, Florida, United States - Lox_Sample_2.1 | ecosystem: Environmental > Terrestrial > Soil > Wetlands | place: USA...
TTCTGAAAAGAAAGGAGCTTACAGACAGATCAGGGAAAACGTAGGAACGAAGAGGAACCGTAGGACAGCTGACTCTGGATCAGCATATCGGGGTTCGAATCCCTGGGGGGCAGCCAATTAGAATCAACAACTTAGCTGGCATCCTCACTGAATTGCGACCCCACTGTGCCGTAATCTGTGCCGTACCGTTTCTGCGCGTTCAGCATTACGTTCGTTGACCAGTTCTGCGATTCCCTTCAATTCGGGATGCAGATACCGCTGTGTGGTGGTGACCGCCTCATGCCCGAGGAGTTTCTGCACCAAAATCAAATTGCCGGTGCGATCAAGCATGTCGGTGGCGAATGAATGCCGGGCTGAGTAGAGAACCAGACTGTCCGGCAAACCGGCCGCCATTCTCGTCTTCGTGAAATCCTTCGCGACCGGGAAATAGCTCATCGGGGAACCCTTCCTGCGGGGAGACGGAAAGACCCACTCGTTGCTCGCGCTGTCAGCCCGCACGCGCAGAAGATTGCGGACGCGGTCGCTGAGAGGAACATGGCGGCGGGACTTCTTCGTCTTCCCGTTAGGGTTGAAGATGAGATTCTTGTCCCAAAGGACGTTTTCCCAACGCATCCGGACTACTTCGTCCGGACGCAGGCCGGTGTCCTGCGAGATGGTGAACACATCGCGCAGGGGCTGAGGAGCGACGGCCAGGAATGCCTGCTCCTGCTCCGGGGTGAAGGTTGCTGATCGTTCCGCTTCCTCGCGGAGCTTGATCTTCGGAACACTGGCCAAGAGCCGCTTGTCCTTCGCTAGGGATAGTATCCGGCGAAGAGTGCGGAGGCCACAATTGGCGTTCGATCCGCTTCCAGGCAGTTGGAGAACTTCTGCATCGGAAGTCACGATCTCATCGATCCGTCGCTGGGCGATCGGGGTGTCTTTCAAGAGTCTCCACCCGTTCTGGTAATACCGTCTTGTGTCTGGATCGAGTTGAGAGTCTCTGACGTATGGCAGGAACTTGCCGTCGGCGAAATCCCTTAACAGAGGTGGAGGAGCCTTCTCTTCCCGTGCCTCCTGCTTCTCGGTCTTCTCCTTTTTCGCCTTTTCGATGAGTTCTGCCGCCACTTCAGTGGCTCGTGCTCTGGTCGTGGCCCCCGTGCTCTGACGGTACCGCTTTCCGTCAACAGTGAAGTCGGCGAGCCAGAATTTGGTGCCTTTGCGTCTGTAAAGCTCCACGTTCTAAACCTCGTGTGCGGCCCGCACTGAGGCGTTCAAAACGTGTCGGCCCTGGGCGATGTACTCGTCAAGGTCTTGATGATCATAGCGCACGGCAGCCTTCTTGCCACGACCGAGCTTCACATACGATGGCCCGATGCCCCTGCAGCGCCAGGAACGGAGTGTGGACGGCGAAATCCCCAGCCGCAATGCTGCTTCGGGGTCTTTGAGCAGGCTGGGGCCGATTGACGAAGTGGTCATGAAGGGTATTACCGAAGAGATTGGCTTGGCCTCAATTATTTGCTGCACATTTTCGCTGGTTCGATGAGCCACCAAACTTCGCCGTTTTTCTACCAGCCCGCCAGATTAGAGGTAGCTACCGAGAATTCCCGGGAGCCAACCAACGGTTGTTTCGCATGCCGGTTCTGTCGGAATGGTGATGGGACCGGCACTTTTTGCGTGGTGAATGAAGCCTGAGGCAATGCGGAACTTGCTGCTCCGACTTTTTCCGTTGCCATCATTCTGGATTGGAGCCGCAGAAACTTCGCCGTTTTTCCGGCAGCCCGGCAGGTTTCAGTTAGGGCGGGGTCATGAAGGTCCCGTCGAAATAAATGCCGGAAGAGAGACCATGAGCTTTAAAGCGAAAACCCTGCGGGATTCTGCTCGTTCCCGCCGCGTCCACACTCAGAACATCACTACGGGTCCCGAAAGCACGCCACGCTGGCGTCGCCCTACCGCCTCCTCAGAAGTTCACCGTCTGTCTGCCGCTCCGCCAGAATCTGGTGTGCAGCCGAAGCCAACTACCGGCCACCGAGCCAGACCGCGCAGGAGCCTGCAGATCGTTCTCCTGTCTGACATGCATGAACTCCACCGAGAGGTGGACGTTCCTGATGGCGACATCCTCCTTTGCGCTGGGGACTGGACCATGTTTTCGCGGAGCTTGCGTTCCATCGTTGACTTCAATGACTGGCTCGGCGAACTGCCGCACAAGCACAAGCTCTGTGTTGCAGGAAATCATGAGACATACCTGCAAACCACCCCGACGAATCGATCGCTTCTTACCAATGCGGTCCTGCTCATGAACGAGGGTGTGGAGATCGAAGGCCTCCGCATTTGGGGTTCCCCTGTGACGCCGGTCGGCCCCGCCTTCTCGATGAGGTCTGCCGAGGAGCGGCGGCGTCTGTACGCCGCGATCCCCGCCAACACGGACATCCTTATCACCCATGGGCCGCCCCGGGGCATCCTCGATCGTGCTCCTGGATCGAACTTCCACTCAGGCGACCAGGAACTGCTCGACGCCGTGAACCGCGTGAGGGCCAAGCTCCATGTCTTCGGCCACGTTCATGGAGCGCATGGCCTCTTCGCGACCAGAGAGACGCTGTTCGCAAATGTCGCCTTACTCGGCCCGAACGGCGACATCGATAAGAACCCTATTGTTTTGGGGATGGAGCAGCGGTGATGACAGATACACAGGAGTTTGCCACCCGCTCAGCCCTCGTCCGGTGTGCTATTTCCGCGCACCAGTCCTGGATCGAAGAGAAGCTGGGTGTCCCGATATCTGACACGGTCATCATCGACGGGCTGCCAAATCTTTCGCAGGTCGGCGTGCAGAAGTATCTGGGAATCTTCGACCGCCGGAGAACCGGCAACAGGGAGTCCAGACGACTCCATACGCTCGTGTCGCGGACGGAAATCCCGGCGCAGTACCCACCGCTCTTGTCCATCGCAGATGACGTGAGAGCCGATCTTGCCTTGGAGGCCCTCCTGGAGGATCGCGAGACGGCGTGGACGGGATTCGAGTGGCGGGACTGTCCCCTCGCTCTCAATCTGCACGTCTACAACATCACCATCGTGACGCTGAATGTCTCCTATCATTCCGGTCCTGGTAGCCCGGAGGAAATGATGGCGAGATTGCTGGTGGCTCGGCGCGATTCCATCCCTGCGATGCTGCGCCTGTTCGAAGACCTGTATCGCCGGGACCGCACTCCGCGCCTGTGCATGATCGGCGGGGAATCTCGACGCGTGCCCGCAGTTGCATGGACCGATCTGGTCATCGATCCCAGCATCACGAAGCTGCTGGTGAGCGATTTCGAAAGCTTCTGGCAGCGGGAGCAGTGGTTTCGCGACAAGAATCTCCCATTCCGGCGTGGGTACCTCCTCCACGGTCCTCCAGGGAATGGCAAGACGAGCGCGATCCGGGCCATGATGACCAGTCGCTCTCTGAATGCCTACACGCTACGCTTCTTCAACCCTGATGTTGATGACAGCGATCTCGATCGCCTCTTTGACAGAGCGCATCAGGACCGGCCAGCGATCATCTTGCTGGAAGACATCGACCGTGCTTTTCCCAAGACCGGCGAGCCCGCGAACAGGATCAGCCTGCAACACCTCTTGAACTCTCTGGACGGGGTGGCCACCGGAGAGGGCGTGGTTGTCGTCGCCACCGCAAACGAGCCTGCAGCACTCGATCCGGCGATTTTGCGCAGACCCGGGCGTTTCGATCGGGTGATTCATTTCCGGAACCCGGATGCGGGGCTGCGCCTCGAATACTTTAGCCGAATGAAAAGCGGCTTGGGTGACGATCAGCTTCAAAATGCTGTGCAGACTTCGGTGGGCTTCTCATTCGCGCAGTTGCGGGAAGCGTATGTGATCGCTGGGCAGCAGGCATTCGAGCGGGGTGGCGAGGTCACGGAAGATGACCTGCTGGCGGGAATTCGATCCCTGCGAGAGAGCATAGTCGGCAGTTCCAGGCATACGAACGCTGCAGGTTTTCACTCGTCTGGCGAGGTGCCTGCATGACGGCGACGCAGCCTCCAGGGGCACAGACACGGGCGGCCAGCGGACGCGACAATCCGCGCCGCCGCGTCTTTGACGTAAAATTCGGCACACCGTGGCGAGAAAAAAGAAAACCAAGGTGTTTGTGTGCTACAGCAGGCACGACGAAGCGCTGGTGAAGCCGCTCGCCGGTCTGCTTGGCGTGGGCGCTGACGACGCGGTGTTTCTGGACGTTGCCTCACTGAAGCCGGGCGATCTCTGGGACGACAAGATTATGGGCGCAGTAAAGGAAGCATCCGTCTTCGTTCTCTGCTGGTGCTGTGAAAGCGAGCATTCCACGTTCATTGCAAAAGAAATCAGCGCGGCGCTTTCCCAGGGCGTCAAGAGGCTCGTGCCGGTCCTCTTCTGCTCGACGCCGTTACCGCCAAACATGGCCGACAGGCAGTGGATAGACCTGCGCGGACAGATTGTGCACAACTGTCCGGTTCCTCACGTTGAGAAAAAGAAGGGTCCCACGGTTCCGCGCCAGCAAAAGATGAACAGAGTGCGTTCGCGCCCTGGGAACGTCTCAGAGGAATCGGACGAGGAGGTGCCCTGGAGCCAGGACACCGATTATGTTTTCAACCGCTCTGAGGCGTCCCCGATGTCGACTGCGTCCGCACCTTCACCCGCAAGCGTCGGGAAGGGCACACGCAAACGGTGGATAACGATTTTGAGTTCGGCGATTGTGCTGGCATTCAGCCTTATCGGATTGCTTCTCTTCTCGGGACCGAAGTCCCGATCAGCCTCTCCCTCCGTGGAGGCGCCCCATAGCTTGGCACGGGAGGCTCCGCATACAAGTGCGCATCATCCACATCATCTTGCTCTGACGATGGTCGGCGTCGTGTCGCTGGCGATTCTCGTCTCTCTGCTCTTCCTTTTGAAAAGAGGATTGCGGTCGATCCGCAAGCGCCATGATCGCCTTCAGGTCGAGAGAGTCGCCGCCACTGTGACGTCCTACTTCGAAGGTCTCGGCAAACAATAGAACCGCTTCACAGATTTTCCTCCCCGCTTCGCCCCCCTGACAGTTCGGAGTTTCCTCCCTTAGATGTACTGCTAATCTCCGAGTTCGCATAGCGTCGCTATACCGGACGTGGAAGTAGCGTTCGCCATCGGAGTACATCCGGAGAGAGGATGCGATCGAAAGATCGTCGCGAGCCGTCCCTCATTTGTATTCATCTACCTGCCCATCGCTGAGGAACGCCTCGGCGAGAAACAGAAGTTCCGAAGCTCTGCGGACGTTTCGGCTGCCTGGCCTCCCGTGACGGGACATTGCCCGAAGCCACCGCAAGTCGGCCAATGTCAAAGCTTCGACGCGATCCAGCGCATACTGCCGGAGCCGACGCCACATGGCACGCTCCTGCCTCCGAGTGAGCGGATCAATGCCGAAGTCCCTCACATGAGCGGCAGCTTCGGCATGTTCGCGTTCGGCGGCTTCAGAGAACCGGCGGCCAACATCACACAGACGCTTTGAACCACTCTTCAGCACTGCGACGCGGGTAGCGTTTGCCTGGTAAACATCTGCCAAGTCGAGGTGTTCCAGAATGTGATCGATCAATTTTGAATTCCTCCCACTTGCAATCTGGCGAGCAGGAAGGAAATCGGCGACGATTCGCAGAAGTTTTTGCCCGGGTTGCGCAATGAAAACCAGGAGGCGTGGGGCGCAACCGGTAAGCCTGCGCTTAAATGACCCTGCGCAGGTACAGCAGCGGTACCAGAGAGCGATCAGGTGACACTTAGGCCCGGTCCAGGGCGGAACCGCTCCCGATCGTCGCCGATTTTGCGTTAGCCCGCCAGAGTAAATCAGGGAGGGCGGCTGGCGCTGGATCAGACAGGCCCCGTCGTCCCGGATTGTCACTATTGGGGGCCAAAACGACTATGAGCCGCAAAGCAAATGGGCAGGAGTCATCGGCACGGCGACGCAAAGAAGTGTCGGTGGTGATCGCACCGGCTACCGGGCGGGACCCAGCCTTGATCGACTCGACGATCCGCGAGTGGATCGTCCCGCTGCTGGTCCGCAATTTTCTTGCAGAGCACCCAATCGCGGTCTCGGCGAACGAAGCAAATTCGAACAACTCGACTACCGGAATGCATGACGAGGAGGGTGCGGCCTAAGCCCGCACGAACTCGCATGCCAACTAAACGTAAGAAGCAAAAGTCCTCTCAGGTGACCCGCGTCGCCATTTATGCGCGGCGCTCGTCCGAACTTCAGAACGATATCTCTACTGAACGCCAGATCAGGGAATGCCGCGAACGCGCTGCGGAACTCGGCTGGGAGATCGTCGAGGAATGCATTTTCACCGATGAGGCCAAATCCGGCGAGACGATTGCCGGACGCGACGGGCTGGACACGCTGATGCGAATCGCGGAGGGCGACAATCCACCATTCTCCGGAATAATGGTAGCGGATACTTCGCGTTTTGGCCGCCACTTGGTTGATACGCTCCAGATGCAGGAGCTTCTTGAGTACTACGAAATCTTTCTGTACTTCGTCGATGACGAACTGGATTCTCGCGACAAGGGCTTTCGTCGGCGCTTTATCGACAACGGTCAACGGGATGAAGATTATGTGCGATCGGTCTCAAAGAAGGTTCACAACGGCCAGCGCGATCGCTTTTTGCAAGGTCACCTGCCAAATGGCCGGGTATATGGTTACGATAATGTTCCGGTCGAGAACCCCCTGAAAAAGGGTCCCTACGGTCGCCTTCAGGTGGAATATGTCGATCTGGTTCCTAACCCTTTTGAATCTGAGGTGGTGCGGCGCATCTTTCACATGTACTTGCGCGGCATGGGACACAGAAGCATTGCGAAGACCCTGAATGATGAGCGTGTCCCTTCACCCCTCCAGAACACCGGCAGCCCGATCAGGCGGCTCTGGAACGCGGCGGCAATCGCCGACATCCTCAAGCGGGATAAGTACCAGGGGGTCCACGTGTGGAAGAAAACGAAAATGGTCCGTAATCCGAAAACGAAACGTAAAGAGCAGGTTGCTCGGCCCGAAAGTGAATGGGAGAGGGTCGATGTGCCGGAATGGCGGATCGTTTCTGATAAGCTTTGGGACGCGGTGCAGGCCGAGATCAAACGCCGCAAGGGTCCGAGTTGGTGGAAGAACGGCGGCCTGAATCTGACGGAGGCGAGTCGCCGGTATCTGTTCAGCGGCTTGATGAAGTGCTCAGTCTGTGGCGGCAACTTCAACATTGTTGAGGGTAAGGGTGAAATGGCTCGGTATGGCTGCATCGGACACCGCTATCGCGGCACCTGCAGCAATAAGCTGACAATTCTCAGGCGTGTGTTGGAACCGCGCCTCCTGGCCGCTCTCGCCAATAACCTGCAGGAGCCGACGTTTCGCACACAGCTTGCTGAGGAGTTCCACCGGCAGGTTGTCTTTGCGTCGGAGGAGCGGAACCAAAGGCTCGCTCAGGTAACCGCGAGCAGACCACAGCTTCAGGAAAGGGAGCGCGAGCTTCAGAGTCAGGCTGAGAACATAGCGTATTCGCTTTCCATTGCCAAAGGTTCGAAAACCCTCATTGAACGTCTTCAGTCGATCGACGCCGAACTGGAACGGGTCCGGGAGATGCTGGCAGTGCCGGGCGTGGCGGAGAAACCCGAGTCACCTCCGTTGCCGGTCGCGGGCATTGAGGAGTTCCTTAGGCGGAAGACCGCCGATATGGCAGCGCTCATTACCGGCGATCCGGAACTGGCGAAGCTGGAGCTTCGGAAGCGGGTGGACAAGCTGATCATGGAGCCGCAGCATACGCCCGAAGGTCCGATCTACCAGGTTTCAGGCGATCTGCGGCTCTTTTCGGCGCTTGACGATGTAGACTGTGAGCCATCAATTCAGAGAAGCACTCTGGCTGGCGCAGGCTGTCGATCTCAGCCGGAGACTGGCGGGGCGGGAACAGGATGCTCTCAAACCTATCAGCGGCGATAGCCGCAGGTTCCGAGCCCGCGGCGCCTTTCGTGGTCATTGGGTCCGGCGCTGTCACTGGCCACGCCTCACCCGAAGAATTGATTCTGGCATGACGGCGCAGAATCCCCGCCGCATTCCAATCCTGATTCGTGAGAGCAAGGCGTACCCCTTCCGAGTTCGATACTCGTAGGAGTCATCTTCCCCTCTGGCAAGGGGCGGTCGAAGTGGACTCCAACACCTGCTCAAATTCAGTATTTCGTCCGCCCGGGGAGCCTGTCAACGTTTCGCCAGGTTGAGCGGGAACGCAGAACATGAGAGTTTCCTGCTGTTGGCGTTTGTACGCAATTGTTGGGGAATACATACTGGTGCCGTTGAGGGGGCAGCCTCTTTGGTACCCGAAGAAAACGGGATGATTTCCCGGACAGGCAAGCCATCCTATGGGAAAAGTTTCCATTTCAGCCGCGTCCGCGGAGGCCGGAGCAGGGACTCCCGTCTGCTCGAAGTGGTCTGTGGCTCCGAAGTGCTGGCGGACAGTTGCGGAGCAGTTTGGGGTCTGTTGCGGTTGCTGGGATTCGGTCCGATGCATTCCGGTTCTCAGTGCTGAGTTGATGCTGCGGTTTAGGTTGCGGCTTTCACGGCGATAACACGCTGCGCCGCTGGATTCAATCGAGTGCGAATCTATTCCGCCTCTTTCCGCCATACTCTGTCGCCTAATTCGGAAGCTGGCTCCTTCGACGCGGTCGCACTTCTCTAGAACGCAGCCCTTGCGCTCGGAGCGGATGGTAACGAAGGTCGGTCTATCGGAAAATTCGTACTTCGAGGGCTGATTCCACACAATTAGCCCGGTGGCCCGCATGGTTGAATTTTGGCAGCATTTTGGCAGCAAATAACGCCCACTGGGCCGTTCTTGCCGATTCTGCCGGCTTGTAAGTACTGCTCCGTCTATAATTTGCGATGGCATGGAAGAGGTCGTCGGTTCGATCCCGACCAGGTCCACCAATAATCCCTTTCTTACGAAATATTTGCCGACTTCTGCGAGGCGGCTTCTGTTCTTCTGATGGTGCGGAAGGGTGCTGAAGTTTTCTCATCTCCAGCGGCAGCATCAATTCCACGACTTTTAGGCTGGCTTCGCGTTTTTGCTGGTCCACCGCGCGGGTGTAAATGTCGAGCGTCGTGCGACTGCTCGAATGGCGCAGTAGTTCCTGGGCAATTTTGATATCGACCCCGAGCGATCGCAGATTCGTCGCCAATGAATGGCGAAAACTATGCCAGCCGATTCGTTTGCCAACGATGCCTTCTTTGGCCAGCGCAGGCCGAATGCTCTTCTCCAGAATGCTGTCTGGACTGAGGGGTTTCTTTCCATTGTGCCAGATAGAGGGAAACAGAAAATCAAGGTCGCCTGCATAGGGCGATTGCTTTCTCCATTCCAGGAGCGCGCTGAGCACAACAGGATGGAGAGGCACGGGACGGCAGGACGATTCCGTCTTCGTCTTTCCGATTCAGTTTCGGACACAGGACCTCAGAACATTCACTTCCATCGTTTGGAGGTTCAGGTCGGACCAGGTCAGAGCGATCATTTCCGATCGACGAAGGCCCGTGCTGCCGATCAGCAAAACCATAGCGCGATCGCGGACAGACAGATTCCGCACTAACTTTTGAAACTCGTCCGGAGCGAGAACGTCTTTGTCGCGGAGCCGCTTCTGGGAGGTTCGTACCCTGCTGATCGGATTGAACGTCAACCATTCATAACGGATTGCATGGTTGTACAGCACCGACAGGACGCACTTCAGTTTCGCCTTCGAGGCTGGTGCCAGTGGAAGAGAATGTAGCCATTCTTCGACTTCTACTGTTCGAATGGCGCTCAGCCGAAAATGGCCCCATCGTGGTTCAATGTAACGCTTGAAAAGAAGGCGGTGGTTTTCGGTTGTCGAAAACGACTTTCTCCCTGGTGTCAGCTCATGAACTCGATAGTGCGCATCGAGATCACACACTGTTCGAGGAGTCCCAACGTCAACATTGATCAGACCGCGAAGCGCTAGAACCGCTTTTTCCGCATCTCGCCGGCTTCGGAGTTGGCCTGTTGTCCCAATGATCTGCTTCTTATAGATTCGTCTTCCCGTGGTGTAGTCGTACCATCGGAAGACCCAGACGCCTGCACAGCTCTTCCTATTCACTCTGAAGAGACTCCCCTGCTGAAATCTGCTCATGCCTTCTCCTTCCCTTCTCAATAATTGGTTGGCCTACCCGATCGGGAAGATACACTGCAGGATTGCTTGCCCCTCTTTTTCGTCAGCGGGAGAGCCCGGTCGCTCCCGGCGCAGGCACCAGAGCCTCGACAATTGCGCCAATATGCATTGGCGCGATTTCTGTTGCACGGCCACGAGTCATCGAGACAAGAATTGGGGACCGCTAGCGAGGGGATGTGCTCTCTGAATTTCACCTTCCGATGCTCAGCGATCCGACAGGTAGGACGAACTCGTCCGCTGCTTGTCCCAGTGCCATCAGCATTGCAAGAGGTACGTCCGCCTGGACGGTTCCTGACTGGGCCTATGCCAAAGAAGACGGAGCCTTCGGAAATGGCTTCGACGGCCCGATGGGTGCGTACCGAGTTCTTTTTGCGTCTTCGCAGCGGCTCGGGTGCTTTATTGAAACTCTGGCGCGTTTCCACATAGACGTCGCTGTCGTCGCGGAACTGGCGCTCATGGAGAACGGCAACGACGACTTTATAGCTTTCGGCACGGTCCGCAGAGCATGGCTCACAGGACGCTCCATTGGCACGGCCAATGTGCCGACATCGATGCCACGGGTTCAAATCCCGTCGGGTACGTCAAACCAAATCAGAAACTTGCGTGTCGTTTCGCCAAAGGTTCGAAGGTGCACAAAGCCACATTTCGATGTCCCTTTTGCACCCTCAAATGCCGCCAGCGTCGTCACGCCGTCCCGATGATCTCGCAATCGCATTCCAGCTCGGGGCGCGGCGCGAACAGGCAGAGCACAGCGGCCTGCGCCGCGCGTTTGGCCGGGCCAACTGCCTGCGTATAGAAGTCGAGGGTGGAACGCAGCGACAAATGCCCCATCAGCTACGGTCCTGAAGATGGCAGCCGCCAGAGTGGCCTGCCGCGTCACTCAGCGAATTGCCCTCACGACCCCACCGTCCACCCGCAGCGCGGCCCCATTTGTAGCAGAAGAAAGCTCGCCAGCCAGGTAGGTAACCATGGCCGCAACTTCGCCGGTCGTGGCGAAGCGCTTCAGCAGGGAAGATGGCCGCGCCTGCTCGAAGAACTCTTTCTCAATCACTTGCTTCGATGTGTTCTGCTGCTTTGCCATCGCCTCGACAAAGTTGCCCACCCCTTCCGACTCGCTCGGCCGGGCGAGAACGCTGTTGACGGTGACCCCGGTGCCCGCTACAGACTCAGCAATACCCCGTGCCACCGCGACCTGCGCCGTCTTGGTCATGCCGTAATGCACCATCTCAGGCGGGATTTGCACTGCCGATTCACTGGAAATGAAGAGAATACGTCCCCAGTTCCTTTTCAGCATTGCTCCGAGGCAATGCCGCGCAAGCCGCACGCCGCTCATGACGTTGATCTCGAAGAATCGGTACCAGTCCGCATCGGGAATCTCGGTGAACGGCTTGGGCTCGAAGATGCCGACATTGTTCACCAGCACATCGACAGCCGGCAGCCTGGTAATCACAGCGTCCGCTCCGGCGGAGCTGGAAAACTCGGAAACGATGCCCTCGACTTTGGCCGTTGCCGTTTGCGACTGTATCGCCGCCACAGCCGCATCCACGCGCTCCCCAGTGCGTCCGTTCACATACACATGCGCACCTTCGGCGGCAAGCGCCTGGGCTATCGCGAATCCTATCCCTGCCGTCGATCCGGTTACCAACGCAACTTTACCAGCGAGCTTCAAATCCACGATTGCCTCTCCCGGCAGTCCGGCTCTCATTCGATTCATCAACTGTCGGAAACGACTCGGATTGCCGAGACACTTGGCATGTAATGCTGAAGGCTGGCAGCAACCAGGTGTTATGCAGCGATTTGACGATCCGCTGCGCGACACTTTGCTTTAATTGCGGGCTCTATCGGCTCTGTAACGCACCGCCGGTCATATCTGAGCCAGGCTGCCATCGACGAACAACTTTAGGCGTTAGGAAAAGATCGGGGTGGCGCCGGCAGCGCTCGCAATCAAATAATTCTCCTCTTCGCTGCTGATGGGCTGGAAGTTCTTTGAAAGAATCGGAGGCCGGCTGATCGCAGGAACGGCGGGCGCCCCGTGCGCGTTGGCAGACGTACAGACTCTTTTCCTCCCGTAAATGTCGACGGGTCGACAATCCCTGACCTCGCTTCGACGGGCTCATCCTATTCCGATGAGTGGGATTCCAGCGACGGGGTCCGTCCCGGGAAGAAATCCCCTGTATCGACGCGGTTCCAGCCGTCGGCAAGGCCACTCTTTCACCGTACCGCGGTTCTGGCAGGGCGTGTGCTATCCAGCTCAGGGGGACTCGCTGCCAGGCAGAGTAAGGGGCTGTTACGAACTTCCAATCGTCCTCTGCCCCAGGGGAGCCAGGTGTGACCAACCGCGAATTCTTCGATCGCCTGCATTTCGCTTTCACGATCAGCTATCACTACTTATTCCCTCAGCTCACCATGGGCCTCGCGCTTCTCATCGTCGTACTGAAGAGCATCGCCCTCCGCCGCAACGACAGCCGCTACGATGATGCGGCCCGCTTCTGGGCGCGCATCTTCGCCATCAATTTTGTGATGGGAGTCGTGACCGGTATCCCCATGGAATTCCAGTTCGGGACGAACTGGTCGGAGTTCTCGCGCCTGACCGGCAGCGTAATCGGTCAACCGCTCGCTATGGAAGGCGTCTTTTCCTTTTTTCTGGAATCCGCGTTCCTGGGCCTGTTCCTCTTTGGCGAGAGGCGGCTCACACGCTGGGCCCACTGGGGTGCAGCTGTAGCCGTGATGGTCGGCTCCTGGCTCTCCGGCTACTTCATCATCGTGACCGACGCATGGATGCAGCACCCCGTGGGCTATCGCATGGGCCCTGGAGGTACATTCGACGTGAGCAGCTTCTCAAAGTTGCTCGGCAATCCATGGGCTCTGATCCAGTACGCGCATACGATGTGTGGAGCCGTCGTTACAGCCTCCTTTGTCGTGACCGGCGTGGGGGCGCTGTACATGCTGCTCCGTCGCCATCAGGAGTACGCGAAGATCTTTCTGCGCGTGGGCGTCACGGCCGGGGTGCTGGCTTCGATTCTCCAGATATTTCCCACCGGCGATCTCCACGGCAAGTACATGGCGCGGCACCAGCCGGTCACTACGGCCGCGATGGAAGGTCTCTTCCAAACCCAGAAAGGCGCACCCATCGTCCTGGTCGGGCAGCCCAACGTTGAGGAGCAACGGATCGACAATCCTCTGGCCGTCAACGATCTGCTCAGCTTTCTCGCCTACGGCACGCCCCGCGCAGTGGTCCAGGGCCTCGATGCCTGGCCGCGCGATCAGTGGCCTTCGAGCATTTCCATCGTGTACTACGCGTACCACATCATGGTCGGTCTGGGGACCTGGTTCGTTGCCATCATGTCGGCTGCTGCGCTCTTCCTCTGGCGCGGCAGGCTGTTTACCACCCGATGGCTGCTCTGGCCTCTGATGCTGAGCATCCCGCTTCCCTACATCGCCAATACCGCCGGATGGGTTACGGCGGAAGCAGGCCGGCAGCCCTGGGTCGTCTACGGGCTGCTGAGGACCGCCGCGGGATACTCACCCCATATCTCGACGGGCAATATTCTTTTCACATTGCTCGGATTTATGGGCATGTACGCGGTGCTCTCGATCCTGTTCCTTCTGCTGGTCTGGAATGTGATCGCGGCCGGCCCGGTGCGCGAGCCGCGAGGCGAACTGATGACGGGCAGGCCTGTGTCGGCTGGTTAAGAACGGAGGGCGTGGGATGGCAACAATCTGGTTCTGGCTCGTGGCGCTGATGCTAACCGCTTACGTCGTCCTTGACGGATTCGACCTGGGCGTCGGAACCCTCCATTTCATCCTGGGCCGCACTCGAGGGGAGCGGGATATCGCGCTGCGGACGATCGGGCCGGTCTGGGACGGCAATGAAGTCTGGCTCATCGCCGGCGGCGGAACCCTTTACTTTGCCTTCCCGCTCCTTTATGCCGCGGCGTTCAGCGGATTCTATCTGCCCCTGATGATCGTCCTCTGGCTGCTGATCCTTCGCGGGATCGGCATCGAGCTGCGCGAACATTTCGAAGTCGAAATCTGGGAGGATTTCTTCGACGGACTGTTTTGCCTCGGCAGCGCACTGCTGGCCTTCTTCCTCGGTGTGGCGCTGGCGAACGTCATTCGCGGTGTGCCCATCGATCCGGATCACTACTTCTTTCTGCCCCTCTGGACGAACTTCCGCACGGGTGCCCACCCCGGCATTCTCGACTGGTACACCGTGGTGGGCGGCCTGGTCGCTCTGGTGGCACTCGCCGAGCATGGAGCCCTCTACCTGGCGATCAGGACGGATGGCCTGCTTCAGCAGCGCGCGCGGAGGGTTGCGCTGCAACTCTGGGGACCGCTTGCCGGGCTGACGGCGGCGAGTCTGCTGGCGACGGTCTGGATCCGCCCCCGGCTGGTCGCGAATTATCTGCGCCATCCCGTGGGCTTCGTCTTTCCGGCAGCAGTTGCAGCCGGGATGATTCTGATGCTGCTGTTCCTGCGGGCGGGAAAGGAATCGATGAGCTTCGTCGTCAGTACAGCCTATCTGGCGGCGATGCTGCTGGGAGCCGCCTTTGCCCTCGATCCGGTGCTCATGCCCTCAACCCTCAACCCTGCACAGGACATCACCATCACCAATGCCCAGGCGGCATCCTATGGGCTCTCTGTCGGGCTCGTCTGGTGGGGCCTCGGAATCGCTGTCGCCATCGCGTACTTCCTCTCTGTCTACCGCATGTTCCGCGGACGTGTACAGACCGGGGCGCTCTGACAAAGCACCCCCAGAGCCAGGGCCCATTGCCGCTTCCGCGTCCCCGTTTGGTCCCGAACTCAGTCGAGATACTGCAGCACTCTGAGTTCCGCAAGGCTGCGCATGCCAGATACCTTCGGCTACATCGACATATAGCTGTAAAACCGGCATTGAATAGTTTCCTCAATTAGTGTGTGAACCGCGACCGGTAAAGGAGTCTGCCTGCTGCAGAATGTTGGTTCCCGTTGGCTTAACGCTACCCTGGTTCACGCGTTTGCCCAATGCTGTGAAATCACATTCAGCCGGGATGGTGAGCCAATTGAGATCAGGCATGCAGACCGTATCCCTTTCCCGTGGTCGGTGATCAGGACTTTTGGCTGCGGACACTGGCAGAGGTGCAGAATTACTTCCCGCTGCCAGGCGATTATGAGTCGTGGTCTCCCAACGCGTCGGCGAAAGGCCTGTGCCTGAATCGCCCGGAACGCACCTCTTCAGATGCTTCCATCGACCGGCACAGCGGCTCCGTGGATCGGTTTCGCGTCTCGCTGCAGAGGAAAAGAATCGCAGCGGCGATCGCGTCCGACTAAGGCCACTTTGGATCGTCCGGGCCGGACATAAATCTTCGACTCGCCTCCGTGTCGAAAACACCGGGCAGGAGCGAGTTGACACGCACGCCAGTGCTCCTGAGATTCGCTGCCGTGCGCTCCGACGGCGTTGACCAAATTCCCCAGTCGGCCGATGCTCCGCGACAGATGGATGGGCCGTCTCCTGGTCATTCGTCACGTCTGCGCGGCGTCCATACAAGAGCTTTCCGGAACCGCCAGCCATCTGCGGCAACACGTTGTCAGTTTCAGTGTGATGGAGGAAAGTGTTTGAACAGGTCACTGATTTCGCTGTTGAGATTCTTGGCATTCTTCGCGAGGTTGCCGCTGAGATCGCCGCTGTCTCTGCCGCGCCACAGAAGCTGCTTCGACTTAGAATCGAAGATGTCCACGACGATTGTGCCGAGTTTCGCGTCTACAGTGGTGGTTGTCGCCATTCCCATGCCGTCGCCGAATCCCCCGCGGCCACGCCACCCCCAGCCTCCGCCCAGCCCGTCATAGAAAGTCTCCAGGGTGGGTTGTTCCTGAGTAGATCGGAAAGCCGCAATGCTTGCGTCCCCACCGGACTCAACTCGTGTCCATCCCTTTGCGGCGAGTTGAGCATCGACATCCTGCTCGATGCGATCGGCCCAGAGGGAATCGCCAGCCTGTACTTTGATCCAGGAATAAGTCCTGTACTGGGAAAAGTTGGCTGAGTGATCGTAGTCGGTTTTGACGTTTGACGCAGAGACCTGAAGACTGGTGCACAGCAACAGCCCGAGTAAAGCGACATAAAGCTTCTTCATTGTGAAGTCCTCCCGCCCTCTCTGCATGCATGCCTCATACCATCCTGGCGAGCTCATAATTCCGTTCCGTCTGCGGATCTAATGACGACGACAGTCTGAGGAGTTTGTCGCCGGGCCGACATTGAGAGTCGGGGACGCGACCGCCTTCGAGAAGTCGCAATAGCGCCCGGGGGTATCCAATCATTGGTGTGCAGAGAGGGAATGCCAGACACCCTGCCCCCCGCCAACATGCCGAGCTGGCGTCGGTGTTAGCGAAGGTGTCCTGATGATCCTCGTCACTCCTGTCCAGACACACGAAGTCTATGTCGCTCGGCACATGGTGGATCGCCGGAAGTCACGCACCTCCCCGTTCATCATCGGTGTGCGTGCGGATATTGCAACTCGGTTCGATCTCTGCGCGGATTGAAATGCGGGCACTGCCGTGACCGGCTGCCAGCTGTCACTGGCGCTCCCGGACCAGAACGAATGCTCCCTGCGGAAACGATCTGAACTTCTTAGATTGTCGTGACGGAATCAGGGCCTAAAGCCAAGACTCCACATGCACTGAGCACCGCGAAGGCGAGATTGTCAGGCGAATTGGTCCAGGCGAGGTATGAAGTCGAATGAAGGCGGTCCGGTACTCTGGGCTCCGAATTGCTGCATGAGTGTTCCTGGAGGGCTTGGGAAGGGCCCAGCCACTTCGACAACTGAGGAGAAGATCAGAATATGCAGATAAAGGAACGAGAGATGAACGGAGTGGTCGTCATGGACCTCAGTGGACGCATCACCCTCGGGGAGGGCAGCGTGTCACTCCGAGAGCGCATTCGGGAGGAACTGGCGAAAGGCAGGAAGCAGATTCTCCTGAACCTGGGCGGCATCAGCTACATCGACAGTTCAGGACTCGGAGAGCTCATCAGCGCTTACGCCTCCGCCAGAAACCAGGGTGGAGAGGTCAAGCTGCTGAATGTTACCAAAAGGGTCCAGGACCTCATGGAGATCGTCAAGCTGTATACGGTCTTTGACATCTATGATGACCAGGCACCGGCCATCGCTTCGTTCCAGCACAGCCATTGAACAGGTCGATGTGCCGCCACGTGCTGTGCAGAGCCTGTGGTCCGACGGTCGAGGCCGACCCTACGCCAACTTCGGATTTGTGACTCATGGGTATTGTACGAGTCCGTAGTGCGGCGCCTGAGGTTTGCTGGTGATGCCTCTGCAAAGAGATCTGTTGCTGGTGATGGTCGCAACCGTGATTCTGACGGTTGGCGTCCTGTCGATCTGCGCCCATTTCACCAGCAGGCTGAGGAACGAGAGAATTCTTCTGTGGTTTGGGCTCTTTGCGGCTCCCTATGGGTGTGCTCTCCTTCTTCGTTCCATATTGCTTCCCGACTGGAATGCCCGGGCAGGGCTTTGGCTGGTCGTGTTTGGAAAGCTGATCGGTTTCGCCGCCCTTGTTCCGGCCCTGTTGTTGTTTCGCGAGTTTTACGGCGAAGGATGGCACCTCTCCTCCCGGTGGATTCTCTGGACGTACTCCGGAGCCGTTACCATTGTCCTTCTTCTGATGGCTCTGCATGAGGACGCGGGGTCGATCCCCTCTCCCGGAATTGCGCTCGTCCTGGTGGTTCCCGTGGTATTGCTCTTTGATCGTTTTGCCGGCTACCGGCCACCGCCGATTCCGGGAAGGGCCTTCATGTTCTCGGGGCTGCTCATATTTTTCCTGGCCTTTGCCTATGATCATCTCGTGAACTTCAGGCTTGGCGTCGTCCGATTTCGAGTCGAGCCGTACGGATTTGTCCTATTGATCGCTTTCCTCGGGTGCGTCGTGGCCCGCCGCGTCTCCCTGAATGAGGCTGCGTGGATGGAGATGACCAGCGAAATGCAGGCCGCTCGAAAAATGCAGGAAGCAATTCTGCCCGCCAAAATGCCGATCGTCCGAGACTGGACGATTGCTGCACGGTACTCACCTATGACTTCTGTCGCCGGGGATTTATATGGGTTTCCTTCGGCTCCGCCAGACTCGCTGAATGTCATTCTGGCGGATGTCATGGGTCATGGGGTTCCGGCAGCGCTCATCGCCTCTATGGTCAAAGTGTCTGTCTTTGCGGGAGCAGAAAAGCAAGAGAGCGCCGCGTCGATACTCGGCGACCTGAACGCGACTCTGTGCAAGGACGCTCCTGGCCAGTACGCCACAGCCGCATACGCTTCGCTCGACCAGCAAAGCGGCACGGGGCGATACGCTTCCGCGGGTCACCCGCCTCCGCTCTTGCGGCGCAGGAAAAAAAGGCGAGTCGACCGCCTTGACCAGTCGGGATTGTTGCTTGGTGTGAGGACAAAGGAGAACTATGAGGAGAGCCTGTTCAGATTTGAGGAGGGAGATCGGCTCCTGCTTTATTCGGACGGACTGACCGACGCGGAGAACCCAGCCGGAGCCTCCTTTGGCGACGCTGTCCTCCTGAAATTCCTGGAGACGTCAGACGATCTCACAGCGGAACAATTTGCGTCTGCGCTGCTTGAGAAGGTGCTTGGATGGCCCGAAAGAGGTCCAGAATCGGATCAAACGGACGACATCACCTTTGTCGTCATTGACTTCGGACAATATACCGACAGCTGAGATACGACCGGAGACGCCGGTTCTCTGCCAATTAAACTTTCATTTTTGCTGACGGGGAGTTGCCTATCTGGCGGCGACAGCCGGACAGGCTCCCTTACCCCGAAAGCCTGTCGACAGGTCGACGATTCCCGTCCTCCCTCCGACGGTTGCCCGTTTTCGCCGCTGACTCAACGTTTCCTGCCCGACACCCCTCCCGGCGGTGAATTCGCTGAATCAATGCGAGTTTGAGATCCGCAAGGACAGATCTCTCTCGACGCCGCCGTTCCGGCAGCGCGTGTGCTGTCTGGATTTCACCGGCATGGATCGCTCATGCCGATTCCATCGGTCTGCCGTCACAGGGGGCGAAAGTGAAGCACTTCCGGAACAATTTCGTTCTTGCCCGCATTGTGCACCGCATGCTGAGCTCACTGTTGAGTATCCTTCTGACCCCGGGGAGCGTCACGGATCTCTTTGCCCAACCCACGCCTGCTCCATCCGATGCTAGGGAGATGCAACCCCTCGCGCCCGATCAGCTCGACCAGTTGGTCGCCCCCATCGCTCTCTACCCGGACGCACTGATCGCGCAGGTGCTTGCGGCGTCAACCTACCCAATCGAAATCGTCGACGCCGAACGCTGGATGCGATCCCATCCAGGACTCACGGCTTCTCGGATGGCGTCGAAGGTGAATGAGGAAACGTGGGATCCCAGCGTGAAGGCCCTCACCGCATTCCCGAGCGTACTGGAACGGATGGACCGGAATCTGGACTGGACCACCAACCTCGGTGATGCCTACTATAACCAGCCGCAGGATGTGATGGATGCGATTCAGACTATGCGACGCCGCGCACAGTCCAGCGGGACGCTCGCCTCCACTCCTCAGCAAACTGTATCCACCGTCAACGGCGACGTGGTCATTGCGCCGGCCGATCCCGCCTTCGTCTATGTACCGGCCTACAATCCGTGGATCGTGTACGGTGCTCCGCTGGCCGTTTACCCCGGTTTCTACTATGCTCCCCCGCCGGGAGTGGTCTTCGGTGCGGGCCTCGCCATTGGTTTTGGCGTTGGCATCGGCATCGGCGCGTTCGCTCCCTGGGGCTGGGGCTGGAACACGTGGCGTCTCGGGTGGCATTCCCGAACCGTCATCTTCAACCACACGCGGTATTACACCCACAGCAGAAGCGTCATCAATCGCGGGTTCGGTCGGCCCGGTGGCCCCGGCGGGAGGTCAGCTTTCCGCCAGGCCCGCGCAGGAGGCTTTCGAGGTTCCTTTAACCGCGTGAGACCGCAAAGAGCTTTCCGTGGACGCGCCGGCTTTCATAGCAGAGGTGGCTTTCATGCGGCTCCCGATTTTAGGGGACCGCGACGTTGACCTTGCTGTCATTTGCCCAACTTGTGAATTCTGCGATGGCAATTATCAGAATTGTTTCCGGACAAAGTAGGAGGCTGTCACGAACTTCCGGTGGTTCTCCGCCCGCGGGGATCTACATGTGACCAGCCGCGAATTAACAGGTTGAGAGAAATGATCAATTGCGGCGGAAAGCAGGTTGTGCCCGATGCCATCGTCGACCGCGGGGCGCGGCTGCCGGAACCATCGGTAGCGGGACAGGGATTGAGCGCCGCCATCCGCTGCCTCATCGCGGGCTTTGTGGACGCCTACGCGCTTTTGAACTTCCGCCTGTTCGCATCCTTTATGAGCGGAAATACCACCACAGCAGGCGTCGCAGGCGGAGAGGTGAAATTCGCCCTCGCGGCGCGCAATCTCCTGCCGATTCCGTGCTTCGTGCTCGGCGTGGTGATCGGCACGTCCGTGGTGAACGAGCAACGGCGGCGCGCGCTACCCCGGATCTGCTGGCTGGTGGCGGCGATGCTTCTGATGGATCTCGTCGCCGGCGCCTTCAGCTGCCCGTGGTGGTTGCACATCATGATTCTGAGCTCAGCAATGGGCATACTGAACTCCTCTATAACCCAGGTGGGCGGGCAGCGGGTCAGTCTGGGCTTCATCACGGGGGATCTGAACAGCCTGGGCCAGCAATTAGCCCTCTCCATGAGAGGGGAACCAGTATCACAGCCGGTGAGCCGATGGGACACACACAGCCTGCGCATCCTGACCCTCGCAAGCCTCTGGTGCTTCTTCTTAGGCGGAGCCGGGCTGGGGTCGCTGATCGCATCGCGCCTCGCTCAGTGGACCCTGTTGCCGCCTGTCCTCACCCTCTCGATCCTCGGCCTTGCGGAAAGCGCCGGATACCTGCGCGGCCACGCTGGCGCAGCGCCGACCTCGTCGTGAGCCTCTTTATGATGACCTGAAATCGATCTGGTTGCCGCTTTTTCCAGTCGACTAAGCAGCCGATGGACTTCCCATAGTATCGATCATCAGCACTCGGCGTTGAATCTCGGCTGAGGCACCAGCTCCGTCGCTCGATCGGATCACGCCGCGAACCGCTGTTCGTCCTCTGCATCTGCCCGCGAACTCTCAACAGCAAGAGGATTGGCACGGCCAAATCGTGCAAGGACGCCATTCATCGTGTCAGAAATCCTCGTGTGTGGTCTGTGCAAGCGACGCGTCGCTTTGGCAACGGCACGGCACAACAAATATCGGTTGGAAACAAAATGTGACGCTCCATGCACCAGCTCAGATCGCATGATTACCTCCGCGGTGAACGTGCAGACACACTCGCTCACCGAGCCTGCAAGTCCGTGCCTTCGGAGGAACCAAAGTTTCGCTCTAACCGGGTACGGCAATTCAACCGGGACGAAAGCACGTTGCATGCCGGAGGCGAGCTGGAGCAGTCTACGTCCCGCTAGCACCACGGCCGCTCTCTCGGACCTGACAGTTATCGCGGCCTGCTGCTCCTACGATTCCATGGTCACGTGATCCTCCTGCTGGACTACACGCTTTCGACAATTTCGATGACTACCGCGTCCCGTGCGCGGGCGGCTCCCTGTCGGCGCGCAGACCGTGTCTGTCGAATCGCAGGCGCTCAATCACGGACCACGAACACAGATTCTGCCGATCGACGGCGATATTTTGCCCAACTCTGGAAACCTGGCTGCCGCCCGATGGCACCCAAAATGCACAAAACATGACCATCGGTCCCTGCACCGCAAAATCAGAAGGGGCCCGAACGGCGCTTGTCTGCGGCAGTGAACGCACGAAACGGCACAAAGAGCTTTGTTGCGGATTGACGGGACAAAGCTACGACCAGCAGGAGGGCAAAGGGATGTCAAGATCGACGGCAGTTAGCACAAGGGAAACGAATGAGAGTGGCCGGCCGACAAAGCTCTCACGCGAGGAAGAGCGGGATTTGATTTCCCAGGCGCAGGGCGGATCGAGAGCCGCCTTCGACCACCTGATGAATCTTCATCAGCACCGGATCTCCCGTACTGCGAAAAGGCTCGCCGGTAACCCGGAAGACGCGAGAGATGTCCTGCAAAATGCATTCTTGAAGGCATACATCCATCTTCCGCGGTTCAGAGGCGACGCACAGTTTTATACATGGTTGACCGCCATTGCTATCAATGAGGCTAGATGTTTAGTCCCGGCATTTGATGGATCGTTCTTATCCAGAGGCTGGAAGGAGGCACTATGGGGCAGGTTCTGCACCGGGGCGCCACCACGACAGAGGCGATCCGTCGAGCGATACAACATAGTCAAGAGAGCCTGAGGGTGCTGGCTCGCCGGCA
>Ga0335072_10003825_pt1 | contig 22523 bp, 22 predicted proteins | sample Lox_Sample_21_FD_206725 | JGI IMG/M metagenome (GOLD analysis project Ga0335072, IMG submission 206725) | Soil microbial communities from Loxahatchee National Wildlife Refuge, Florida, United States - Lox_Sample_2.1 | ecosystem: Environmental > Terrestrial > Soil > Wetlands | place: USA...
GCAAGAGGGAGGTTGGCTCTCATTACGGGAGAATCTCAGCCGAAACTCACCTATGCCTACGAAAGACGGAGATTATTGTGTGGCCTATCTCATTGTGCGACCAGATGTAGCTGCATTGCCCGAACTCACTACTTTTGACGTCCTTCTTCACATGCACCATGTCTTCACAGATGGTTCGGGAATTCGAAGCATACTGAACGAATTTCTGGCGCGTTTAGCGGATCCTTTACCGTCTAAAGATATTGTCTGGGGCCGAGAAATTGAGAGGCTTTATCCGCCTTCTATTCTATTAGAGAGGCAATATGACGAAAAGATCGTCAATGGCAAGGTCCCACTGCCACAATCAAAGGACAGATTGAACGATATATTCGAGGTATGGTAGTGCAAATATGCAATGTTTATGGGCTTCGCTGAACCCATGGCTTACATTTCTTCAGCCCGATATTGGTCTTCCTGTGTACCGACCAGACGTTCTTCAACCAAGCCCCACGCATAAAGGAAGCCTTGTCATATCCCACACATTTGCGGAGCCCGGATTTCTTTCTCGACTCCTAGCAGTCAGCCGCAAGCATGAGGTAAAGTTGACGGCGCTCCTCCAAGCTGCAATGCTTCAAGCTGTGTACAATTCAGCAGATGTCAAACCAAGTTCGGAAGACATATACAAATGCCCTGGAGCTGTGGATTTACGGACCAATTACCTTATTGCGCCATATGGTGAGCGGAATAAGTATGTAAATAGCGCTGTTTCTCTTGAAACTATTGAGGCTCCCTGCAGGCTGTTCGAAAGAGATGAGTTCTGGTCACTCGCTACTAACCTCGCGGATCAATGGACTACCATCAAGAATAAGAAAGGCTTAGCGAAGGATGGGGAGACAGTTGCGCAGAGTTTCATTAGCGCTTTAAAGAGCATCAGGTAGCTATTCATCTTTGCTCCTTGGTCAGCCTCTGCTTAATGTTCACGACAGTAGCTCCGCCAACGGCAGTCCATCTAAGCCTCGGACTTGCCCCTATTATGTATCTGATCCACCAGGTTCGCAACAACTCGATCCCTCATATCCTGTCTCTGGTTATGAGGGCTTGAATTTTGTGCTGGAATCATACCAATTGGCCACGGATCAGAACCAAGCCATGGTGTGAGTAGCTCCTTCAAGGTTGGCAATTTTAAACATGTAGCTCTTTAGGCTGACTGTCGTACTTGATTCCAGGTCCACTCGTTCTCACTCATGGAATGGTCGCCTCACTCTGTGTCTGGTCTTCAACGCTGTCCGGAACCCAAAAGAGAAGATGCAAGAGTTTCTCAACGAATGGGTTAGAATCGTAGAGAAAATAGAAAGGTCTGGGTAGTCTGAGAAATAGATATACTGCTGTTAATTCAAGATTAAGGAACGAATAGATTATCTAAAAGAGCATCAGCACATTTCATTAAATGAACATGCAACATTGCTAAGTACTGGTCTATTTAGCTCCTAGATTATAGTTTTGATCCATCTTTGGCCGGTAAAGGTAACCCTAACTCTGTTGTGCACAAGATGAAAGTATCCTTAAGAGCCGGCACTCGGTCACGATGGTTCACCTCCTGGTAGTCATCGCTCGCGAGCATATCTGCGAAATGATGAATGGATGGATAATGCGCTAGAGCGATCTCATCCCATTCTTTGACACCATTCGGCGAAGACGAGACATCAATTACGGTGCCCACGATCTTCGCTATTCCGCCGCGACGACGGCCAATCGACTCTGAAAACGCCTTTCCGTATTTCAAGTACTCCCCTTTCATGCCATCCTTGAAAGCCAAGAGGTTAAGCATCGAAACAGCACCTCGGCCTTCCTGTTCCCCAAACATCTGTATCCACCTGTGCAGCTCGTCTGACAGCTCAAGGGACTGTGCCGAGTCTGTTTTTTGCGGCGAATCGAGAGCACCAGTCAGGGGAGGTATGTCGCCTGGGCGTGGACTGAGGAGTCTTTCGTTTTTGGCTGCGAAATCCTGGAGCAGTCGCGATGGCACTCCTGCTTTGACAGTCCACTCTTTACTCACCATCTGGCTCAAGGCTTTTGGCAGACCATCGGTATTTGGCATAATGAGTAACACATCCCAATTTGTATCTTTGCGAAGTAGTGGATCTACCGAGATAATTGTTGGGGTGATGATCCAGCGCACGACTCGACCTATAGTGAGTGGGGTAATTGCAGACTTCGATAGGGCACCGATGAACTGGGAAAGAGGGACGTTCAAGGAGAGAAGGTGGACAGTGCAGATTGGCATGGTGAGAGACGACGCTGTATATAAAAATGGTACACAATAGAATATGAGTGACAACATCGAAATAATGTAATGCGTTCAGTGATGTATGAGTGAGCAGTGGTTGGTGAAAGGTCATATGATGACGGCAAGGTCTCGTCAAGCCGAGGCAAAGAATCCTTATCGTTATCGCTACCGTATCTTATCGTCACGTACACAATAATCTAGCAAATTAGTCACGTGGTATACTGTTACTGGAACAAACAACTATTCACCCCATTTTACTTATTGAAGAGACGATTCTCTTTATTTTGACTGGAGAAAGCTACTTAGGTACAGCTAAGGCCATATCAAAGAAAGACCTGCTCGGTTCCTCCTCCAATAGCGTTTCAAAATTGCAATATCATTAAATGAGAAAAGGCATTGCCTATCAATTTTGTTGATATGACTGGAAGGCGGATACTACGCTTAGACAATACCACGACTGCTGTTTCCCAAAACGTCGACATGGACAATATTAGCATTTGCATCGACGTCCAGCTTCTTCTTCTCAATCGACATCTTAACGGGACTCTTGGAGTGGAAGATATCATCGAGTTCCTCGAGCTATGATAATCACATTAGCTCATACTCATCTTTTCAAGGGAATGTACTTTGCTAAATATTGACTTACAGTTCGGTTTTTGGTCTCAGGTATGATGAAGAAGAAGATGATGGCTTGAATCATGCACCAGACGCAGAAAACGATGTACGTCCTCCATGCAATGTTGGTTAGCGCAACAGGTACACCAAATTGGTTTGCCAACAACCCTGTTGATAACTTATGTTAGTGTCTGTCGTAATGAACGATAAAAAGTAGTAGGCTTACCAATAGAGGTGAAAAGGCTGGAGAAAGCCATTCCCTTAGCACGCATCTCGAAGGAGAGAACTTCGACAGGGTAGAGTGCTTGCATTGGCGTCCAGCCGAAAGAGTAACAGATCTGGAAAATATAGACCCAGGCAAGGACTGCTTTGCTAACAGGAGGTGGGACAGCATCTTGTTGCGCGATTGAACTCACATTCGTAATGTTCGCGATAGATGCTGGCACGATAACACCAATCCAACAGAGGCAGCAGACAATATTGACCCAGATGAGCATTGGACGACGGCCGATCTTGTCGACAAAACACGCGCCCACAGAAGCAAAGACGATCTGGATGGCATTCATGCCGAGTTGGACGTCTGTCTGTGTGACTGACCCATGGATGCCGGCTGTGTCGAGGAAGGCGCTTAGATAGTAAGAGACAATGCCTGGAGCCATACGTTAGTATTAATTGTTACTACAATATGGCAAACAAAGACAAGGAATAAGGCTGGCACATCACATACCATTGCCGGCCCATTGACCAAAGAGCGACACGAGACAGTTGCACATGAGGCGATAGACAGACGCTCGGTTCCTAAACAGTGCACGATAATCCCACCAGCGCTTATCTGCACCGTCCATCTCCAAGTGCTGCTCATACTCCATCAACTGAAGTTTCACCCACTCACTATCTGGGTTTCCGTTGCCGTGGTACTTGGTTAGAATTGCAGTAGCTTGACTCTGCTTGCCTCTGGTGTAGAGCCAACGTGGGGACTCGGGGAGCAACCAAGCCCCAATCGTAATGATACCCGGGAACATCAGCTGAACGCCGACAGGAATCAGCCAAGACGTGTTGCCTTCGTGGTTGAGGCCGCCACGTGCAGCTCCGCTGGCAACAAGTGCACCAACAGGCCACATGACATTGTAGAGACCCGTCATTACTCCACGGTATGCCGGGTGGGAGATTTCAACCACGTAACACGGACCAGCGGCTCCGATAATACTAACACCGAAGCCCAACAGAAATCGACCGCCCATGAATTGCCCAACGCTGGCATTCGATATGCACGTTATTTGGATAATGACTCCAATGACAATTGTGAGGCCACCGATAAACATTCCACCTCTTCGGCCCCATGTGTCAATGGCCGGACCAATGAAGGGAATGCCAACAACTGAGCCAATTTGATACATTGCAGTGACGATTCCTAGGAGAAAGTGGTTTAGGACAATTCACATCAATGAAGCAGGACTGAGTCACATACCAGCCTGTATTCCCGCATTCGCCACACCGAAGAAGTCGTTGAAGGTCGTATTAGCAAGTAGCGTACCAAAGAGAGAACCATCGTAACCATTGGCTGTTGAGCAACAGAACCCTACCAAGCTTACAGCGATGAGAAGAGGTGAAGAAAAGACACTGGGAGGTTCCTTGATCATGGCCTGTTGGAAAGCTTCATCTCCAATGACGACTTTGGTTGCGGCAACCATAGGCTCCTTGTCGAGCTGTGGAGGGAATGTCAGCATGCTGTTCCTTCATGGCACGCCGTGCTCTGACAGGGAGATCACTCACGCGGTCCTCGACTTCATTGACGTTGCCTTTCTCATCGTATACAGTCGCCATATTGAACACTGGGCAATGGGTAGCCGGAGGTGCTGTGCTGTGTTGCGTTGGACTGATTTGCCACCGGAAACTGCTCACCTGGTCTGAGAGCAAGGCCTGGTTTGATAATGCACGTCGAGTTGGGGAAGCTTCTGCTTTTATCTTCTACAGCAAGAACCCCAATGCGACGCCACCTCGTGATGTCGGCCCTCTCAAGCGCTTCCTATGTTACAGCACCGATGCTAACTCATGGCCAAATGAGGACCATGGGTTGCATGCGCGTGTCATTCTGTCGGATTGCGACCTATCAGTGCACGCTGCCCAGCTCCATTATGCGGACAGACGGGCAGCCGGGCAATCTATCCGGGACTCCGGGGTATTTAGATTCACGCACCCTAAATTGTGGGGCGCAATCTGTCAATAGGTATCAATTCCCTGCTACGTTCAAAGTTCTGTCAGGCACCACGCTTAATGAACCAGATCCTCGGATTTGGGGTCCGTCTAGCCGCATTTGACTGGCCAGAACATCCAATAAGGTTCAGAAACGGCCTTCGTTAAGAGTCCAAGCTTTGTGTAGGGGGCTGCATTATGCTATGCGGGAGGTCCATTCAGGAGGAAAGAGTTTCGGCTGCGGACCGACTAAACACAAAATTTGTCCCACGTAGCTATGCGCCTCCTGAGAGGTGGCATGCACAGTTTGCCTGCCCCACCGTACCGTGGCAGTATTTGAATTAATTTTAACACGCTACACAATCCTAACCCTCCAAGGCCTCGTATCGATGAGTGAGACTCCAGGCGAAAATCCGTGATAAGAATTCCTGATCAGTGGCGTGAGAGGTTAGTGGTTAGGATCCAGAGACGCCAAGGTCTTTTGGAGTGGGCACACTAAGCACGGCGGGGCAGAACTAAGCGATACCCAATTTGTATGCGAGACTTTGCATAGAGATCGCCTCTGGCAGAGCTACACATTATTCTCACGACTTGTCATAATATGTAGAACAGCGCATGACTTTCTTTTACCCCAGAACTACAGGGTCTATGCGGAGCATTTCATGTTTCATTCCCGTTCTGCATCGAACGATAACTAATTTGATGTCGATGTTGATGTTGATGTTGATGTTGATGTTGAATGTGTTGCGATGCGCTCGTGATAATTGGCAGGGCGGACCGTCGGTCCGCGGCATATTAAATTCCAATCGGTCCGAGTCTAGCGATGAGCCTTTCATCGTATTAACACATATCACGCCTTCCTCGTTCTCCACTATATTATTGGAAAGCAGAAGACATCTCCACAGGCCCGTGCTAAGTATGGCTCTATCGTGCCGCGCCCACACCGGTATCAGATCCTGCTCTATCAACTGGTGGCGTCTATCCCGTTTGTCGTCCCCTCGCACGCCTCATGCCCGTGGTATCTTCGAGATCATTACGCGGAAATGGGAAATATATAGGCACTTGATAGTTAGAGACGAGAGAGGGCAATTCAAATACAGATGATAAATTTTAGCGGACATTTCACATTAGGGTGGAGGGTTGGAGGGGGGAGGTAACTAGGCTTACCTAACTACTAATAACCCTTCACCTTTCAGGGAGCCTCAATTTCGCGTGATGAGGCTAAAGTGTAAATCCAGACTGTCATCCGCACTTTGGTTTCAACTTAAATATAATAGAACACTTCAATAAGTTAAGGAAATGGGTTGCATGAAGGAGCAAAAGGGAATTGTTTACAAGCATCGCTGTAGATCTCCTTCCTCCGTCTAAAGTTTCTCCCTTCCATTTTCCAGCTATTGTTGGCCATGAATGAGGAAAGATGACGGCAAATTCTGATCCAGAAGTTTGTGAAGATAATTTTCAATGCATGTGAGAGGAAAGAGTTTTGTGAGAAGCAAAGAATCCTTCTCGTTTTTGATTGACATTTATGCCAAGAAAGACATATACTAGTGCCCGACCCTGGTCATCCGAGGACGAATACTTCCATCAGGACAGTTCGTGGTTTCAAGCTCGGGTGGGAATTCATTGCTGTGGATAACAATGCAAATGACAAGAACGGAAAGTAAACTCGAAAAATGTAGATTGAGAAATAGAAGGAAATCACCTTGTAATATGGTCTCCAAATCATCGCTGACATGTCGAATAAGGTTTCTTACATATAACTATTAGATTTCTTCTTTCGTTATTCCTCGTATTCTCTTTCTGCGCTCGCCGGAGTTGGTTTACTTTTTCCCGATGTTTGTATCTTTGTAGTGTCAGTCGATGCACTGCGACGTGTCCTGCACAAATTATCCGACATTGGAACTTCCCAGCTTCATTCCAAGATGTAATCAGTTTTTTCTATGGTATTTCTGTAGGCCTTAGAGGGTCGCAAAGCTTAGGCAAACTCATGTTACCAATATCAGCAACTTTTAACGACCACACGAGATCTGTGTCTTATATATGATGCTCAGTACAGGCAGGGATGAGATTTCATGCACCAAGCCTCGCTGAGAGCCTGCGAGCATGTGAGGCGCTTTCCTACATATGAGGCCATAGAGATAAATTGCGTGTTGTCGGTTGAGGGGAAGGCTTTGCCGGTGACTACAAACCTTCACTTAGCGCTCTTACTGCTGCGATCAAAATATCGCAGCTATTAACTATAGGTCGATACGATCTGTATAGGTCAAGATTAATTAACAGAGCGCAACTAATAGATTCAGATGATGTTGAGGTATACGATCAAGGGTGCTGAGTAGTGGTCTAGCTAGGAGACAAGACCGACCTCCATATCGTTGCGTTCGTCTTCATTTTAGAATGCAAAAATTGAGCGCGTTTCAGAACCAGGGGTGTAATTGGAATGACAAAATAGCTTTGTAGTTATTTGAGCTCTGCACACGAGCAATGATCCCATGCTAAGTAAGGCTGTATTGCGGTCCCTGCAATGATCTTGGTATCGTCTAGTCGGGATTACCTAAGAAGTTCGAACGGCCAAAAGACCGGTTGTATAAGTGCAAGGCAAGTGATTGGCTGGGGATCCTTCTCGAGAATAATTGAATTCACAAGGAAGAACATTCTAGAATCTGTCAGTGGAATGAATACAATATGCTTTGACAACGATATCAGTGATAACATGACTTCCGGAAACAAGGATGGGCAACGATTCACTCGACCAACCCATCTTACTGTTGCGGAAAAGGATCTAGCTTTATTTCTTTACAAACCCAAGAGACTAAACCTTTGCTTTCTTAGGTTTCGCAACTAATTCTGAATCCACTGGAGTGCTCTATTCTGTATGAGGAGTTGCGTTAGTGATTCCCACCATGCAATGTGTTTGAGAGAAAGGACTTGATGTATCTGTCGTAGCCAAACCGCCAAACACAACCTTTCACGTCGAGCCTAAACTTGAGTTCGGCTTCATTCGGTCCTATATATTGCAAGAAGGTTAATGCGACTACCTTGAACATGTCTCTGGATAGAGAACGCGACAATCTAACCGTGAAAAGCTTTATATTCCACGCTATAAGAGAGGTAAAGTATTGTGTTTAACACGAGATAGATACCTCGCCTAGGCTAAGAGGGAACCGCTGTTGGTGTTTCTTGTTGCAGGCGGCGAAGTCCCTTATTTATTACGCCCTCATAGCGATGAGTTCTTACCACTAGAAGGGACTGCTACTTTTCACAGTACTACTGATGATGAGGCTGTGTCAAGGGCTGATATTACCCCGCAGAAGTTTTTAATACGTTAATTGCGGTCAAGTAACGTGCTTCTAATAGTTACTAGCATCTATTCGACTGGCTCCTTAACACTAATTTAGATTCTGCTTCCCCCACTTGGACCTAAACGATCTCAATAGCATCGCAATTGCAATAACTGGTAAAACACTAACAACCTCTCCTAACCCCGCGTACTCTGGTGGGATTCGAGCGTTGGGAAAGGCCCCCGCAGCCAAGAGAATCGCTATAGCATTATACGCGAAAGACCACAGGAAGTTGGAAATGACACGTCGATAAAAAGCCTTTGAAAGATCTACTAGAACGAGGATTCCACTTAGAGAAGAATGCATAAGGACTACGTCTGCAGCATTCTGGGCAATATCTGTACCTCCGTTCACATGCATGCCTATGCTTGCCTGAGCAAGGGCTCCAGCGTCATTCGTACCGTCCCCGCAGAACATAACCGTGTTCTCTTCGCCTTTGAGCATTTCTGCGACATACTGTTGCTTATCGCTAGGCGTGCATCGGAACCGAACGTGGCTTTGTGGAATGCCAAGGAGCCTAGCGATGGATCGAACAGCTTCTTCGTTGTCGCCGCTGACAATAGAAATTTTGACTGAGCGTCTCTTAAGCTGGTCAATAACCTCGATGGCATCGTGGCGAAGAGAGTCCTTGAGACCGAACGCGGCGACAAGGCTGCCGTCGATAGTGACACAGAATGTTGTGAGGCCTTGCGAAAGATATTGGTGGATAAATGGAAGACGATCAACGCCCAGCCAGTGTGAACTACCAGCACGAATGATTTTACCGTTCCACGTGGCTTCGATGCCACTACCAACAACAGATTTAGCATCACTAAATGGTAGCACCTGAACTCCTAAAGCCTCGATGTGAGCAACTATGGCAACAGATACTGGATGCTTGCTGTTTGCTGCTAGCCCTGCAATCACTGGAGCCAATATATCGGACCGACCAGTTGGATAACACTCCGCAACGACAACCAGCTTCCCTTGTGTGAGAGTGCCTGTCTTATCAAAAACGACATGCGAAACTTTTCGTGCAATCTCAATTGCGCTGGAAGATTTGAGTATCAGACCGTGTTTGGCTGCAATGCCTCCTGCAATGGCAACCACCATTGGCACCGCTAGGCCTATAGCACAGGGACAAGAAACAATAAGGGCAGAAATGGCGTAGGTCATAGCAATGACGCTAGCATCTGCGATGCTTTTCTGTTGATGTGTCACACCAACTGCAACCCATATGATATACGTAAGTACAGTGATAGCTAGAATAGCAGGGACGAAGATGGCGGCAACTCTATCGGCGATCTCTTGGACTGGTGGCTTGGATGACTTGGCCTCGTCAACCAAGTTTTCAATACTTTGAATTGTATTCTCGTAGGGCAAATGAGTCAGTGCGACGGTAAGAGTTCCAGAGTGGTTGATTGAGCCAGCAATGACAGACATTCCGGGCTTCTTGGTAATCAGTTCAGCCTCACCAGTGATCAAGGACTCATCGACCTCTGTCTCACCACTAATTACGATGCCATCGGTGACGATTGATGTCTCTGGCAAGACCATAAATACGTCCTGGTATTGAAGTAGACGAGCATCAATCTCTAGTTCCTGATGGCTTTTAAGATCGACAAGTAGTGCAGCTGGGTTTTGGAATGACCTTGTTGAGATGGACTCGACAGCTTTCTGTCGAGCCCAAACGCTGACATATCGTCCAACCATGATAAGCGTGACAAGCAAAGTACTTGTTTCAAAAAACTGACCAGTCGATAGAGGAGTCCCCGCTACCAGATAGCCATATGCAATAACGGAATAGACAAAAGCAATACTCGTGCTTAAGACAATGAGTAGGTCCATTTCAATCATGCGGGAGAAAACAAGAGCCTTTACTGCTTTCCCATAAAAGGGGCCGGCAACTACAGTTTGAACTATCGTTGCCAAGCCCAACGAAATGGCGCCGTATAGAATCTCATGCTTCGGAAGTGGGGCCCAAGACATAATGAGGATTGGGATAGTTAACAGCGTAGACAAAAGTGTCATGAAGAGGACTTGATGGACATGAGCCCTACCCGAGGTGATGATGGAACTAGGGGCGATAGGAGCGAGTGTTGCATTCGGAAAAAAAGGATCCGAGACCAGGTCCCTGGCACCGACGCTTTTTGGATCGTAAATGACGCGAACCGTAGTCTTATTGAGGGCAATAAGATCCGCAACCCCAAGTGGTCGGTTTTCGTTACGAGCAAGACCGTACGCGTCGCAGGCCACAGTCACATCAAGATGACTCCGTCCCTGTACCAACTTCATACATACGAAACCCGTCATTCTCTCTATAACAGTGGTGATAGAATCACCGGGAATTGAACCGCAGAGGTCGAACTCGGCTTGGGCTAGTACGAGACTAGTTTTGATGTTTGAAACTGCCGAAAGCGATTTCAAGGACCTGTAGAGCTTCTTTTCACATCCAGAACAAGTCATACCTTGGATGCTGAGAACAATATGCTCGGATGGAAACAACCCTTTCTCAATGTCCATATTGTCGATTCTGGCTTGTGAAGTTGTTGTTGCTCCTGAAGCTCCGGTATTGAAACTCTCTCGATCAGCCGCATCCGCATCTGCATCTGCATCGTCATGGCCACAACAGGCGTTTCCAGAGCAGTCGTCTTGCTCTAAGAGTCCTTCTACAGCTGTAGGCGTACATGCTCCTACCGCATAGCAGGTTCGTGTAGAAAAGTCGCTTAATTGGCTCGCGGGAAGTTCAGCAGCAGCATTGGTGCTACAGCAAGTCTTTTCGACGAACTCTCTAATTGTCCCAGCAGCGCCTTCTCCGGCTGGCTTCAATATCACTCTACTGCATTGAGTCTTCGAAGAGCAATTGTGGTTCTCCGTGGCCTTCGCTTCAACGACTCCTCGGCAACTTATATTTGAGATATGATCAGCGTTGCAGCACTTCTTTGGGCTATTGATAATCATCTCGGCTCCTCCTGAAGCCATCACCTTAGACAACGCAGAAGAAATTGAATTTTGTTTGATGTAATGGAGAATGTCCTGAGAATATATAAAAGATTAAGTATACCCCGAACAAAAAATTAAAAAATTCTCCGTTTTTCCCCGCAACTTTCGGGCATAAGGGTTGATGAATTTGAAACATTCCCCGGTTTCTACTAACAAGATTAGCTAAGGCTTTCCGACTGCATGTTGTCCTCTCCCTATCCTTACAACTATATAATATTAACGAGGACTTTAGCAATAATGTTAAACCATCTTTCCCGAGTTTCTTTTCTGCCTTCAGCTCATCAACGCAAGAGCCTTCGGTAGTTGAAAGAGACTTGATCGTTCCGTAATGTCGGTGGTTCGTTGATTTTGGAATGTGGCATACTTCCATGCTTTCCGCACCAGTCTAGTTGCTAACAACTTTCTGTGTACGGTAAATTTTCATTTGCTCTCACGGAAATGCGCGAGATTCAAGCCAGTGCTGTAGCCAAATATATCTTCTCTCCCGGTTTCACTTGTCTCCTGTACAGCTCCACTTCAGGGGCAATTGCAAGTCGAATTACCAGATTCGCTAGGCGTGAATAAAGGCTATGAATTGAATGTACAAAATTTGCCGGTAACCCACGCGTGGACCTCGCTGAGTGGTCGGAGATCCTAATCCGATGCGGTTGTTAGGCGATGGTTCATAGATCTATCGCCTCATATCACCCCTGTTCAGGCAGAAATATCTGCAAGACACTGAGCATCTGATTGTTCCATCCTACTAGTGCCCAACTTGTATTTTGGGCTTTAACCTAACGAACTTGCCGTTTTGTAAATTTTATGGATTCTATAATAATAACAGCTTTCTTAATTTCAGGATACACTGCAGGATGCCGGTCTCGTGCCAGAGGAACTCAAGCCCGCTATGGCTAAGATGATTATTTACCCTCACAGACCCGAAGATGCTTGCCCTTCTTGGACATACGAAACAAGTCACAGAAATCTTTCTCGTAATAACTACTGTTTCTCGCATTTTTCACGAAGTTCCGACTTGTGATCTTCAGGAAGGTTGTTGGGTGGAATGTTGACCATTCCATCCATCTCCCTCGGTCCGTGATTATCGTTGTAACTACAACACAAAGTAGGGCAGATTCATCAGCCCTTTGACATAGATCGCAGCCATATTCCATTTTAAGAGGCTAAGTACTACGAAGCCAGCCGTTGGCCCAGGCCCGAAGAAGATAGAAAGCTCGAGGATGGTAGCGAGGACATAGCGCTTCTTTAATTCAAAACACCGTGAATGTTGATCAATTATAGGAATTTACTCATCTTGAGCAGGCTATTTATCTTGATTACCTAACGAGTATCAGGTCGCTACAAATGAGTTGATGGGCTCCCGTGTTTTCAATAGATTACGAGATGCTGGACTCCACCTCGTTCGACCCGAATCTGAATGGGCTTCATATCAGGTTAAGGTTAAACCCAAGCTTGTGGATGTTTAATGTTAATGAAATTAATGACGGGACTCAAGAGGCCTGGAGGATTTTGGTCTTAGGGTCTGCATATCGGAACCCTTGCGGTGCGGGAAAGCCGTTTAAGGATGTGAATGCTGTGGTTCTCGCGAAATCTAAAGTTACACGTGCTCTACGAAGCACCAAACCAAAAGTTATGGAACACTAAGACTCTAGCTTTTTTTGGCTTGCGAGAGGTGTCCAAAGGTAGAACCATCAGTGCATACAGTCCGGCCTAGTTAAGACGATGTAATTCATACCGCCTAAAATTATCGTCTAAGCCAGGTATCGGTTTATCAAATAGGTGTAAAGGCAGGGACCTTACCATATTAGGTAAGATCTTTGCCCAGACAGAGGCACTCCCACCTACATCAGGGCGCCCCTCCCACCTAAATCTTTATCAAAAAGAGCTAGAAACACCCCATCACCTACATATTCGGCATTCCCTAAGACAATTTCCGCCAAATTCCGGCCAAATCTAACGATATATTATGTTATCGTTATTTGTATGTGGATCTCAATTGATCGAAGAAAATTATCGTCTAAGTCAGTTTATCATCTTACCCAGCATCGTCTTAACCAGGCCTGACTGTATTCGATAGTTATGGTGATATAGCTACAGATTCATGAGCTTATGGTCTTTAGCTTGCATATTGTATTGAATTAACGGTATTTTCGAAGTATAGGTACATATATGCACGAAATGCCGCTTATACTTTTGAATAGCTTTATGAATAGTCCCGGTGGCCGCTGTTTTGCGTTACAGGTAACTCGGTATAGGAGAATGAAGAGCTTTATAGAAAACCTCGAAGTTCTTTATGTAAATAGGTAGGTATCCTCTAAATTTAAGCATTTCTTCCTATACCTTCTAATCTTTGCAATGCGTTATACTCGATCTCAAGCTTGTGCCCGAGCTGTCACGGGAACGCATTCGGTGGTGTATTTCACGTATCATTAGACATACTCAAATAGTGATCTTACTAAACGGTGATAACAAGTATAAAGAGAGCCCATTTGAACACGAAACGGTAATGTCCGTCCCTAAGTCGAGAGACGCACGCCGTCGAGAGACAAACTATAGGTACTTTGAATTCAAGCGACTCTGACTTCGTGAAAGCATCGAAGTTTTCCGTGGTTTTGTATCAGTCGTGTGTTGCGGCCACTCCTCAACACTCCTAAGCTCGGCGACTTGGAAGATTACATTCGCATCGTCGCTGCCGCCCTGATTTGCGGGGAGCCTCTTTTTCATGGCGTAACAGCACTCCTCCACCACAGCACCACCACCAAGTTTGTACCGCTATCGAACCTCATCAACGAGCCTTATCCGAGCCTTAGAGTCCCACAGAAACGCTGAGAAGTCATTGTCAGCCGTGGCGCGAGTGCCATGCAACGTCGCCACGGCGGTCGGTACAATTAAAGAGAATATCGACCTTGGTACAGCAGTTCATAAGCAGTAAGGGGACAAAACTCAAAATCCGCTCACAACCCAGCACTCGCCTTCGAAATTCGCATACACAACGTTCTACCAACATACATCTGATACCTGCAGGTGTATAATAATGCTGGAGGTGAGATGCCTACTTATCGCATGCCACACATGCCTCCTACAACTAGTCGCATACACACCATATTACCAAGTAATGCAAGCGGTCAATCTTGGGCCTATAGAGTGAATTTGTCTTTGTTAAATGGCTTACTTTAGCGTTATTGAAAAGATCGAAACTTTCGCTGAGAATCGGTAAAAAAGCTCTATCGTTCCGATTTGACGTATAGGGTTTGCGAGACGAGCTGTCTGATTGAACGATTGATTTTATCACTGACGTGGCAACATGGCTGATAATGGCTGAAAACTGAACACTTAAGTGTTTTAACTTCCACACCCTAGGTTATATCTCAATTACTGTCTCTCAAGCTTTATAAAACGCTCATAGAAAATACAAGTGTTCCAACGCATCTCCGTCTCTCCACCCCTCTTAGGCGAGTCATGCCCAACAACGAAAAATCGCAAAACTATATAGCAGTAAAACCCTCTGAAGAAGGGAAAGAGCAATGGCTTAAAGTTCTATCAACACAAACCGATGAGGGAGAAGGGAGGTTCAATGAGTTCATTCTATCGACACAAAACGACGAGGGAAAATGGAAGTTCGATGAGTTCAAAAAATCCTTCCATAAACTGGAGTTTAAGGAATACCTCCATTTGATCTGTAACCCTGTTCTCCTCATCGATTATAAGAAGCGCTTTTGCCGGAGGAGGATTCAGAAATATTTGGATAGTATATATTATCATTACAAAGAGCAAGGATACCAAGACGAGAAAGCTTGGTACGAAAACGAAGAGAACGGATACCAATATCGGTGGGAAACGCCGAAATACTATGAAGACGCCCAGGACTACTTGGAGAGATACGGTTCGTTTAGTTGCATCAAATTTCCCCTTTTACCGCAGTGCTAATTTATTTGGCCAACTATAGTCAAAGCAAAGAAGAATGCGTGGACTCCGCTCGGTATACTTAACCGATTTGTTATTGGGGTTTATGTGGCGGCTTTCATTATCATACCTCTAGTCCTTATGTCATTCGTCATAGTGACAGAAAAATACCGAGTAACATTGATCATCGTAGCTATCGTTTTATTCTGGGGTTTCTTGGAGTTCAACCATGATATTGAAAATAAGGACGTGATCACTGGTACTGCTGCCCATGCTGCTCTTTGGATAATTTATGTCGGATCTGTAAGCGGGGACTAATAGCTAGGGGGTAAGGGGCGGACATAATCTTCATTTTATTTTCCTTAGCAACACCAATTATTTATTCTACTACTCCTTACACGAGCTTCTACTCGCAATAAGAGAGCAAGATCCCATTGTGCTGATTGTTGTTGTGTACTCCGCACTTGCCTGCAAGGTATCAGATATATGTTGGTAGAACGTTGTGTATGCGAATTTCGAAGGGGCGAGTGCTAGGTTGTAAGCGGATTTTGAGTTTTGTCCCTTCACTGCTTATTGACTGCCGTACCAGGGTCAGTCAGAAACGTCTCCGCACGTCCCCTCTCCGCACGGCGAAACTCTTAGAATGCATGTCCCTGGAGCTAGAATGTCTTCAAGGCTTAGAGCCGTATTCTTTCTTAATGAGTCTGTCATATTATGGGTCCGAAATTCGAAGATATGTGGGTGGCCGTGATTGAGCAAAGGGGAATAGCTGAAGCGGCAATCGACGGCGTCAATGAAACGATTGACAGCATGACCAACACCCCGGTAATTCTCGTTGCAGACTGGTTTCCTAGAGGAGAAATGGCTTCGGAACAGTGACACATGGACTATATCTTCATAGACCTGCGAGGGAGAGACTTTAGAGGTCTAAACTGTGAATTCGTCTCGCAACAGCGTGCGTCCCTCAACCTAGGGACGGACGTTAGTCTAAACCTTGATCTTGAATGCATGCCAACATCCTAATTGGGATTGGACTGACCCTGGTCATCTTACGTGATGTGGCTGACAGTAGCGTATTCCATAACCTTATCAGTCGCTAAATATTTAGTGCACTAAAAAGAAAAATTAACTATTAATTTTCTAGTCTGCCCTTCTATATAATTTCCAATTTTGATGGCAGGAACAGGACGTACTCTATTGCAGGCTCATGAGAATGAAGGGAAAGAAGCTTAGAGAAACTTGATTTCCTGGGAGCCATTCGGGCCCAGGATAGCATACCCCCTGGGAAAAAGTTTTCTGGGATCATATCGGTCGTGGGACCGTTATCTCTTCGCCCGCTGCAACTATACATTTTAGCGCCTTGACATTTTTTAGTGAGCCAAAATTTGAGTTTAGAGTAGCAGCATCGCTAAAATATTATCCTTAGGCTAAGCAGTCGCTAAACTTCAGGGCCTTAATCACTAAACCACAGCGCATTCTCGCTAAAATGCCAAGACGCGCTAAAATGTTATAGTTGCAGCGTGCAAAGAGATAACTCCTGGAAGAAAGGCCCTGGGAGGCATGCTGTCCTGAGAGTTCCTACCCAGGTTGCACAGCGCCTTAGGATTCCCCTTTTCACAGGAGCTAAATCTCCTACACGTTTTTCAGGACACAACAGCTAGGCCACCCCTCCTATGTCGTCAGCCGTCCCAGGTGGCTGGAAGATTTATCCTGGAAACCCACTTGTCCTAGCTTCAAATCAGTTCCAAGGATCCCTGACTGCAATACTTTACGACCTTTCTCTTTTCCCGTGCTCATTTCTCTCCATTCTATAACCCTGATTAGCATCGAATTCTCTCTGGCTACGAGCGTCTCTCTCGAAACTGTAGGTCCCGCCGCTTCTTCCAAAAGGCCTGGACTCGGGAGGCCCAAAGCTTCGACCGAACCTTGGGCCAGTGTTTGAGCTCTGAAATGTGTACTCGCCTTCGGACGGTAAGGTTCTTCGAAACTCTATGGTCGGCTCTTCAGATGGCTGGGACGGCCGCCGTTGGCCAGGCTTAGGTGAGGTCGGTTGAAGAAGACCTGAACCCTTATCGTCCATACTGGTCTCGTCGTATCCCCCACTCAAAGGTGGTGCAAGTGAACTCGGTGGGTAGCGCTGCGAAGTTCCTGGAACTGCAAGAGACGGACGACTACCCTGGTGGCTAGTACTCCTTGGCCGACCAGCAGAATCTTGACGTGAGCCAATGTCAAACGGAGATCTTCCGTTGTAGTCATTGTACTGATCGTCGTGGTCCTCTCGTGCCTGTACCGACCGGTACCATCGATCACTTGTCCAGTGGTCTGCCCGATGCTCCATCTCCAGAGCCAAATCCCTATCGTTCAGTCCGGAGAACACCTCTAACATGTAGTGGTCAAACGATTCTGTTATTTCGTGCATCATGCGAAAGTACTTGACATCCAAGACAGCAGGCCGGACTGGCTCGTTCGAACCAATATCCTCCATTCGATCGGCTTCGGTCAGGGCGTCGTAGTATGCAAGACTCCTTGCCACTTGGAAGGCGTTACGGATTTGACGGCCATTCCACTGACCAGTACCCCGTCGATTACTGTCGTCGAACTGGAGTTCCGCAAAGTTGAGAACGGTAGAGTCGAAAATCTCCAATGGCCGTTTCTCTTCGCTCTGCTCGTTGATGTGGCGAAGCCTCTGAATATTGAGCTTCCATATGTCGAGGGTTTGGTCCTTTGTCAGTGGAGGATAGTAGATCTTGTAGTGGATCCGTGACTTGAAGGCTTCGTCGAGTGCACCCGATCGATTGGTAGTCAGGAAGAGAATGCCAGTATAGTAATCCAGAACTCGCAAAAACACTAGATAGATTAGTCATTTCGTCTCATTTCGAATTTAGCACTTAAGCGTCGCCCACCTGAAACAAGCGCATTCTTGGTGATCGCAGAGTCTCCTTTCGATCGCTGCGAAAAGAAGGTGTCCACCTCATCCATTAAGAGGATGCAGTCCCATATACTCGCAAGCCGAAATATGGCTCTCAGGGAGGTCTCGACTTGATCTGGCGTGAGACCTATATCACCACAGGTGATCTTGAACAATGGCTTGCCATTGGCCTGTGCTACCGCCTCCGCGGTCGCGGTTTTACCAACGCCAGGGACGCCGTGTAGGAGTATAAACAACCCAGTTCCTTTGCCTTGTATTACATCCAGAGACAATCCCTCCTCGCCATACCGTCCCTCGGCTTCTTTCAGAAGGAAATGGCCCCGAACGGAGCCTTGTATAAGTTTCTTGGTGCCGGTGGAAATCTTCAACGCCTCAAGTGCATCGAAATTCCGCGCAGATGGCGTCAACCTCGATACATCAAGCTGAGCGAACTTTCGCTCTCGGAAGACGTAAGCGAATACGCGACAATGCATCAGAATCTTTTCTTCACGGCGGAGAAATTGCTTAGTCGTCGGCTGTCCCCTTTGGTGATTTTGGGACACTGCAGCCAGGAAAGGGTCTTCTAACACAAATTTGTTTCGTTTCAAGTGGTGCACTGCCGTACGGTACGGGATGATCTCTCTGGTCTCTCGCAGCAATTTTGTCCTGTCCCTCCCCGACCACCAGCGTATGGTGAAGTCGTCAGAAATGACAATCTTGTTAGTAAATTCCGTCTTTAAGACAGTCCGCTTTGGTCGCCAAGAAGGACAAGCCTGAAAAGCCTCCCCAAAGTCCACCATAACCTCACTGTTGATATATTCGGGGTGCTTCATGATTACCCCATTGGCGTCAGTAGCGAACCCTCCTTGTGGAGTGCGCATAACGGTCCAGGCATTGTAAAAAGCGTGCTTTGACTCTATAAAACGAAGGACCTGGTCGCCAATTTTCAGTGAGGTGTCCAGATACGCTTCATGGCTTGGGTTAAATCGCAGTGGGTATATGGGTAAGGTGTTAATGGGTTTCCACCCTTCATATGGTGATATCTTGAAAATATGTGTGACAACACAAAACTCATCGCCTGTATAGTCAATGTGATACGCATGTACAGTGAAGTAAATGCTGTCATCTTCACTTGGCTCGTGGCTCGAGTACTTTCGATGATCCGGAGGCGTTAAGTTATAGTTCCTAATGGCATCATTGACGAAGAAAACTCTCCAGATTCTCTCTCCCATCCGATGATCACGACCCTCCCCTGATTGTTCACCTTCGAGCGGCTTGTAAATGTATTCTCCAGGCTTGAAAAGATAACAAAGATCGGAGAATATGATTTTTTCGTCGCTCGAGTAGTCCAGATTGTCAAAGTGATGTGATTCAGGTATAACTTCCTCATCAATGAATTCAACATAGGACTGCAAAATGGCCAAGGTGGCTTGGCTGTCGTCGAGTAAATCTTTCTCCCCGCGTCCGTGTCCGTCATCCCGCGGCGTCATTCCAGAACTGTCTGAGTGATGGCCCTCACTCTGAATGGCCCACTTCTCTTCAAGCTCAGCCAGAGCTTGTTTTACCTGAGGATGGAAGTGCAGAAGAGTGCAGAACGGGCGATCATAAGTTCGCGGCCTGGTTGACCAAGTCTCTCCTTGGACCTTGGCAAGTATCTGGAGAAGAGCAGGGGCCTGAAGCCGAATCCGCCGAATCCACGTACGGTCAGATTGATCATTGCGCAAGGCGTCATTACTTCGATTCGTCTCCTTCACAAAAGCCTCCGTCTTTCGTTTTGCCGCTCGAGGGTTGGATTGTCCGTGCTCAAATAGTTTGTCACGCAGTGCTTGCTCCTCCAGATACTCCTGTTCAAAAAGGGCCCCTGACACCAGAACATCAACAGCGTAGCGGGCATCATCTTCGCTAAAGCGATTCTTGAATTCCATGAAATTGCATTTTCGCACTTCGGGAATAAAGTTGAGATTCGTCAGATGGTCAATATCAGCGCCGTGCGCTCCGGAGCTGGCCTCGTCGACTTCGATAAAACCCGATATCTCGTTAATGGAGTCGACCTTACCATGACTCTCAATACCCATTAGCCTGGTCTCTAATCTCTTGATCTGCTCCCTGAGATCCAAGATCACCGCGCTATCCTCGCTGTTCAAAGTCTCCATTTGGATGGATCTTAATCAACTGCCGTATCGTATGTTGAGATTTTCGGAGTAGAATTTCTTAATCCACGATTTCACCGTGTGACTGACAAACAGATATTGCAGGCCGCGATTGCACCGTTCCTAGGCTGTATAAACGCTCAAGAAAATTAGGCAGCCTTTGCAGGAACTCCTGAGTTCGCGCCTTCCGTGGTCAAGTTTACGATGACACCCTTTCCCCTTAGCCAAAATGCACATTTCTGGCCACAGTACATGAAATCCTTTGCAAATTGTCTTTCCAGCACCCATTGATTGGTCAAGGCGTTTCCGTGGAGAGGGCAGGCGTGCTGAAGGTGTAGCTCACGCATGATACCCTGCACCAGTGTCGTATTGTTCGGGCTGACGTGTTCATGCAATTTATATTTATACTGATTGCAGATAAACAAGGCAGTTTTGACTGGTCGCCTTCTAATCCTTAGGTTTTGGGGTCGGCGTGTCAGCCTTAAGTCAGGCTTCCCAACAGTGTTATCTTGTGCAATTGGTGCAACCTCGCCCAAGGCTTTTTGGAACACCGCCGCAGTAGTCCAAAATCATCAAGGTCAGACATTCCTTATGCTAAGTTGAAGGCGTCCGCGCCGTTCTGAGGTTCCAAATTCTGTCGCTAGGCTGCCGAAAGATCCGAGATCCGATGGCTCTTATCATCGACGCCCGGTATGAAGGTGTGAATGCTTAATGCCGCTTTGAAATCACTGCACAACTGGCTCAATGATTTGTCCCGTTCTCTAAGATCTCAATTTTGGTCTCGGAGCCTCGTAACTGCATCTAATTGACATCTGAGTCACGAGTGTCAAGACCCCAGCAAATACTCATTCCGTCGTCTATTTCATTCTTCAAAAGCAGAGTCGAGATGGCCGACAGAGATGATGCATCAACAGCATCAATAGCATTTACAAGGGGGTTCATAGACCAGCGAGCGGCAACATTTCACGAGGCATTTGGGGTGGAATCGTACTTCAACACGGTGATGTCAAAATATCAATCAAAAGAGATTTCGTAAGCCCTCACGAATGACTTCTCAAAGCTCCTATGGTACGAACTGACTGCGTCAAGTGACCTCGAAGAAACCCTGAAGCGATACCAGAAACAGGCTCCGGACCAAGCTGACTTCGACTTCGATCTGCTGAAATGTACGTGGCATGATGTTCTCCGCGAGCTGGAAAGGGCGCAAGCCGCGGTTTCTGAGAGCAATAATCGTGGAGAGAAATTCCATCAAAGAGCGTGGCGGGCGCTAGGGACAATGGGCGATGTCCTGGCTCCCGGGTTGGCAGCTCTTCCAGACAACCTGTGTGTCTTGAACGGGGGCCTAGCAGTCATATTCAGCGTAAGTTGGGTCTTCGAGACATAGTTCACTTGACTATCGACTGAGCCTAGTCCATATAGCTCGCTCGGCACCGGTCGCAGAACCGGCAGAAGATTCTTCGCGCGTTTGAGGACATCCCCAACGTCATTATGATGGCCTATGGCAAAGCTGAGAGCATTCCGCGGGATCGACCAGGAAGCGGTAGACTTCATGGAATGATCAGAGAACTGCAGCAAACTCTCCTACGCACCCTTCCAGTCTTGATTGATAGACTAAATCCAGGAACTTTCGGTGAGTACCTCCCTACAATACATCTTCGAACTTGTACCGATGATCAATCACAAGTCAACAAAGCTATGAGTCCTTTCAAGGGCTCCGATATCGATGATCTCCTCGGAGCGGTCCGCATCAGCTCCGAAAGGGTTCGGGTCTACGCCGAGGAAATAATGGACAACATCATAGTCAGCGCGCACCAGACTATCCAAAATAATTACAAGATGTCGAAGGATATCCACGTGACCACGCAGCAAACCGAAGAAGAGGTTGGGGAGCTACGTGGGAAGATCGACGAGATTCTGAAACACCAGAAATCCTTCCAAACTACCCTAGACGCGGTTTCCGGCAAGAATAGTCTTCTCAGCTTCCTCATGGAGTATCTGAGTAAGTTGAAAGCCGCTATTGTTTTAGGGGGTACGCTATACTCACTTACCTGAGAAGAACCCGAGCAACATGAGGAAGAGAAGTCATCAACGGAGTCTCCTCCCGTCTACGAGCCAGCGACACCAGTGACTCCGAGACAATTGCTAGGACTAATGAACGTTCACCACCTCGG
>Ga0335072_10003826_pt1 | contig 22513 bp, 20 predicted proteins | sample Lox_Sample_21_FD_206725 | JGI IMG/M metagenome (GOLD analysis project Ga0335072, IMG submission 206725) | Soil microbial communities from Loxahatchee National Wildlife Refuge, Florida, United States - Lox_Sample_2.1 | ecosystem: Environmental > Terrestrial > Soil > Wetlands | place: USA...
GACGCCTCGGCCGACACCGCGCTTGCGCTGCGGCTCATCGAGCAGAGCCTGGACCGGCTCGGCGTATGTAACCGGCTGAACCTTCTGCTCGTCCAGCGCGCGATCTGGGATGAGATGGTTCCTCAGGTGACGGCGCTGGCAGACCGGATCGGCATCGCGGTGTCGCTGCCGCCGCACCGGCATGCGCTTGGCCACGAATGGGCTCTGGACGGCGGATCAGAAGCCACGATCACGGTGGCGCCGGCTGACGGTGCGGCAGACGCTGCTGAGATCGCCAACCGGGAGACGTCGGGGCTCGCCGCGTCGGTCGTGACCTCGGATTCCGGCGCTGCCGAGCGCTTCCTCGACACTTATTCCGGTACGGGCGCGTTCTGGAATTCGACGCCCCGGTTGCTGGACGGATTCAAGTTGCTGTCACTTCCGGAGACCGGCATCAACATCGACGTCGTGCCCGGCCCGCGCGGGCCTGTGACATTCCGCGATCTCTACCTGCGTCAGTACGCGGTCGTTCCGAAGGCGGCGGCCGACGGGCTGTCGGCCGGCCGCGGCTAGCCAGGAAATACGACCAGCGACTCACGGTGCACGGCATGGATACTGCGCACGACGCGGCGCGCGGCCGGGTCTGTGGGTACCTGACCGTGCAGGAACCCCCCGTTCATCAGGACCGTGGCGGCTACGGCAGGCTGCGCAAGCAGAAGCGACTCGGCCAGGTCCGCAATCCGTTCCGGTGAGAACCCGGCGAGTTGCGCGTACGCCTCCTGGCTAGCCCGCGAGCTACCGTCGGCGAGTTCCCGGCTGTCTTTGTAGACGTCCGGGTCGAGCAGCGCCTCCGGCCCGCTCGCTGCATCCGGTTCGTGGCCGGCGTACTTCAGGCGCAGCATGATCGAGATCACGCAGGCGACTTCCTGCGGGGAAAGGGCGCGCAGCAGCCGGAGGATAGCGCTCGGCAGGGCTACCGAGCCGCGACCTAGCAGGCGCTCGGGGTGGCGGACGTCCAGCAGTTCGACCACCGAGCCGGCTGCGAAGTCGCCGTCGACGCGCTTCACGCCCGACAGGAACAGCGTGCTGCCGCCGCGAAGGCTGTCCTCGGCTTCCCTGTTTATGTAAAGGGAGCCTGCCGAGTAAGCCATCCCGCCGATCCATCGCCTGGCGGGCTCGAGCTGGGGGCCGGCCGCGCGCACTACCGTGCCCATCCGGGCGCGCGGGTTGAGGCTGCGTGCGACGACGTCGGGCTCGCGCGCCGACCCGATGGTGCACTCGACTCCGCAGCAGGCGGCGCGTGCGGCCGCGCTGAGCTTCGAGCCCATGCCGCCGCGCCCGGTGCCGCCAGCCGCCACCCGCACCGCCCTCGCCTCCGCGGGCGTCAGACGGCCGATGCGCTCGGTCAGCGACGAGTCCCTGTACGCCGCCGGCACGTCGGTAAGGAACAGCAGCCGTGGCGCTTCGGCGGCCACCGCGATCGCTACGGCGACCTGGTCGTTGTCGAGCGCGGAGAGCGGGTCAGTCGCGTCGTTGCCGTTCACTACCGGCAGCAGGCCGCGGCCGACCGCGTCCCTGAGCAACTGGCCGAGATCGGCCATAGCGCGCGCGGACGACAGGTCGCTGCGGGACACGAGGATCTGGCAGACCTCGACGCCGACGGCGGCGGCGAGCTGCCGGTAAAGCGCCATGAGAGCAGGCTGGCCCACGGCCGCGGGCAGCGCGGTCTCGGTGGCCTGCGATCCCGGCGCTGCACTCGCATAACTGCGCAGGACTGATGTCAGCGAATCGACGAGCCCGCCAGCTTCGGTCTGCGCGTCGCTTGGCTGGGGGAGGTCGTCATAGCTGTCGTGACCGTCGCCGGCCAGGTTGGCGGCGCGGTCGCCGGTCGCCGCGGCGATGGCGGATCGTACCGAACTGACAAGCGCCTGCAGCGCTGGACCAGCCCCGGCAGTGGGTCCCTCGAATGCCAGCAGCCGGCGCCCAAGCCGCGCCGCACCTGAGGTGACCAGAATGATCTCGTGGCCGGCTCGCTGAGCTGCCGCGACCTGGCTGACCAGCCCGGCGATTACGTCGAGCGCGAGCCCGTCCCGGCTGGCGATCGAGCTCGAGCCGAGTTTGATTACCTGTCTGGTCACGAAAAACTCACGAGGCTGGGCACGCTCGGCCGGGTGCCGCGAAACAATGACATCTCCCGCAGATGAGCATCTCAGACGCTATCACGATCCGGCAGCCAGCAGGCTGCGCGCGATCGCGACGGAGGGTGCAGCTTGCCACGGATCGGCACAGTAATCAGGGATGTCTACCGGCGGCCCGGAGCTGAAGCGGTGCCTGCCCATCTCGAGGACAGGTACGGCATCATTGTCGATAAAGCGACCAAGCTCGGGCCGGGCGTGTACCGAGTGGACCGCCGGGACGGCCCTGCCTGGGTTGCCAGGGCGCACCTGACGGCGCGGCCGGCTGAGCGCGCGCGGGATGACGCCGAGGTGCTCCGGCTGCTCGCTCGCCGCGGCGTCCCGGCGGAACGATGCGCGCATCCCGAACCGGTATCGGAGCTCGGCGGCCGGGCGATCCTGGTCACGGAGTTCGTGCCGGGCCGCCCGTGGCAAGCCAGGCCGGCCCCGGCTCGCGAACTCGGCCGGCTGCTGGGGGAGATTCACTCCCTGGTCACCGAGGATGGCCCGAGCCAGCGCGCGGCTGGTTCGCTGCACCATCTGCCCGCCTACGAAGGCGGACCTGATCAAGATCTTGCTGCGGCCAGCGCGATGCTGGCCGACCTCGACGGCCGCGTTCCCGCTGTGCACCTGCAGGTCTACGAATCGCTCCAGGAGCTCATGGGGCGCGGTGACGACTGCCGCGGGCTACCGGAGTCTTTCATCCATCCCGACCCTGTGCCGGCCAACGCGATCGCCTCGGAAGCCGGGCCCGTGCTGGTCGACTGGACCGGAGCCGGGCGCGGGCCAAGGCTCGCGTCGCTCGCCGTGCTGCTGCAGACCTGCGGCCCTCAGGACGTGCCGGGCGTCATGCGCGGATACGCCGAGCACCAGAAGCTCACGGCTGAGGAACTTGACCGGCTCGAAGGCGTGCTGTGGATCAGGCCGCTGTGGCTAGCCGCCTGGCAGTGCTTCCTCACGGTCGTCTCGGCCAAGGTAAACAGGGCGCACGTGCCAGACGGTGCCCGGATCTCGGCACTCGCCGCGAGCGTACGGGAAGCAGCGCGCGGGCTCTAGGCACTGGCGGGCTGTAGGCACCGGGCGGGCTCCAAGCACCCGGCGGCCTGTAGGCACCGGGCGGGCTCAGAAGCGCAGGATCGGTTGATCAGGGTGATCGGCGTGGTCTTTCCGCCCGCTATCCGGGGGAGGGGAGCCGTCGGAGTCATCAGAGTGACGGCGCTTGCGGCGCCGCAGCGCGATGACTCCGGCCACGATGCCGATCAGGATTAGCCCGCCTACCCTCAGCCAGGCGCTGCCCGGTATCCCGCCTGCCGGGGCGAAGGCCGGGACCAGCAGCCGGGCTGTCGCGGACGTGCCGTCCGAGCACTCGATCCTGGGGTGATAGGTGCCTGGCTGGATGCTGCCCGGCAGGATGACCGAGGCGGTGAAGTCGCCCGCCGTATTGGGCCGCATCGGGATGTGCCTGGTCAGCCCGAGCGGGCGGCCGTGCAGCGTCGCGGAGGTTGCCGTGGGGCTTGTGCAGTAAACGGCGAACGTGACCCTGCTTCGGGGGATTGCCGTCGAGGGGATGACCGAAGCGAGTGTGCTTCGCGGCGCGTTAGCCGACGTCGCCAGGGCCGGCGCGGCGGCGGCCAGCACACCGGAGGTGCCGGCGACCAGGGCGATCGCGCCCAGGGAACTAAGTGTAAGAGAAACGGCAAATCGCCGCATTGCCCGCATGAAAGCTTCCTCCCCCGACAACCGCTCCGCCACGGCAAGACGAGACTGCCGCCGTTACGGCGGCAGGCACAGGCAGGCGTAAGGAAGGTACAAGGCAGTTTGCAAGCAGTCGCAGGCTGACGATCCCCCGGAATTTCCCCTGCCGGGATACCCGGCGGTGAGCCAGGCAAACGACGCGAGGTACCGGGCCAGCGTCAGGGCGGGGCGGCGGGCAAGCGCGAGGGCGGGGTGGCGGACAAGCGGGAGGGCGGGCGGGCGGCGACAAAACAGCACCGGGCACATGGCAAGATCGGCAGCATGCTGCGGTGGCTAACAGCGGGAGAATCTCATGGCCGCGCCCTGGTGGCCGTGTGCGAAGGGGTGCCCGCCGGAGTCGCGGTGACAACCGCCGACGTCGCGGTCGCGCTGGCCAGGCGCCGGGCCGGGTACGGCCGGGGCGCACGGATGAAGTTCGAGCAGGACGAGGTCGAGTTCACCGGCGGCATCCGGCACGGGCTCACGCTGGGCAGCCCGGTGGCGATCAGGATCGGCAACACCGAGTGGCCCAAGTGGGAAACCGTGATGTCCCCCGATCCGGTCGAGCCGGAGGTCCTGGCCGGGCAGGCACGCAACGCCCCGCTGACCAGGCCGCGGCCAGGGCACGCCGATCTGGCCGGCATGCAGAAATACGGCCAGGACGACGCCAGGGCGATTCTGGAGCGGGCCAGCGCGAGGGAAACGGCCGCGCGCGTCGCGCTCGGTGAGGTGGCCAGGCGCTTGGTACGCCAGGTACTGGGTGCCGAGATTGTCAGTCACGTGGTCGCGCTCGGCGCGGTGCAGGCGCCGGATGAGTACCTGCCAGGTCCGCAGGATCAGGCCCGGATCGACGCTGACCCGGTGCGCTGCCTCGACGCCACGGCCAGCGCCGCGATGCAGGCTGAGATCGACGCAGCGCACCGCGACGGCGATACGCTCGGCGGGGTCGTCGAGGTCATTGCGTACGGGCTGCCGCCCGGCCTCGGCAGTCACGTGCACTGGGACCGGCGCCTGGACGGCAGGCTGGCCGGCGCGCTGATGAGCATCCAGGCCATTAAGGGCGTTGAGGTGGGCGACGGGTTCACGACCGCGGCCAGGCGCGGGTCACTGGCCCACGACGAGATCGAGGGCACCAGCGCCGGGATCAGGCGGCTCACTAACAGGGCAGGCGGGATTGAGGGCGGGATCAGCACCGGCGAGCCCGTCCGGCTGCGAGCCGCGATGAAGCCGATATCCACCGTGCCGCGCGCGCTCGGCACGGTGGACGTGCGCACCGGCGAGCCGGCCAGGGCGATCAACCAGCGCAGTGACGTGACTGCGGTGCCTGCGGCGGGCGTGGTCGCCGAGGCAATGACCGCGCTCATACTCGCCGACGCGATGCTGCAGAAATTCGGCGGCGACACCGTGACCGAGACCGCGCGGAACGCGGAAGCCTATCTGAAGGCGATGGTGATCAGGTGACCGCGAACGGGCAGGCCGCGAACATTCCGGCGATTCCGGAACTGCCGGTAATCCTGATCGGAGCGCCGGGCGCGGGGAAGACGACCGTCGGCACTATGCTCGCCGCCCGGCTCGGCGTGCCGTTCACCGACACTGACGCCGTCGTAGAGGCAGTCGCGGGCAAACCAGTCAGCGACATCTTCATCTCCGACGGCGAGCCGGAGTTCCGGCGACTCGAGCGTGCGGCCGTCTCCGCCACGCTCGCCGGCGGCGGTCCTGGCAGCGACCAGGATGACACCACCTTCATATCGGGAACGCCCCCGGCCGGAGTAATCGGGCTCGGCGGCGGCGCGGTCATGGACGAGAACACCCAGGCGGAGCTTGCCGGGCGCGCCGTGGTGTACCTGCAGACAGGGTTCGCTGAACTGGCGGGCCGCGTCGGGCTTGATCGGGCCAGGCCGCTGCTCATCGGCACCAATCCCCGTGCGCAGCTGAAGTCCCTGCTGGAGCAGCGGCTGCCGGTGTACGACAGGCTGGCGTGGCTGACGGTAAGCACGGACGGCCGGGAGCCAGCCGACATCGCCGCGGAGATTGCCGCGATAGTGGCGACCGCGATGCCGGGCGGAGCAGGGGTTAGTGAGGCACAGGGCGACCGTGAGCCTGGCGATGGGCGGTGACCGCGACACGGATCGTGGTCGAAGGCGAGCACCGTTACGAGGTGGCCGTCGGTACCGGCGTACTGGCCGAACTTCCATCGCTCGTCGGGACCGCGGCCAGGAACGTCGTCGTCATCCACTCAGTCACCCTGGCCAGCGTCGCGGCTGGAGTGTGCCAGGCTCTCGCGCAGGCCGGGTATGAAGTGCATCCGGAGCCGGTGCCGGATGGCGAGGCGGCGAAGGAAGTCGCCGTCGCGGCCAGGCTCTGGTCCCGGCTTGCAGCCGCCGGGGTCGGCCGCACGGACGCGATAGTCGGTGTGGGCGGCGGAGCAGTCACTGACCTGGCCGGGTTCGTCGCGGCGACCTGGCTGCGCGGCGTCAGGGTGGTACTGGTGCCGACGTCACTGCTCGGCATGACTGACGCTGCCATCGGCGGCAAAACCGCGATCAATACGCCGGACGGCAAGAACCTGGTCGGTGCGTTCCACCCGCCAGCCGGGGTGCTAGCCGATGCATCGGTGCTGGCCACGTTGCCGCCGGCTGAGTACGTCAGCGGACTGGCGGAGGTGATCAAGGCCGGTTTCATCGCCGACCCTGCGATCCTGGATCTGATCGAATCCGACCCGGCCGGCGCGGCCCGGCCCGGCGGCCCGCACGAACGCGAGCTGATCGAGCGGGCAATCCGGGTAAAGGCCACGGTGGTGTCGGCCGACCTGCGCGAGTCGGGACCGCGGGAGATACTCAACTACGGCCACACGCTTGGGCACGCGATCGAGCGTGCCGAGGACTTCGGGATGCGGCACGGCGACGCTGTCGCGATCGGTATGTGCTTCGCCGCCGCGGTCGCCAGACTGGCCGGGCGGCTCGAGCCGGCCACCGCGCAGCGCCACAGGTCGGTGCTCACGTCGGTGGGCCTGCCGGTGCGCTACCGGTCAGGCGCATGGCCTGCGCTCCGCGCCGCGATGGCGATGGATAAGAAAGCCAGGGCGGCGAAGCTCCGGCTGGTCGTGCTAGACGGGCTGGCGAAGCCTGGCATCATGGCCGATCCGCCGGAGGAGTTGCTTGAGCTGGCTTACGCGGAGGTGTCGTAGGTTGGCGGCAGTCCTAGTGCTGAACGGCCCGAATCTGGGCATGCTCGGCGCGCGTGAACCAGACATCTACGGCTCGGCCACGCTCGCGGACATCGCTGCGGCGTGCCGCGAGCTCGGCGCGGAGCTCGGGTTCGAGGTCGACTTCCGCCAGACCGATGACGAGGCGGAACTGATCGGATGGGTGCACGAAGCGTTCGAACGGCGGCTGCCGGTGGTGATCAACCCAGCGGCGTTCACCCACTACTCGTACGCGCTGCGCGACGCCCTGGCGATGCGCCGGGCGCCGCTGGTGGAGGTGCACCTGTCGAATCCGGCAGCACGGGAGTCATTCCGGCATAACTCGGTGGTGTCGCCGGTGGCCGACGGAACGATTGCAGGCTTCGGCCTGCACTCCTACGAGCTTGCCCTCCGCGCTATCGCGGCAATGCCCTGACGGCCCGGCGGCCCGGCCGGCGGCGTCTACCGTACGCCGTTGCGGCCGACCGATGTCTGTGCTGATCTGAACGCGGCAGTTACCATTCATCCCTAGCGAGGGTCCGTGGCCAGCTGGGCCTCGGCCGGCCGGCGATGACCGGTCTCATACAGCGTGAAGGGGTCGGCGCATGCGCATCGGGATGGCTCTGAACTACGCGGGCGGCTTCAGGGAGACGGCGGCCGAGCTTGCCGACTTCGAGAAGGCCGGGCTCGACATCGTCTTCGTGCCCGAGGCCTACAGCTATGACGCGGTGAGCCAGCTCGGCTACCTGGCCGCCGTCACCGAGCGGGTCGAGCTCGCTTCGGGAATCATGCAGCTGTACTCGCGCACGCCGACCCTGACCGCGATGACCGCAGCGGGTATCGATTACGTCTCCGACGGCCGGTTTTCGCTGGGCATCGGTGCGTCCGGGCCGCAGGTAATCGAAGGCTGGCATGGCGTGCCTTATGACGCACCACTGGCCCGTACCAGGGAGACCATCGAGATCTGCCGCGCGGTCTGGCGCAGGGAACGGCTCGTTTACAACGGCACGCACTACCGGATCCCGTTGCCTGAGGGTCAGGGCACTGGGCTCGGCAAGCCGCTGAAGCTGATTAACCACCCGGTCCGTGACCGCATCCCGATCATCCTTGCGGCACTCGGTCCGAAGAACGTCGAGATGGCCGCTGAGCTGGCCGAGGGCTGGGAGCCGATCTTCTATTACCCGGAGAAGGCCAAGGAGGTCTGGGGTGCTTCGCTGGCGGCCGGCACCGCCAAGCGTGATCCGTCGCTGCCGCCTCTGGACGTCTTCGCCCAGACCGCCCTGGCCATCGGCGACGACGTGAAAGGCCTGATCGACCTGATACGTCCGGTTCAGGCGCTGTATATCGGCGGGATGGGTGCGCGCACCAAGAACTTCTATAACAACCTCGCGGTCCGCTACGGCTACGGCAAGGAAGCGGCCGCGATCCAGGACGCCTACCTAGCCGGGCGCAAGGACGAGGCGGCCGGGCTGATCCCGCAGGAGCTGCTCGAGCACGTGTCGCTCATCGGCCCCAAATCGTTCGTGGCCGAGCGCGTCGCAGCAATGCGTGAGTCTGGCGTGACCACACTGAACGTAGCCCCGATGGCTAGCACGCACGCCGAGCGAGTAGCGCTGGTCGAGCAGATTAAGGAGCTCGCGGGATAGCGCTGCGTCGCTGCGAGCGTGTTGCTGATGACAGCTATCGCGGTTTTGACTTGAGTACCGCGGGCAGGCCGCTCGTGACGACGGAGAGCGGAGCATGATGAAACCCAACCGACGGCGCAATTCGGACGACGGCCCGGCAGTGCTTGTTGTCGGGGGCGGTTTCGCCGGGATGTCGGCGCTACCGGTGCTGGCGCGGTCTAGCGCGCGGGTGACGCTGCTGGACAGGAATGTCTACAGCACGTTCCAGCCGCTGCTGTACCAGGTAGCTACGGCCGGGCTGACCTCCGCCGACGTCGCGTACCCGCTGTGGTCGGCCACCGGCCGCCGTCATGCCACATTCAGAAAGGCCGAGCTTGTCGGGCTCGACCTGAGCCGGCGCGTCGCCATTCTGGACACCGGGGAAGAGCTCGGCTATGACTACCTGATCATTGCCACCGGGGTTAGTGCCGCCTTCTTCGGCGTGAGCGGCGCAGCCGAGAACAGCCTGAGCCTGTACACCCGCCGGGACGCGATCGCCTTGCGAAATCAGCTGATGGACGCCCTGGAGAAGCGCAACGAGGGTCTCACCGATCCGGAGCTCGATGTCACGATCGTCGGCGGCGGCGCGACCGGCGTGGAGCTGGCCGGCACGCTTGCCGAGCTGCGGAACGTGGCGCTGCCTGCGGTGTTCCCTGAGGTCGACCGCTCGAAGTTCCGGGTCCGGCTGATCGAGATGGGCCCGGTACTGCTCGCGCCTTATCACGACAAGCTGCGCCGCTATACCCGTCAGCAGCTGATAGACCGTGGCGTTGAGGTCCTGCTCAACACCGCGATCAAGGAGGTTCATCCGGGATCGGTGGTGCTGGCCGATGGCAGCGAGCATCGCAGTGACATCACCGTCTGGGCGGCCGGGGTACACGGGCCGGACGCTGGCTGGACGTCCGGGCTGCCGCACGGCAAGGGGGGCAGGATCCAGGTCGGGGCCGACCTTCAGGTGGTCGGCCAGGAGCGGGTCTTCGCCACCGGTGATGTGGCCATCTGCGACTCCGATCCGGTCGCGCAGCTGGCCCAGCCGGCGATTCAGGAGGGCCGGCACGCGGCGGAGCAGGTCGTGCGACGGATAGCCGGACAGCCCACAAGCCCGTTCCGCTATCACGACAAGGGCACCATGGCTACGATCGGCCGCCGGTCGGCTGTGGTAGAGCTGCGCGGCGGGGTGCAGCTACGCGGAACCATCGCCTGGTTTGCCTGGCTGGGCCTCCACCTGATCTACCTGCTCGGTAACCGGAATCGCGTGGTCACGCTCGTGAACCTGGCCTGGCGCTATCTGAGCTGGAGCCGTGGCGGTGGGGTGATCGTGGGCGACGACGTGGTGGGCAAGGACTAGGCGCGAGGCGCAGCCGGAGCGCTGCCGCCATGGCCATACTGCCGGCCAAGCTGTGGCGAGGCGTGCGGTCAGTAGAGTTAGCCGGCATGGCCGACATCCACGCAAACCGCCGTGCCCGCGCCCAGCAGGAAATCGTCAAGTCCGGCGTGGACGCGGCGCTGATCACCAGCAAGCCCAATGTCCGTTACCTGTCTGGCCTGGCCAGTTCCAACGCTGCCATCCTCCTCCCGGCGAGCGGGCCGGGCGTGCTCGCCACCGACTCGCGGTACGCCGAAGCTGCCGCGCGCATCTGTCCTGACCTGGAGATCGTGACTGAGCGCCAGGTCGAGCCTGCGCTTGCCACGCTGGCCGCGCAGCTGGGCTACGGCACGCTTGGTTTCGAGGCGCAAGAGATGACGGTCGAGCGGCACGACGCGCTAACAGGGCTGCCGCACGGCCCGGCGCGCATCACACCGCTCGGCTACCTCGTCGAGGGCCTGCGAATGATCAAGGACGACACCGAGATCGAGTTGCTGGCCCGGGCGTGCGCGATCACGGCCGAAGCGTTCGCCGCAGTGCTACCCGAAGTCGGGCCGGACCGCACCGAGCGCGACCTGGCGGTGCTGCTTGAGCGGGCGATGATTGATCGCAGAGCCGACGGCGTGGCATTTGACACGATCGTGGCCAGCGGACCTAACGGCGCGATTCCGCACCATTCGCCTGGGCAAAGGGCGTTCCGGCGTGGTGATTTGATCACCATCGATTGTGGCGCCCAGGTTGGCGGCTACCATGCCGACATGACCAGGACGGTGGCGCTCGGCGAGCCTGCCGCCTGGCAGCGGGAGATCTACGACCTCGTCGCAGCTGCCCAGCTGGCGGGCATCCGTGCGGCCGTGCCGGGCGCTGATATCGATGCGGTGGATGCCAGCGCGCGGGATCTGATTGCCGCGGCTGGCCACGCTGACCATTTCGGTCACGGGCTTGGCCACGGCGTGGGCCTGGAGGTGCATGAAGCACCTCTAATGGGACCCGGCCGGACAGGTAAACTCGTAGACCGGGTTCCCGTCACCGTCGAGCCAGGGATCTACCTGCCGGGCAGGGGCGGCGTCAGGATCGAGGACACCCTCGTAGTCCGCTCCGCCGGCGAGGCGGCGGGAGCAGCGGAAGTACTCACTACGACCACCAAGGAACTGCTGGTGCTCTGAAGGGCACCAGGTTCCGGACGCATGCGGGAGACACACAGACGTGGCCACCACCAACGACCTGAAGAACGGCATGACGCTGAGCATCGACGGCGCACTCTGGAGCGTGGTGGACTTTCAGCACGTTAAACCCGGCAAGGGTGGCGCATTCGTGCGTACCAAGCTGAAGAACGTGATGTCCGGCAAGGTCGTGGACAAGACGTTCAACGCCGGGGTGCGAGTCGAGGTCGCCAATGTCGACAAGCGCGAGATGCAGTACCTGTATCGCGAGGGCGACGACTTCGTATTCATGGACACCACTGACTACGACCAGCCGCATATCCCGGCCGCAGTCGTCGGCGACGCCGCGAACTACCTGCTGGAAGAGCAGACCGCGACGATCGCGTTCAACGACGGCACGCCGCTTTACGTGGAGCTGCCGGCCGCCGTGGAACTGACAGTCGAGCACACTGACCCTGGCCTGCAGGGCGACCGGTCCACCGGCGGGACGAAGCCGGCCACGCTGGAGACCGGAGCGCAGATCCAGGTGCCGCTCTTCATCACGACCGGCGAGAAGATCCGGGTCGACACCCGCTCGGGCGAGTACCTCGGCCGGGCCTGAGCTGGCCAGGCAAGGACCGAGCGGCAGCCACAGTGGCAGCGCGCAGTAAGGCCCGCAAGCGGGCGCTTGACATCTTGTTCGAGGCTGAGATCAGGGGCGAGCCCGTACTTGACTTGCTCGCCATCCGCGCGGAGGAGGCCAGCCCGCCGGTGCCTGCCTACGCGGCCGAACTGGTTCGCGGCGTTCACGAGCACCTGCAGCAGATCGACCAGCTTCTGGCGACGTACGCTCAGGGCTGGACGCTGGACAGGATGCCAGCCGTTGACCGCAATATCCTGCGGATTGGCGCACAGGAACTGCTCTGGAACGACGACGTGCCCGACGCGGTTGCCATCAGCGAGGCTGTGGCGCTCGCTGGCGAGCTGTCTACTGACGATTCATCGGCGTTCGTGAACGGCCTGCTTGCGCGACTGCTTGAACTGAAGCCCACACTGCTGTCATAGCCGGTGGCACTGCGGCTCTGACACTGTCAGTGCCGGGAGCTACAGTCGGTTCAGCCGCCGCGGGCACGGGCCGGCCCGGGCGGGCGGATGTCTGGCAGGTGGAGCACATGGGCAGGCGGGCGCCGTCGCGGGTGACCGGCCTGTCCGCCGACGACACCGGGTGCCACGTTCTGCACGTCGACATGGATGCTTTCTACGCGAGCGTTGAGGTCCGGGACCGTCCTGAGCTGGCCGGCAAGCCAGTGATAGTCGGGGGACTATCCGGCCGGAGCGTCGTGCTGTCGGCTACCTATGTAGCGCGCTCATTCGGTGTGCGGTCGGCTATGCCCATGTCCAGGGCCAGGCGGCTGTGCCCGCACGCCGTCGTGATACCGCCGCGGCACGGACTGTACGGCGCGGTGTCCAAAGAAGTGATGGCGATCTTCCGGGCGGTCACACCGCTGGTCGAGCCCCTCTCGCTGGACGAGGCGTTTCTCGACGTGTCCGGCGCGATCCGGCTGCTCGGCTCCCCGGCTGTTATCGGCGAGATGATCAGGCGCGAGGTGGCGCAGCAGCAGCAGATCACTTGCTCGGTCGGTGTCGCGGCGACGAAGTTCCTGGCCAAGCTGGCGTCGGTGCATTGCAAGCCCGACGGGCTGCTGGTCATTCCAGCAGACGGCGCACTGGAGTTCCTGCATCCGCTGCCCATCTCGGCGCTGTGGGGCGTGGGGGAGAAGACAGGCCAGGCACTCGCCCGGCTGGGCTTGCGGACGGTGGGCGACATCGCGGCCACGCCGCTCGCCACGCTCGAGCAGGATATCGGCAAGGCCGCGGCGGCCCATTTGCATGCTCTGGCCTGCGGCCGGGATGACCGGGCTGTCGAGTCTCGGGTACGGGAGAAGAGCGTAGGCAGCGAGGAGACATTCGAGGTTGACGTCAGCGACCCTGCGGTCGTGCGGCGTGAGTTGCTCAGGTTGTCGCGGCGGACCGCACGTTCGCTGCGCTCGTCCGGCTACGCGACGAGGACTGTCGTCGTCAAGCTTCGCAAGGCGGACTTCACTACCATCACCCGATCCAAGACGCTGCCGGAACCGACCAGCGAGACACAGCGCATCTACGCTACGGCATGTGCCCTTTATGCGTCTTCGGGGCTGAGCGGCCAGGCACGGCTGCGCCTGGTCGGAGTGCGGGCTACCGGACTGGTGCCAGCCGGAGCCGCCGCCACTCAGCTGGCGCTCGGCGAGCGCGGCCCGTCCTGGCACGATGCCGAATCCGCCCTCGACAAGATCACCGGGCGTTTCGGTCCGGATGCCGTCCGTCCGGCCACCTTGGTCGATCGCGAGCGTTCCGGGTCGAAATCGCGCGTACCGGGGGCCAGTCCGAGTGAGACAAAAGCGATTAAGTAGTGACAGAACGCAGCCGTGATGTGCCGGGCCGGCGCCTGTGGCCGTGTACCCTTCCACAGGACGCCCCGGCGCTCGTATTCTGGGCGTAAGGGCAAGGCCGCAGCCACAGTTGGCGACGGCCGGGTTGATGGGAGGCACAGTGCCGCTCTCTGAGCACGAGCAGCGTCAGCTCGAGCAGATTGAGCAGGCGCTCTATGCCGAGCACCCGCGGCTTGCTCGGGCAATGCGGTCGAAAGATCCCAAAGTTCACTACAGACGGCGGGTTATCCAGGCCGCAGTGGGATTCCTGCTGGGCGCTGGCATGCTAGCGGCAGGGATCCTGCTCAAGTACCACTGGCTCGCGTGGGCAGGCGGCGCGGTTATGCTGCTCAGCGGCATTGTGGCTGTTGTCAGCTACCGGCGGATGGCCGGCATCCTGACTGACCGCAAGCGACGCCGGGATCGCAAGGCCGCGGCGAAGGCGGCTGCGAACAGCGGCCTTATGGAACGCCTTGAGGAACGCTGGCGGCGGCGCCAGGAAGGCAACAACCGGTAGCGGGACGGCCCGCGGGTCCGGCAAGGCTGACCGAGCTTCTCGGGCAGCCACGGCTTGGCCGTTGCGCGGTCTAACTACCCTGTGCGATGCGCTGCTGGCCGCCGCAGCTGGCGCCGCAGGGTCGGCCACGAGGAGTCCAGCCAGCTCAGCATCTCGTTGCCGCGCTGGAGCAGGTGCCTGGCGGCCAGCACCGTGGAGGCAGGGAAAAGCCTGGCGCGCAACCGCTGCCGCCTCGGCACGGAGGCAGCAACCGCCCGTCGCACGGTGACTTCGGCGGCCTTTAGACCCGCGCCGGACTCTGGCGTCCGCGCGTACCGGGCGCGTTCTTCAGCCGCCGCGAGCCTGCCGACGGCGGTGGCGGCCGTCTCGTCAAGGCGGGCCTGCATCGTCACCCGCCTGGCGACGGCGCGCGGTGTCTCGCCCGGCTCGCAGCCGAGGCCGTAGTCCGCCAGATCGTCGGTCAGCTCCCGCCAGGCCGCATCGGCCGCCGCGGCGTCACCGGAAGACGCGCTCAGCCAGCGGCGGCGCCTGGTGAGCAGCCGGGTCAGCGCTGGCCACGCGATCAGCAGGAACAACGCGATCGGGATGGCAATAGTGAGCCCCATGCCTGAGCTGGCGGGCTTGGTCGCACTGGCCTCGCCGACTCCGGCAAGGTGCACGTCGCGGTTAAGGCCTGCCTTCCCCCTCGGCCCCCCACTCCCCGCAGTGTCGGCGAGGTTCTGGCCGTGCGGGTTGCCGGCGGAATTCGAACTGGGACTGCCGGCCTGGCCGCTGCCCCCGTACACCGGCACTTCGGCGGTGCCCTGCCCATGCGAGCCGCTGGGCGTTGGCTCGAACCGCAGCCAGCCGTATTCGGGGAAGTAGAGCTCCGGCCAGGCGTGTGCGTCGGCAGTGGTTACGTCCCAGGTGTGGTCGGGGCCGGGGGTGCCGGCGGTGTAGCCGATGGCGATCCGCGCCGGGATCCCGAGGGCTCTTGCGAGGATGGCGAATGCCTGCGCGTACTGGACGCAGTACCCGGTGCGAATCGTGGTGAGGAAGGGCAGCAGCCAGTTCGTCTTAGGCAGGTCCGGCTTCAGGTTGTAGGTGAAGTGGGAGGACTGGAACCAGCTCTCCAGACGGTCCGCTTCCTGCAGGGGGGTTTGCGCGCCCCGGGTTTCCCGGTCGGCGATGTTAGTCAGCTGCTGCGCGTCAGGCCCGGTGGGCGGGGTGGCGTACTGGGTGATAGAGCCTTCCGCTTCATAGTCCTGAATGTCGGCCCGCTGGGAATCGACCTCCTCGCTCTGCACTATGTAGTGCAGGCGAGCCATGTCCGTGCCGAAGTCGTACACCATGAGGGATCCGGGGGTCTCACGCCAGCCCACGGCGACGCCGTCGACGTGGAGCTGGCGCGGGGCGTAGGGAATAGGCAGAACCGGGGAGCCCGTGTCGTCGGGGTTGATCGTGATGTTTGTCGTGACCTTGCTGACCGGCGTGCCCGGCGCCAAGCCTTGAGGCGCAAGCGGCAGTTTGTCCCCAGCCACTATCTTGGCGCCGGTGTACGAGGGCTGCAGCCAGGTATTTTGCCGGCTGCTGTAGTTCACCACATAGACCTGGAAGTACTGCTCTCCCGGGTCTGGCGAATTGGTCGTGTATGAAAACACTGGCTTCGCCTTGCCCTGGAGCACGCGGCCAACAGTCAGCAGCGGCGAAAGGGCCGCCCCGCCCCCGCCCGTTCCCCCATGACCGCTGCCGTCAGCGGTCGTGTTGAACACATCGCGGACGCGCATGGAGGGGAGGATGAGCGGGATCACGATCGCCAGGCAAACGGCCGCGAGGCCGATCCGCCGGCCGGATGCGCTCAGCTCCTTGGTGTCCGGACCTGACCCCGCCTCGTCGGCGGACTGGACGTGCCGGAAGGTCACGAGCCTGCCCCACATCCGCAGCCGCTCCCGCCCATCGGCTGACAGCAGTGCCAGGTAACCTGCCAGGCTCGCCGCGAAGATGACGAGCTCCGGGGCGTCAAAAACCTTCAGGTTGCTGGCAACCGGCACGCTGAACAGGAGCAGCAACGGCAGCCCGGCGACAGCCGGCCGCCGCAGGCGCACAGCGAGGATGTCTACCGCGATGGCGACAGCGCCGATGCCGACCGCGGTCACGAAACTGACGGCCGGCATGTCAGGCACCGGTGGTGCGTACCGGAACTCAGTGAACGCAGCCTGCCAGAGCCTGGCAAGAGCGTGAACGGAGTTGTCGCTCGGAATGACACCTCCGATGGCGGACGCGTGCGCGAACGTCAGGTTCAGGTAGAGCAGCAACGCGGCCAGATAGCAGGTCAGAACGGCGAATCCGCGCAACGGCCAGGCGCCGGTTGCGCTCAGCGCGGTGAGGACAAGGATCACCAGCGCGAGGCCCCGGCCCGTCCAGCTGGGCAGCGTAAGTAGCGGGACGACTGCGAGCAGGACCAGGAACGTGGCACTTACCGCAGCGGGCAGCCTCGGCAGCCTGGTCAGTGCCCCGGCAGCGGCGACGACGATAACGGCGCCGATGCCCGTCGCGATCCATCCACCCCTCGCGATCACCGAGCTCATCGAGAGCGAGGCCACGATCACGGCTACTGCCGCCGTGATGGCGACGCGGCTCATGCCGGTGACCGGCCGGCTCGGCTCGCCGCGGCGACAAGCATTTCGGCTCCCCTCGGCAGTCGCTGCCAGGCAACGGCCAGCGGTGTACTGGCGTCGATGCACGTGACGTGCCAGCCCGCGCTGCGCAGCACCGCGGCGGCCGCTGTTGTCTCGGCTGACGAGGGGCGCCCGGCCGAGCCCCTGGCTGCTACCGCGGACCCGCCGGCCGGGACCTGTGGCGGAATCGGGCTCGCCTCGGCTGGACTGTCCGTGGCACGACTTTCGGCGATCGGCGCGCTCCCGGCAGCCTGCCCGTCCCCGGCGGCCGCGCCATCTAGTGTTCCCATCGCCTGCTGGCTTGATGCCCGGATGGCTTCGTCGGCCCAGCTCGACACGTCGAGCAGGAGGGCGATTCCCTGGCTGCCGTCCCCCCGGCAGACTGCCAGTTGCCGTGCTTCTGTGACTGAGAGTTTGCCCATCACCGCGATGATCACCCCGCCGCCGGAGGCTCTGAGCTCCTTGAGTGACTGGGCCAGGCTTCGTTTAGCCGAGGGCCTGATGACGGCCAGGGCATCAAGCGCCCTGTCCTCGAAGAACGGCGCGCTGCGGATCACGGCACTGTCCGAGATGAACTGTCCCGTCAGGCCTTCCTGCGCGATGTGGACCCCAAGGGACGCGGCTGCGCTCACGGCCATCTCGAAGGACGATGTAGCTCCGCTGCCCGCGTGCGCGATAGACCGGCTGTCCAGGAAGACAGTCGCCTTGTTCCGCCAGCGCTGTTCTTCCCGGCGGACCATGAGCTCGCCATAGCGGGCCGTGGATCGCCAGTGGACACGCCGGAATTCATCGCCGTCCCGGTAGGCACGCGGGATGACATCGTCTTCGCCGGCTGTGGACGTGAGCCGCGCACGCCCGTCGCCCTCGCCGGCCCACGACCGGCTGATCACTGTCCTTGGAAGCGGAACCACTCGCGGAGTCACCACGAACATCGTCCGGCCGGACAGCGACCGCGTCAGCTCGACCAGCCCGAACGAATCCGCGACTCGCAACTGCAACGGTCCGATCTCGAACTTTCCCCGCAGGTCTGACCGCAGTGGATAGGTCAGCTCGCGCACCCCGCCGCGCTCGATCTTGTCCAGCACGTACCTGGGCCTGGAACCGAGCGCGTAGGGCACGGTGTCCTCGGCCATCAGCAGCCCGGTCGGCACTCGAGATACGTTTTCCAGCCGGAGCGTGACGTTGGCCGTGTGGCCGGCCGGAACCCTGGGCGGGCTCACTGTCCGGCTGGTCGCCAGGCGGTACTGACCCCGGCGGGCGGCAGCCGCGGCCAGCAGCGGCAGGGCAAGTAGCGCGACCCCCACGCAGAACAGCCCGCGCTCGCCAAGCAAGTAGCCTGCCACGGCAGATGCTGCCCCGGCAGCAAGGAACGAAGTCCCGCGGGTTGTCATCCCGGCGAGCAGCGAGCCCCGCATGTTCGTTGTCCTTCCGTGCTGCTCCTGGGCGAATTCTACGCGGATTAACGGCTTGGCAGCGGGAGCCGCTGGATGATGCCGGACAGGACCTGATCTGGCATCTCCCGCCCGACCATGGCCTCGGCACTAGGCAGCAGCCGGTGCGCGAGCACCGGCACCGCAAGAGTCTGTACGTCGTCAGGGATGACGAAGTCTCGCTCGTCGAGAGCGGCATGCGCCCGGCTGGCCCGCAGCAAATGCAGCGCGGCGCGTGGCGACGCGCCGAGCCGGAGCTCTGCTGACGCCCTGGTCGCGTTGACCAGATCGATGATGTACTGGCGAATCGAGGTAGACACGTGCACGTCGCGCACCGCGGCCACCAGCGCACGCACGTCGCTTGCGTGCGCGACAGGCTTGAGCTCATCGAGAGGTGAGCCCGCGCCATGAGAGTCGAGCATGGCAAGCTCGGCGGTCCGGTCCGGATAGCCGATCGAGATTCTGCTCATGAACCTGTCACGCTGAGCTTCAGGCAGCGGATAGGTGCCCTCCATCTCGACCGGGTTCTGTGTCGCGATCACCATGAAAGGCGGCTCGAGCTGGTAGGTGCTGCCATCGACGGTGACCTGGCGCTCCTCCATCGATTCCAGCAGTGCGGACTGCGTCTTCGGCGATGCCCTGTTGATCTCATCGCCAAGCACGATATTGGCAAAAATAGGGCCGGGCTTGAACTCGAACTCACGCAGTTCCTGGTTGTAGGCGTTCACGCCGGTGATATCGCTCGGCAGTAGATCAGGCGTGAACTGCACCCGCCGCACCGAGCAGTCGATTGACCTGGCGAGCGCTTTGGCTAGCTGGGTTTTGCCAACACCGGGCACATCCTCGATGAGAATGTGGCCTTCGGCGAGAAGCACCGTTAGCGCGAGACGGACTGCACCTGGCTTGCCAGAAATGACCGTCTGCACAGCATTGCTGACCTGTTTGGCAACGCTAACAAGTTCATCCAGCGATCGTTCAGCCTGCTCATTGGTCTCCGTGACCACGCGCCCTCCTGGCGGCTATTTCCCATTAGCTGCTCTGACTGCTCACCAGCCACTTCAGTGCTAACGCTCCACATCGACACTGACGCAGCGGGATCAGCCGTGCGATCAGACAGTACGTCTTTGCATGGGTCGCGTGCGATCCCGGCCCCATATCGGGCGCGTAACACTGACATGACTATTCCCCACGCCCGGTTGAATCGCACCCTGCCGCAGTCTGGCTGACGCCCATTTTGGGGTCGGCCGCGGCCAAGGCCTCACCCCCACTTCGCTCCACGTCTCTGACCTGGCAACACATCTAGCTAGTACGAGGCTAACGGGCTCGCCAGCATTGACGGTGGGGAAGAGTGGAGTACAGTGGTGAGCCGTGGGGCGAGAATGGCGTCCAGCGGGCGTGATGTGGATGGCCTGGGGAGGTGAGGCGGGTGTTCCTCGGCACCCACACGCCTCGGCTCGACGAGAAGGGCCGCCTGATCCTGCCCGCCAAGTACCGCGACGAGCTGTCGGCCGGACTGGTGCTGACCAAGGGTCAGGAACGCTGCTTGTACGTGTTCCCGGTCACCGAGTTCTCAAGGATCACCGAGGCACTGCGAACGGCGCCGGTGACAGCCAAGGCCGTCAGGGATTACAGCCGGGTGTTCTTCGCCAGCGCGTCGGACGAGGAACTCGACCGGCAGGGCCGGATCACCATCCCGCCCAGCCTGCGCGAGTACGCGGGCCTGCAGCGCGACTGCGCGGTGATCGGAGCGAATACGCGGCTGGAGATCTGGGACGCCACCGCGTGGACGAGCTATCTGGAGCACCAAGAAGACGCGTTCGCTGACGCATCAGAGGAGGTTCTGCCCGGAGTTCTGTAGCGGCGCGCTGGATGCCCGGCGAGGTCTCCACCCGTGCTGGAGGGCTGCGGCCCGGCTGACGTCACTTCCCCGGCGTCAGGCGGATACCGGACCCGTCAGTGCAGTGGCGCGGATGGGGGCCTGGCCGGGCATCGCGGCAGCCGGGGCGGGCGGAATCGCCGCGGCAGGCGGTGAAGTAGCAGGAGCGAGGGGGCACGATGGCAACGGCTGCGGCCGCACATGTGCCGGTCATGCGTGACCGGGTTCTCGAGCTGCTGGCACCTGCTCTCGACCCGCCCGGCGCCGTGCTGGTAGACGCGACTCTTGGCCGCGCCGGACACGCGCGGGCGTTGCTGGCAGCGCACCCGGGGCTAAGCCTCATCGGCATCGACGCCGACGCAACTGCGATCGAGGAATCGCGGCAGATCCTGACGAGCTACCGCGACCGGGTGACCCTTGTGCAGGCCGTCTACGATGAGCTGCCGCAGATCCTGACGCGCGCCGGTTACCAGGCTGTCCAGGGCATCCTGTTCGATCTCGGGGTCTCCTCGCCGCAGCTGGACAATCCGAGCCGGGGCTTTGCCTACTCGCAGGACGCGCCGCTCGACATGCGGATGAACCAGGCCGCTCAGCTGACCGCAGCCGACGTGCTGAACACTTACCCTGCCGACCGCCTGGCGCGAGTGCTCCGTGACTACGGCGAGGAGCGGTTCGCTCGCCGGATCGCCGAGGCGGTGGTGGCCGCGCGAGCGCGTGAACCGCTGACCAGCACCGCCAGGCTTGCCGACATCGTCAGAGAGTCAATCCCGGCGCCGGCCAGGCGGACCGGCGGCAATCCCGCGAAACGCACCTTCCAGGCGCTGCGTATCGAGGTTAACGACGAGCTCGGGTCGCTGCGGCGGGCACTGCCTGCCGCCCTGGACGCGGTGGCCGTCGGCGGCCGGATTGTCACGCTCGCCTATCACTCGCTCGAAGACCGGATCGTGAAGCAGGCGCTGGCGAGCAGGACGGCAGACACTACGCCGCACGGGCTGCCGGTCTCGCTTGAATCTGCCAGGCCGCAGTTCCGGCTGCTCACCAGAGGCGCCGAGCGGCCGGCCGCGGAAGAGCTGGCGGCAAACCCGCGGGCGGCACCGGCCAGGCTCCGGGCAGCCGAGCGGGTTAGGGCGGCCGCATGACGGCCGCCCGCGTAACGGACGCTGCTCCGTTCCTGACGATTAGCCCGCAGCGGCGGGGAGAGGCGAGTTAACCGGATGGACACCACAACTCAGGAACCTCGCCGGCTGCGTCCCGCTGCCGGGCGAGGCGGTTCACCGCTACCGCGCCGATCGCCGCAGGCAGGCGGCGGCCGACCGGAGCTGGTGCCGGCGGCTGCCAGGCCGTCAGGCCTCCGCGGTAGCCAGGCCGGGGTCGATCACGGGGGTAATGGACGGGCTCGCGGCGGTGCGCCGCCCGCCGCCCGTGGTGGCAACAACCGTGGCGGGAACGCCCGCCCGAGCGACGGCGGCGGGCGCAACGGTACCGCGGCGGCCCGCGGCAACCGTGCCGGCGCCGCGAGCAGTGGTCGCGCCGTTACTGGCCGCGCTGGTGCCGCCGTGGTTGATGCCGGCCCAGGCACTGGCGGCCGGCGGCACCTGCGGGTCGTCGGGCAGCCCGCTGCCAGCGTCGGCCCCGGTCTGGCTAGTACTCGTCTGGCTGGCACTGGTCAGTCTGCGACTGGCGCGCCCGCGCGGCCGTCGGCCCGGCCGCAGCGGGAACGCTCCAGGACCGGATCAGTCAGTGCCGGACCCGCCGCACCACAGGCCAAGCCGAGTGTTGCCACGGAGGCTGGCGCCGCGGCCGCCGTTCCGCTGCCGCGGATCCCGTTCATCCTGCTGGTGCTGGCGCTGCTCGGTGGCGGGCTCATCTGCCTTCTTGTCGTCAACACCACGCTAGGTGCGACAAGTTTCCGCATCAGCCAGCTGCAAAGCGATAACGCGAAGCTGTCCTTGCAAGAGCAGACGCTGCTCGATCAGGTCGCGAAAGAGCAGTCGCCACAGGGCATCGAGCAGCGTGCTTACCAGCTCGGCATGCGAACCCCGGCAACCAGCAACATCCTCGACCTGCGCAATCACCGCTTCGCTAAAGTGCCTGACCACCCAGGCGCGCAGGGACAGGACAGCACCTCTGCGCCGCCAGCTGGCCGCACGCCGGCCGCTGGCCGCCGCACCACACGTCACCACGTAGCGGCGCACCACAAGCGAACTGCCAGCAGGGCCGGGTCGACCCGGTGACCGGGGCGGGGGGGCTCTCTGGTCCGCCTCAGCGGCGCGGCCAGCCGGTTCCGGGCGGCTCGCGGGGCCCGGCCGCGGGGCGGCGTTC
>Ga0335072_10003827_pt1 | contig 22512 bp, 20 predicted proteins | sample Lox_Sample_21_FD_206725 | JGI IMG/M metagenome (GOLD analysis project Ga0335072, IMG submission 206725) | Soil microbial communities from Loxahatchee National Wildlife Refuge, Florida, United States - Lox_Sample_2.1 | ecosystem: Environmental > Terrestrial > Soil > Wetlands | place: USA...
CGTTTATTCCTACAGCTACTACCGCGTGGGCAACCACCATGACGCCGAAGACCTCACTGAGCAGACGTTCCTACAGGCCTACCGCCACTTCGAGCGGGCGCTGCGGGAAGCGAACGGGCGGCCGCTCCGGCCTTGGCTCATCCGCATCGCCCATAACCTGGCCGCCAACTTTTACCGGGACCGCTCGCGCAAGCCGGAGTCCGGGATCGAGGACGCCGGCTTGATCTCGGCTCCGCACACGACCGAGTCACTGGTCGAGGGCCGCGAGCAGCTCAAGGCGATCCTCGATGGTGTCCAGCAGCTTCCCGATGACCGCCGCGAGGCGCTGATCATGCGCTTCGCCCTGGGGATGGACAATCGCGAGATCGCTCGCGCCCTTGGGCGCACCGACGGCGCCACCAAGGTCCTGCTCCACCGGGCCATTCGCCAGCTCGAGGGGATGGTGTCCGAGCCGGCGGCAGTGGCCGAGCCGGCGACGGACTCCGCGGGAGCGCGCGAATGAGCTCCGGCGCCGCCGACTTCGAGGCCCTCCTGCGCGAGGCGCTGTCGCCGGTCGATCCCCCGGCCGACCTCGCTCAGCGGCTCGAGCTCACGCTTGTGAACCTGACCGAGCTTGCCCAGGAGGAGCTCGATTCCTGGGAGCTGAAGGCGATGCGCGACCCGCGCAATTGGGTCCGCCCGGCTGCGGCCGCCGTCGTCGGCGTCAGCGCCGGCACGGCTCTCGTCGTGCTGCGGGTCCGGGCGCGCCATCGCGTCCGTAAGCAGCGCTCACACAACCCGCTCGACCTTGCCCAGCGAACGATGCACGACGTCGCGGAAGAGGCCGGGCGGATCCTGCCGCGCCGCCACTAGCGGCCTGGCGGCCGCAACTCTGTCCGAGCCCTTACTGGCCGCTGATAGCGTGGTCTGAAATGGCCGTCTGTTATCGCCATCCTTCGCGAGAGACGGGAGTCTCGTGCTCCTCGTGCGGGCGGCCGATCTGTCCCGACTGCATGACGCCGACGCCGGTGGGGATGCGCTGCCCCGAATGCTCGCGCGACCGCACACAGGTCAGGCGGATGCCGTCGGCTCGGTCGACGCCGGTGGTGACGCAGGCGCTGATCGCGGCCAACGTCATCGCGTTCCTGATCGAGACGGCGGCCGGGGCGCCGCTCGGCGGAGGCGGGGGAGGGTCCGTGTGGTTCCACGGCACCCTGTTCGGCCCGGCTCTCACCGCCAACAACCCATTCCCGTTATATACCGGCACGCACGAGTACTGGCGGCTGGTCACCGCCGGGTTCCTGCACGACGGGCTATTCCACATCCTCATCAACATGGTGTCGCTGTGGTTCGTCGGCTCGGCACTCGAGCCGGCGATCGGGCGGGTCAACTTCCTCGCCGTGTACTTCGTCTCGCTGCTGGCGGGTTCGTTCGGCGCTCTGTGGTTCCAGCCTCAGATCCCCACCCTCGGCGCGTCCGGTGCGATCTTCGGGATCTTCGGCGCGCTAATCGTGGTCGCGCGCGCCCGGGGCATCCCGATCTGGCGGAGCGGACTCGGCTATGTGTTGGTGTTCAACCTGCTGTTCTCGCTGAGCATTCGCGGCATCTCGATCGGCGACCACCTCGGCGGGCTGGTGGCCGGGCTGATCACCGGCTGGCTCATCGTCGAGGTGGCCGAGCGCCGGCGGATGGCGGTGGCGGCGCTGATCGGCTGCGCAGTCGTCGGAGTCCTCAGCGTGGTGGGCGCGCTGGCCGTCGCGGGGGGGACCGGCCTGACGCCCAACGGGATCGGCTTCTCGCTCTGAGGGACTAACTAAAGCTCGACGGTGAAGGCTTCGGCCGGCGCTTCGGGGAACAGCTCGGGATGGATGATGTGGGCGAGGAGCTCGAGGCCGTCGATAATCCGCGGCCCGGGACGCGAGAAGTAGGCGGCGGCGTCGACGGCTACAACCTCGCCGGCGCCGACAACAGCGAGCTCATCGCGGTGCATCTCCGCCTCCCGATGGGCGATCTCGGCGTCATAGCCGCACGGCATCGCGATCACGATGTCCGGCTGGGAGGCCCCCACGTCCTGCCAGGTCCGCTCCTCGGACTTCTCGCCGGCGAAGCCGAGCACGTCCTCGCCGCCGGCGTAGTCGATCAGTTGCGGAGTCCAGTGGCCGGCGGCGAATGGCGGATCGAGCCACTCGAGTGCCGCGACTCGCGGCCGGCGCGCGCCGCGGACCGCGAGGCGAACCCGGTCGATTCGCGCCGAGGCGTTGCGCACGAGCTCGACCGCCTCGTCCTTACGGTCGGTCGCCTGGGCGAGAGTGCGAACGTCACCCAGCACTTCGCCGACGGTGTGGGGGTCGAGCGACAGCACGCGTGGGTGGGTATCAATCTCCTCGGCGACGGCGCGAACATCGTCATAGGAGACCGCGCACACGGCACACAGCTCCTGGGTCACGATCAGATCAGGTCGTAGATCGTGCAGCAAATCGGCGTCGAGCTCGTAGATCGACTCGCCGGCGAGCGTGCGCTCCTTGACCGCCGCGTCGATCTCTCCCGCGGTGAGACCGGCGGGGAGCACGTCGCGGGTGATCTTCGGCAGCTCGCGGGCGGCCGCAGGGTAGTCGCACTCGTGCGTGACGGCGATCACGTCGGGGCCAAGCCCGAGCGCGAACAGCGTCTCGGTGGCGGAAGGGACCAGGCTGACGATGCGCATTCGACTACGAGGATAGATATGGCGGCGTGGTTCACAAACTGATAACGATTCGCCTACAACTCAGCCACGCGCAGCCCCGACGGCGGACCATAGGTTGTCGGGGGTCAGCGAACGCGACGATCAGCAAAGGAGCCGTGGGGTGAACGTCAGGTCAGGTTCGATCTCGAGGAAGCTGCGCACGTGGGCCTTCGCGCTCGTGCTCAGCGGTGTGGGTGCAGCGGCTGCGCTGCCGGCGGGGACCGCCGCGGCGGCGACGGGCTGTTCGCTCGGGCCGGGCGGTGCCATCAAGCACGTGATCATCCTGCAGTTCGACAACGTCCACCTGAGACGTGACAACTCCAACGTTCCCTCCGACATCGAGCAGATGCCGGCGCTCGATGACTTCATGAAGGACAACGGGACGCTGCTGGCTAACGACCACACGGTGCTGATCTCCCACACCGCGGACGGGATCCTCAGCACCGAGACCGGGCTCTATCCCGACCAGTTCGGTGGCGGGGTCGCCAACACGTTCCCGTACCTGAACCCGACTGCCAAGTCGGGCACCAGCACCCACTCGCTGTTCACCTACTGGACCGACACGACAAGCAGCTCCGACCCGCTCTACACGCTGATCCACGGTCCCGCGAGCTCGAGCAATCCCGAGGGGATCAATACCCCGGCGCCGTGGGTGGGCTTCACACGCGCTGGCTGCGACTTCGCCGGCATCAGCTCGGCCGACATGGAATTCGAGAACGACACCAGCGACGTGGCGAACGTGTTCGGCTCAAGCTCGCCGCAGTACACGTTCGGCAACTGGTCCTACAACACTGCTTATGACCAGAAGTTCTACGCCGGGTCTGACCTCGGCACGACCGACCTCGAGGGGCTGGCCATCCACTGCTCCAAGGCCGACAGCGCCCCCGGAGGCAGGTGCTCGACGGCCAACGGCGGTGGGCCCGATGCGCTGCCCAGCGAGCCCGGCGGCTACACCGGCTACAACGCCCTGTTCGGCGCCTTGAATGTCAATCCGCTGCTGACCGGCAAACCCGACCAGCCGCTCCCGGCCAACTACACGCCTGCCGGCGACACCCCGCCGCCGCCCGGCAACTGGCAGGTGCCGGCGGTAGACGACGTGTTTGCGCCCAACGCGACCGACAACGGGCCGCACAAAGTCCCCGTCCACGACCTGCCGGCCAGCACGCCCGCCGGGCAGCCGCCGCAGACCTACCAGCCCGGTGTCACCCCGACCAGCCCGATCGTCGACGGCGACAGTCAGGCCGGCTTCCCCGGCTTCGACGGGATGGAGGCCAACAACGCGCTCGGTTACACAGCGGCTGCGCAGGAGGCGGGGATCCCCGTCACCTACACCTACCTTTCGGACGTCCACGACGACCAGTACGACGTCAACAACGACGACGCCTTCGGACCGGGCGAGGCCGGCTACGAGGCGCAGATCCGCGAGTACAACGCTGCCTTCACGGCGTTCTTCCGCCGTTTGGCGAACGATCACATCAACAAGAGCAACACGCTGTTCCTGATCACGGTCGACGAGGGCGACCACTACGACGGCAGCGGGCCGCTCAACCCCGGCTGTGATGGCGTCCACACGCCGTGCCAGTACACCGCGGCGGACGGCACCCGCAACGTCGGCGAAGTGGACACAAGCCTGCCGGGCCTGCTCAACACCCTGGACGGCAGCACGACGACGTTCGGGTTTGACTTCGACGATGCTCCCGCCCTCGTCGTCCCGAATCAGTCGAGCCCGAGCGGGCCGCGCCCGGGACCGAACGACCCGACCGTGCGCACGCTCGAGCGGAACATCTCGAGCGCCCAGGAGTACAACCCGATCGTCGGCCACAACGTCCCGATCACGGTCAACATGGCCGACGAGAACGAGGAGACGATCCTCCACATGGTGAACGCCGACCCGAACCGGGAACCGACGCTCACCCTGTTCGGCGACCCGTCGTTCTACTTCCAGAGCTCCTGCGACAGCACGAGCGGGACTGGCAGCAATCCGGGCTGCCCGATCCAGAGCCCCGGCTATGCGTGGAACCACGGCGACATCCAGCCGGAGATCGCGACGACATGGCAGGGCTGGGTAGGCCCGGGCATCAAGAACCTCGGCGAGACGTCGAGCGTGTGGACCGACCACAGCGATGCGCGGCCGACGCTGATGACGGTTCTCGGACTCCGCGACGACTACAACTGGGACGGAGCCGCGATCGCCCAGATCGTCGGGTCCGCCCACAACGGCTGGGGCTCGTGGCCTCACGGCAAGAGTGCCCTGCCGTGGACGATCAGCGCCAACGAGCGCGGCTACGAGGACCTGACCACCGCATACCAGCAGCTGGACGCGCCGTTTGGCCAGTTCGGTCTGAACACCCTCAACGCTGACACGAACGCGCTGGCCGGGGGCAGCAGCTCCAACGACGGCGCATACACGCAGACCGACTCACAGCTCGAGACGTGCGAGAGCCAGCGCACGTCGCTGGCGGGGCAGATCCAGTCGGTGCTCCAGGCGGCCGAGCGCGGCCAGGCGCCGGTGTCCGAGTGGGAGGACCGCTACCTGGTCGGGCGAGCCGACCGTCTGATCGCGGACACCAAGACGCTGGCCGGGGCCTCGACTCCGCCGAGCTACATGGTGTGCGGCTAGAGGGGCGACGGTTGCAGCAGCCCCGCCACGGGGGCCGGGGCTGCTGCTACCGTTTATCCGTCGCTGAATGAACGACGACGACCCATCCCGAAGTAGCGGCTCACAGACGAAGAGCTGCCCAGCGAGGAAGGACCACGGGGCCGCGCGGATCTATGAGGGGCTCGCCCGCCCCAACACCGCCCGCCGTGTTCGGCTGCCGTGGGGGCGGGCGGGTATCACCTAGCCGGTGAAGGCCCTCTTCATCATCCTCACCGGGCTGCTCGTCCTGGTCAACGCGTTCTTCGTGATCGCCGAGTACGCGCTCGTGCGTTCCCGCAAGGCCCGGCTGGAGACGATGGCCGAAGAGGGGAAGCGCGGGGCGCGCCTTGCGATCCGCCAGATCGACGACATCGGCGACTACATCGCCGCGTGCCAGGTCGGGATCACGGCCGCCTCGATCGGCATCGGGGCCCTGGGCGAGCCCGCGCTCGCGCACGTGTTCGAGCCGCTGCTGGGCCACGCGATCGGACACGTCGCGTCGGTGACCGTGTCGGTGATCATCGCCTACCTGTTGATCACCGTCACCCAGAGCATCATCGGGGAGATCGTCCCGAAGCTGTACACGATCCAGCACGCCGAGGATCTGGCCAGACGGATCGCCCGGCCGATGCAGTTCTTCCGGTGGCTGTTCAGCCCGTTCATCGTCCTGCTCAACTCGGCGTCGGAGTCGATCCTGCGCCTGCTCGGCACCGACCCCGACGCCGAGTCCGAAGGCGGGACGCCAGACGAGCTCAAGCGGCTGATCGCCCAGTCGACCACCGGCGGTCAGCTCGACGTGGGCGAGGGCAAGATGCTGAGCGGTGTCTTCCACCTGCACGAGCAGGAGGCCCGGCAGGTGATGACCCCGATCCCCGCGGTCGTGACCGTCGACGTCTCAGACACGATCGAGACCGCGCTGCGGCGGTGCGTCCAGACCGGGCACTCCCGCCTGGTGGTGACCGAGGACGACAACCAGGACCGCGTGAAGGGGATCGTCCACGTCAATCAGCTCGTCAAGAAGATGCTGAACGACGGGATGGAGGCGCACCTCGACGGGCTCGTCCGCGAGGCGCCGATCGTGCCCGAGACCAAGCCGCTCGACGATCTCCTGGCGGATCTCCAGCGGGAACGGACTGAGCTCGCGATCGTCATTGACGAGTACGGACGCACGGCGGGGATCGTGACGATCGAGGACATCATCGAGGAGGTCGTGGGGGAGATCTCCGACGAGACCGATCCCGCCGGTGGGGCGGTGCGGCGACTGGCCAACGGCGACTGGTTCGTGCGCGGGCACGTCGCGGTCGCCGACCTCGAGGACTACGGGCTCGAACTGCCGGTGGACACCGACGCCTATAACTCGGTCGGCGGGTTCGTGTTCGCCGAGCTCGGCCGGCTCCCAAAGCGCGGAGACACGATCGCCGCCAACGGATTCTCGATCCGGGTCGAGTCCGTGCGGCAGAACCGGATCGAGGCGGTCCGGATCAGGCAGCGCCGGGTCGCCGCGTAAGCGGCCGGTCCCCGGTTCGGTCGGTCGCGCCGCTGCGGTCGGGCCCGCGGTCCCGGTCGAGCGCGCGGCGGCGGGCCAAGGGCATCACCCACCAAAGAGTGGCGCAGCCGACGGCAACGGCCGCGGTGATAAGCACGACCACCGCGGGAGAGAACGCGATGTCGCTCAGCAGGATGACCACCCCGATCGTGGTGAACCCCATGGCGGCCAGGCCGACGAGCATGAAGCGGTTCGCGACCTCCACCAAGTGCTCCTTGTCGCCTTGGCGGAACAGGATCCGATGCCACGCAGTGGGTGCCGTGAGCATGATCAGCGTGGTGGCCGCGGCTACCAGCGTCCCGAAATAGTCGGCCTTCTGAAAGCTCGAGAGCTTTTCGAACTTCGGCTGGAAAGCAATCGTGAGCAGGAAGCCGAACAGGATCTGGACCCCGGTCTGGACCACGCGCGCCTCTTGGAGGAGCTCGACGAGGTTGCGGTCGTCGCGCTCGAGCTCGGTCTCGTCGCGACCGTCATCGGCTTCGCGGGGGTTGACGTCGCGGGTGTCGGCGGTGGACCGGGCCATCGCTTCCAACCTCTACCCGTGAGCCCGCGGCTGATACCGCAAACGGATGACAAGCTCGAACCCACAGCCTCGCGGCATTCGTTACATTTCCCGCTTCAGGCAACGCCTGGAGAGTCGGCCGGAGAGTCGCGAGCTAGCGCGAACAGTCTCCCGGTGGTTGAGAGGAGAGTAGGAAGCCGGCCCGTGGGCTGGGCCGGCTTCGCCCCTTCCTGGCGGTCAGAGTGGCGCGTACGCGCGGCCAGAAAAGAGCTCCCCCCAGAACAAAAGAAGCCGGCCCGCTGGGGACGGGCCGGCTCCGTGCTTCTGGGGAGGAGGTGCTGCTATGAGGTACGTCGCGAAGCGAAGTCTGGCCCTCGGACCTGAATGAGCCATAAATCCTTCGTCGGAGCTTGTTCAGCGGTAGTTGTAGAAGCCCCGCTCGGTCTTGCGCCCGAGCGACCCCTTCTCGATGAGCGCCAGCAAGCGGTCCGGGACGGGAACTCCTATCGACTCGCCGATCGCTTTGGAGACGTCGAGCCCGACGTAGTCGAGAAGAGCGATCGGCCCCATCGGCATGCCGGCGCCCAGCGTCATGCAGTCGTCGACGTCCTGGGGCGTCATCCCAGTGTCGGTGAGCAGCTCGACCGCGCTGAACAGGTACGGGAACAACAGCCGGTTGACCACGAAGCCCGGGATGTCCGGAACCTCGATCGGGGTCTTTCCGAGGGCCTCGCACAGCTCGCGAGCGCGTTGGCGGGTCTCTGCGGTCGCCTCGGGCGGGAAGGAGAGCTCAACCAGGCGCATCTTGGGCACCGGGTTGAAAGGATGGAGCCCGACGAAGTTCTCGGGGTGCCCACTCGCGTGCGCCAGCTCGGCGATCGACAGAGACGAGGTAGTCGTGGCGAGCACGGCCCCGGCGCCGGCATGCCGGGCGAGCTCCCCGAGATCGGCCAGCATCGCCTTTTTTGAGGCGTGGTGCTCGATCACCGCCTCAACGAGGAACGTCGCATCGGCCAGATCGTCGAGATCGGTCACGACCCGGACGCGGTCTGCATCGAAGCCGTTCAGCTTCGCGCACACCTTGGCCACCCGCGTCCGAGCGCGTTCGGCCGAATCTTCCGACCGGGCCCAGAGCATCACGGCGTCGTGCTCGGAGGCGGCCACAGCCAGGCCGCAGGCGATCACCCCGGACCCGGCGATTCCCACTCGTTCCCGCAAGGCAACTCCTTGGTCGATAACGCGGAAGCTTCGGTACAGTAGTAACGAATCAACTGGGACGCGCCATCGGGGCATTTGCGCCACCCGAATCCGTAATAAGGAGCAGCTCGTGCCGCAATCTGGTCGCGAAGTAGTCATCGTCGAAGCCGTCCGCACGCCGATCGGCCGCGGGCACAAGGAGAAGGGCTACTACAAGGACACCCACCCGAACGAGCTGCTCGGACGCTGCTACAGCGAGGTGATCGATCGCGCCGGGATCGACGCCGGCGAAGTCGAGGATGTCGTCGCCGGCTGCGTCCAGCAGTACGGCGAGCAGATGTTCAACGTCGGACGCAACGCCTGGCTACAGGCTGGCCTCCCGATCGAGACCCCCGCGACCACGGTCGACCGCCAGTGCGGATCGGCCCAGCAGGCGGTCAACTTCGCCGCGGCGTTGATCGCCGCCGGTGTGCATGACGTGGCGATCGGCTCCGGCGTCGAGCACATGGCCCACGTGCCGATGGGGATCGGTTTCAAGTGGGTTGACGAGGTCGGCTCGCCGTGGCCGCCGGAGCTGATGGAGCGCTACAACCTGATCCCGCAGGGCCTGTCGGCCGAGATGATCGCCGACCAGTGGGAGATCCCCCGCTCCGAGCTCGACGAACTCGCGCTCCGCTCGCACCAGCTCGCCGCTCGCGCCACCGAGGAGGGGCGCTTTGAGCGCGAGATCATGCCTTTCAAGGTGAACGGCTCGACCTATGTATCCGACCAGGGGATCCGTCCCGACAGCTCGATCGAGGCCCTCTCGCAGCTCAAGCCGGCGTTCAAGGAGGACGGCAAGGTCACCGCTGGCAACAGCTCGCAGATTTCCGACGGCGCCGCCGCGGTGCTCCTGATGTCCCGCGAGAAGGCCGACGCGCTCGGTCTGAAGCCGCGCGCGCGGATCATGGACCAGACCACGGTCGGCGTCGATCCCGTGATCATGCTCACCGGCCCAATCCCGGCCACCCACAAGCTGCTCGAGCGCAACGGCATGACGATGGATGACATCGACCTCGTCGAGATCAACGAGGCGTTCGCGCCCGTGGTCGCGGCCTGGCGGCGTGAGCTCGAGCCCGACATGGACCGCGTCAACGTCAACGGCGGCGCGATGGCGCTTGGTCACCCCCTCGGGTCGACCGGGGCGCGGCTGATCACGACGCTGCTGCACGAGCTCGAGCGCTCCGACAAGGAGGTCGGACTGGTGACGATGTGCTGCGGCGGCGGGCTCGGGACGGGCACGCTGATCCAGCGGGTCTAGTCGCTAGTTGTCCTGCGCGGTAGGACGGATCAGGATCTCGTTGATCGCCACGTAGGCGGGCCGAGAGACGATGTAGAGGATCGCGTCGGCGATGTCGTCGGCGTCGAGGATCTGCTTGCCGGCGAACCGCTCTGCGGCTGCCTTCTGGATCTCTGGAGAGTTGTGCAACTGCAGCTCGGTGTCAGTGGCACCGGGCTCGACGAGTGACACGCGGACCTGCCGCTCGGCCAGCTCCTGGCGAAGCGACTCGCTGAACGCGCCGACGCCGTGCTTGGTCAGGTTGTAGATGCCGCTGCCGCGGCGGACGACGCGGCCCGCGACCGAGCTGACATTGACCATGTCGGCGACGCCGCGGGGGCCCTCGCCGGCCGCGCGGAGGAGGTGGGGGATGGCAGCGTTCGCGCAGTTGAGGACGCCTTCGACGTTGACGTCCAGCATCCGCCGCCAGTTCTCGAAGTCGGCGTCGACGATCGGGCCGAGCAACATCAGGCCTGCGTTGTTGACGAGGATGTCGAGGCGTCCGAGCTCGGACGCAGTGCGCTCGACGGCCGCCCGCGCCTGCTCCCGGTCGCTCACGTCGGCCCCGAGGGAAAGCGCGGTACCGACGCGGTCGCGGATCCGGTCCGCGACCGCGTCCAGGCGCTCGGTCCGGCGGGCGGCGATCGCGACCGCTGCGCCGTTGTCCGCCAGGGAGACTGCCGTCGCCTCGCCAATGCCGCTGGAGGCACCGGTCACGAGCGCGACCGTACCGTCGAGGGCACCGGCCATCAGTGCCGCTCCGCAAGAGCAAACGTCCACATGTTGGACGGTTCTTCCCAACCGCCCGTCACTCAATCACCCCAGCGGAACCCGGCCGGCGACGGCGCCGGCGCCAACGGGCTGACCGGGAGCCCGTCGGGTGGGTCGTTCTCGTTGAACCCGACCGGGGCCAGGTCGTTGGGCGTGTCGGGATGGAACAGCGAGGCCAGGTACTGGGCCTGCCCGCGGCCCGGACCCAGCTCGAACTGACCGCCGCTGTACGCCCGGATCCCGTGGGCGGCGCAGTAGTCGTAGGTCGCGCACAGCTTCGGCAGGCCGCCGATCCTCGACGGCTTCAGGTTGACCATCTTGGGCGGGAACGGGAGCGCCTCGATGTCGTCGATCGAGTGGATGTTCGCGTCCCAGGTGATCCGGTCGTGGTGGCGCTCCAGGACCGCGGCGGTCGCGGGCGTGACCACGTCGGGGTCCTCGATCCAGGCGTCGGGGAACGCCGCGAGCACGCGCTCGTACAGCACCGGGTCCGGCGGCTGGTCGACGACGGTGCCGCGGTAGAGGCTCTTGAAGTCGACCGAGTCGACCGCGCCGGTGGCCACGAGCTCGGCGATCAGCTCGGGGGTCCAGGACGTCGTCGGGTCGAGCTTGAAGCGCAGCGAGGGGTAATGGCTGAGACGGCGCTCGATCGGATCCATCGTTGGCGGCTCACCGAGTCGCAGCGAGACGACGAACGTCACGGGGCGCGGCTCGCGGCGGAGACGCTTCCACAAGGGCTCCCCGGCCTGCGCGAGCGCGAGGTCGAGCGCGGCGCTGTGGAAGGTCCAGCGCCGATAGAGGCGCGAAACGTCGCGGACGGGCTCTGCCGGGAACAGATCAAGCGAGTCGATGAGCTCGCAGAACTCGCCCAGGGTGCGCCGCCCGGACAGGGCCTGGGCGTGGACCGGACCGGCGTCCTGGAACGCGATGTGGTCCAGGGCGTCATAGACGACGTCCTCGCCCACGCCGTCGATCCCGCCGCCGGTCAGGTGCACGACGGTGCTGAGGCGCTCGAATCCACTCGAGACGTTCGCCTGCAACCCCTCGAGGGTGTAGCCGTCGACGTCGAGCTCGAGCTCGGACAGGAGGTCGAACGTGCTCACGGGTCGGTCCGCGGCCCCTGGGTGCCCTCAAGCCGCGCCACGAGGTCGTCGAGCCGGAGCTCCTCGAGCCCTTGGCCGACGGTGTCGAGCTCGCCGGCGCAGTACTCGACGAGGTCGCGACCCTCCTTGACGAGCGCGAGCGTCTCGCGGAGGCCTGCCTGGCCGGAGTCGAGCCGGCGGATGATCTCCTCGATCCGGGCCACGGCCTGCTCATAAGTCAGGCCGGGGTCCGCCGGCGGTCTGGGATCGGCCGCGCTCACCGAACCTCCGCGTCGACAACGTCGTCGTGAAAGCGGACGCGGACCCCGCCGGCCGCGCGCGCCGAGGGCGCTGATGTCACGGGTTCGCCGGCGGGATCCTCGACGAGCGCGTAGCCCCGCGCCAGCGTCCGCTGGGGGTCGTGCGCCGCCAGCGCCAGCGCGAGCCGCTGGAGCTCGCGCCCACGCGCAGATCGCTCGCTTGTGCGCGCGCGCTCGACGGCCCGGTCGAGTGCGACCGCATGGCGTCCCGAACGCGAGCGGCCATCCGAGACGACGCGGCGGGCGCTCGCCCGCAGCTCGCGCAGCAGCTGGTGGAGGTGGCGGCGGTGGCGCGCGATGTGCTGGGCCGGTGCGGCGGCCAGTCGTTCGAGCGTGCGCGCTCGCTCGACGATCGCTCGGCGGCTGTGGACTTGGAGGCGGCGTCCGGCGGCGAGCAGGTTGGCCCGCGCGGCAGTGCAGTCGATCGGGACGGCGGCCTCGGCGGCGTGCGTGGGTGTCGAGCAGCAGACTGCGGCGACATCGTCGATCAGCGTGCGGTCGGTGTGGTGGCCGACGGAGGAGATCACCGGCACGCGCAGCAGCGCGACCGTGCGGCACAGCGCCTCGTCGCAGAACGCGAACAGGTCGGCGAGCGACCCGCCCCCGCGGGCGACGATCACGACCTCGACCTCCTTTATCGCCGCCAGGTCGCGGAGCGCGGTCGCGATCCGGGGCGCCGCATGGCGGTCCTGCACAGGCACGAACGCCCACACCAGCCGGCCGGCCCAGCCGCGTCTTTGGAGGCCCGCCCGGACGTCGTGGCGGGCCTTGCCGCTCTCGCCGGTGACCACTCCGATCGTCCGGGGCAGGAGCGAGCGCTCAAGGCGTTTCTGGGGCTCGAACAGACCGTCCGCGTGCAACCGCCGTCGGAGGCGCTCGAGTTGGACGAGGAGGTCGCCCTCGCCGGCGATCCGAAGCTCGGTGACGGCGAACGTGAACGATGGGGAGGACGATCCGCTGCCCGGGTAGTAATCGCAGCCACCGCCAACCACGACCTTCATGCCGTCGGACAGGGGAAGGCCGAGCGTCTCGAAGTCTGAGGACCACATCGAGCACGGCAATGCGCCGCGGGCGTCGCGGAGCTCGAAGTACACGCGGGCGCGGCTCGACCGCACTCCCCACACCTCGCCCACAAGCTGGACGCGGGCGAACTTCTGCAGCTCCTGCTTGAGCCGTGCCGCGTACGAGCCGACCTCGTAGGGGCCGGGCAGCTCACTTTCCGGGGGAGCGGCGACGATCGCGGGCTGACTCATCTCGAGCATCGAGGCTACCGGCCGGTCCCCACGGATAGGATGGGCCGCCATGGACCTGACGCTTTCACCGGCCGAGGAGGCGTTCCGCGACGAGCTCCGCGAATGGCTTGCGGCCAACAACCCCGGGCGCGAGCCCGCCGGCGACGAGGCCGCCTTCCAGTTCCGCCTCGCTTGGCAGCGCAAGCTGAACGACGCCGGCTGGGCCGGCGTGTCGTGGCCCAAGGAGTACGGCGGCCGCGGCGCGACGCTCGTCGAGCAGGCGATCTTCAACGAGGAGGTGGTGCGCGCGCGGACGCCGTCGGTGGCGAACGTGCTCGCGCTCGCGATGGGCGGGCCGACCGTGATCGCGCACGGGACCGAGGAGCAGCGGAAGCGGTTCCTGCCTCCGATCCTGTCCGGCGACGAGATCTGGTGCCAGGGATTCTCCGAGCCGGGCGCCGGCTCTGACCTGGCCTCTCTGAAGACTCGCGCGGTGCGCGATGGGGACGAGTGGGTGGTGACCGGGCAGAAGGTGTGGACGACGTTCGCCCACCACGCCAAGTGGTGCATGCTGGTCGCGAGGACGAACCCGGACGCGCCCAAGCACAAGGGGCTTACCTATTTCCTGATGGACATGGAGCAGGACGCCGTCCAGGTCAGGCCGCTCCGTCAGATCACCGGCGAGTCGGAGTTCAACGAGCTGTTCATCGAGGAGGCGCGGATCCCGCAAGAGAACATCGTCGGCGCCGAGGGCGAGGGTTGGGGCGTAGCGATCACGACGCTCATGCACGAGCGAGCGACGCTGGCGTTCGGGCTTCAGGTGAGCGTTCAGATCGCGCTCCGTGAGCTGATCGACTCCGCCCACGAGACGCGCGGGGAGAACGGACGTGTCGCCGCCGAGGACCCGGTGGTCCGGCAGCACCTCGCGCAGCTCCTGATCGAGTCAGAGGTGCTGCGGCTGAACGCCTATCGCGGACTCAGCGCGATCATGCGCTCGGGCGTCCCCGGCCCCGAGGGCTCGCTCGGCAAGTGGCACTGGTCCGAGGTCAACCAGTCGTTGACCGAGGTGGCGATGGAGATGGCCGGTCCGCGCGCGATGCTCGCCGACGACAACTGGACCTATCGCTTCCTCCGCTCCCGCGCCAACTCGATCGAGGGCGGGACCACCGAGATCTTGAAGAACATCGTCGCTGAGCGGGTCCTCGGGCTCCCGCGGATGCGCTGACCGGACCCCGAGCGTGAAGGAGCGAGCTAGATGAACTTCGGGTTCAGCGACGACCAGCAGGCGATCAAGCGCACCGCCCGCGAGTTCCTGTCCGCCCGCTATCCGCTGGCGACGGTGCGCAAGCTCGCCGAGGACGACCGCGGCTTCACCGACGAGCAGTGGCAGGAGCTGGTCGAGCTCGGCTGGCCCGGGGTGATCATCCCTGAGGATCGGGGCGGCCTCGGCCTCGGCGTCGTCGAGCTCGTGGTGATCGCCGAGGAGATGGGTTACGCGCTCGCGCCCAGCCCGTGGTTCTCGACGACCTGTGCGGCGCTGATGCTGACCGCGGCGGGCACCGAGGAGCAGCGCGAGCGGTGGCTCGAACCGCTGGCGAGCGGCGAGGCGCGCGGAACGCTGGCCGTGTGGGACGAGCACGCCGGTTGGGCGCCCGATCACTCGGAGGTGGAACCGGGCCCGGATGGGACGCTTTCCTGCGTGAAGATCGCGGTGCCGGATGCGGCGTCGGCCGACTTCGTGATCGTGTCGGGTGCGGACGGGCGCCATTTCCTGCACAACGTCTCGGATCCGGGCATCACGCTCGTCGCCGAGGCGGGGATCGACCCGACCCGGAAGCTGTTCCGCGTGGAGCTGGAAGGTGCTGCCGCGGAGCCGCTGGAGGTCGCGCCCGATGCCGTGGCGCGCGCATACGCCACGATCGTCTCCCTGCTCGCCGCCGAGAACGTCGGCGCCGCCCAGCGCGCGATGGAGATGGCGGTCGCGTACGCCAAGGACCGGACGCAGTTCGACCGGCCGATCGGCTCCTACCAGGCGGTCTCGCATCGCTGCGCCCAGATGCTGCTCGAGGTCGAGGGCGCGCGGTCGCTGTCCTACTGGGCCGGATGGGCGCTCGACAACGAGCCCGGGACCGGGCCGCGCGCGGCATCGATGGCGAAGGCCTACGCCGGCGACGCCGGCTTCCGCGTGGCGGCATCGGCGCTCCAGGTCCACGGCGGAATCGGCTTTACCTACGAGCACGACCTGCACTTCTTCCTCAAGCGAGCGCATGCCAACGGGCACGCGTTTGGGGACTCACGCTGGCATCGCGACCGCGTGGCGTCCCTCGCCGGCGTCTAGCTGTCAGTGGCTAGGGGAAGTGGTGGCGGTCGGGGTTCGGCTCTGTCGGCTCGCCAGGCACGAGCGGCTCCGGCCGATGGGCGGCATCGGCCTCGAGCACCGCGGGATCGGCGCTCTGCCACCACGGCCGGCTGAAGTAGCCGCTGAAGAACGGCCACGAAGCGAACATCAGGATGACCCCGAGGATCAGCCCGCCGATGCCGACGAAGATCGGTACCTGGATGCCCAGGAACGGCTTGGAGTAGTTGTTGCCGGCGGTGTTGTAGTAGCCGTAGGCCTTGACCGCGACGTAGGCCATCATCACGCCGCCGAGCACGGGGACAAGCCCCGCCAGGAAGAAATTCCGCGCGCTCTTGAACAGGTCGTGCCGAAAGTAGACCGCGCAGGCCAGGCCCGTAAATCCGTAGTAGAAGCAGACCGCGAATCCAAGGGCCGAAATCGTGTCGCCGAGCACGTCCTGGTTGGGGTTGAAGGCGAGCAGCGCGACCGTCCACACGATCGACAGGACACCCATCAACAGGGTCGAAAAAGTCGGCGTGTAGTAGCGCGGGTGCACGCGGCCGAAAGCCTTCGGAATCGACCCCCAGCGGGCCATCGACAGCGTCGTGCGCGCTGTCGGGAGGATCGTGGTCTGGGTCGAGGCGGAGGCTGAGGTGAGGACGCAGATGATCAAGAGCTTGTCGAGCGGCGAGCCGAGAACGCCCTTGCCAAGCGGGTTGAGCACGTCGTTGGCGTTGTCGGCGAGGAACTTCGTGCCGTGGAAGGCCTGCGCGGCTGCGCTGACGATCACGTAGATCGCGAGCAGGATCAGCGTGGAGATGACGGCGGCCTTGCCCGGCCCGCGATGGCGGTCGCGCGACTCCTCGTTGACCGCCACGCCTGAGTCCCAGCCCCAGTAGATGAAGATGCCGAGCAGAACACCGTCGATCAGCGCGCCCCAACTCAGGTTGAACGGGTTGAACCAATCGAGCGCGGGCTTGACCGATGCCGTCGGGTGCCCGGAGTACACCTTGATCAGGGCGACAACCGAGAACAGCGCCAGCGTGAAGATCTCGATCCCGAGCAGGACGGTCTGGATCTCGGCCGACAGCTCGATCCCGCGGTAGCAGATCCAGGTCATGATCGCGATCCACGCGACCGCGCCCAGGATGATCGCCCAGTTGTGCGGATGGCCGTTCCAGAGCGCGAACGTGTATTGGCTGGCGATCGCGGCCAGTGACGCCATGACGATGATGTCGGCCAGGAAGATCGCCCAGCCGTTGACCCAACCGATCTGTGGTCCAAAGGCGCGTGTGGTCCACGCGAACGTCGTCCCTGCGTCCGGGTCGGCGAGGTTGAGGAACCGGTAACCGACCGAGACGAACAGGATCGGGACGAAAGAGACGATGAGCACTGCCGGCGCGTGCAGGCCGATGCCGGCGACGGCGACGATGAAGCCGAGCGTCGCCGCCAGGCTGTAGGCCGGCGCGGTCGAGGCGATCGCGATGACCAGGTTCGAGATGTAGCCGATCGCGTCCGGCTTGAGGCCTTTTGCGCCGGGGGCGGTCGGATCGACGGCGCCGCCGGGTGGTTCGGTTTGTGTAGCTGTTGTGTCCAAAGCGACGCGAACGGTAACGCGGTTGTAAACAGAGCGGCAAGCCGACCGTGGCGAGAAACTACCACCGTCTTTGGACGATATGTCCAACGCTGTCGCCAATACGGTTCAAAGGCGAATGGCCGCGGCACAGGCATCGGTAGCCGTACTCGGCGCCGCCGGGACGATTGCGCCGGCGATCGTCCACGACCTGGCCGTCTCAGATGAGGTCGCGAGCATGGTGCTGCTCGACCTCGACGCCGACAAGGCCGGCGCAGTCGCGAACGAGCACGGCGGCGGAAAGGCGACCGCAGCGAGGGCCGATGCCCGGGACATCGACGCACTCGCAAAGGCGCTCAGCACCGCCAAAGCCGACGTGCTCCTCAACACGGCCTCGTATCGCATCAACCTCGACGCGATGCGCGCCTCGCTCGCCTCCGGTTGCCACTACCTCGATCTCGGGGGCCTCTACCACGTCACGATCGACCAGCTCAAGCTGAGCCGAGAATTCGAGCGAGCAAACCGACTGGCCGTTCTCGGCATCGGATCGAGCCCCGGCAAGACCAACCTGATGGCGGCGGAAACGGTCACGCGGTTCAAAAACGCAGGGGCCGAGGGGATCGACTCGGTCGACGTGTTCGCCGCCGGACGCGACCCCGCCGCGCCGAACGATGGCCGGCTGCGGCCGCCGTACGCGATCCAGACTCTCCTTGACGAGCTGACGCTCCAGCCGATCGTGCTCAAAAACGGACAACCCGAACTGATCGAGCCGCTCGCCCCCGGAGGAACCGTCGACTACGGCGATCCGATCGGCGAGGGCGAGACGATCTACACGCTCCACTCCGAGCTCGCCACCTTCGGGCAGAGCTTCGGCTGCCAGAGCGCGAGCTTCCGACTATCGCTGGCGCCGGCGCTGCTCGAGCGGCTGAACCAACTGGCGACCGCAACCCCAGACGAGATCCAGGCGGCGGCGAAAGAAGCCGCCTCCCCGTCCAACGAGACCGTGTCCGTCCACCTCGTCGTGAGCCGCGCGGCGGACGGCGAGATCATCACCGCCCGCGCGATAACCCGGCCCCACTTCGGGCTGGGGGGCTCGGTCGTCTCGACCGCGGCCCCGGCCGCCGCCTGCGTCCGTCTGTTCGCGCGGGGCGCGCTCACCGCGACCGGCGCCCACCCGCCCGAGCGCTGCATTGATCCCGCGGCGATGTTCGCCGAGCTCGAGACGCGCGGCTGCACGTTCAGTTTCAGCGGGACGAGTTAAGGGCCCGCGACTTCGTACTTGTCGGATCCCGCCACTTACTCAGTCGAGGACCCTGACCGCGGCCTCGCGTTCCTGATCACGTAGCCACGCGACCGTCTCCGCGAGACCGTCGCGCAGATTCACATGCGCCTCCCAGCCGAGCAGGCGGCGGGCCTTCTCGACCGATGGCCAGCGTCGCTGCACGTCCACGTCAAAGCTCGACAGGTGTTGCAGCTCGAACTGGGCCGGGTCGTTGCCGCACGCGACCCAGATGAGCCGCGCCAGGTCCGCGACCGTCATCTCCTCCGACGCCGAGATGTTGAAGTCCTCGTTCTCGCCGGCGTCGGAGGCCATCGAGGTCACGATCCCATCCGCGATGTCGTCGACGTGGGTGATCGTGCGCGTCTGCTCGCCCGAGCCGAAGATCTCGAGCGGGCGCCTGCCGGTGAGCGCCTTGTGGATCAGGTCGGGCACTGCGTGGGCGATCCCGGGCTCGTCGACGTCCGGCAGCTCCCCGGGGCCGTAGGCGTTGAACGGCCGGCAGATCGTGTAGCGCAGGCCGTGCTCGTCGTGGGCGGCCCGGGTGTAGATCTCGCCGGCGAGCTTCGAGAACCCGTACGCCGACCGGGGGGCGAGGCACGCGTCCAGATGTGCCTCGGTGGTCGGGAACTCGGTCGCGCGCTCGAACACCATCGAGGAGGAGACGTACACGAAACGCTCGACGTCGAGGTCGACCGCGGCGTGGACGACGGCCCCCGTCAAAGCGTTGTTGACCTCGAACAGCGTGAAGGGCAGCTTGTGGAAGTTCGCGATCCCGCCCACGATCGCGGCCAGGTGAATCACATGGGTGCAGCCTTCGACGGCGTTGTGCGCCTCGGAGGCCTCGCGCAGGTCGGCGGTGTGGATCTCGCACCCTTCGCGCATCCACAGCGGTGGCCGGCGGTGATCGGCGACGCGCACCTCCCACTGGCTGTCGGACAAGAGCCGTCTGACCACGGCCGAGCCGATCGTCCCGGCGCCACCGGTGACGAGTACGCGGCTCATGCCGGCGGCGAGGATCCGCGGGCGGCGTGGACCGAGCCAGTCCCCGGAGACAGCGCAACAGCCTCGGCCCCGTAGACGAACACCTGCCCCGTTCCGAGCGCGTTCCACGGATCGACCAGGAGGCAGTCCCCGGACGCTCGCAAAACGATCTCGGCGAGCATCGCGGGCCCCTCGAACGCCGAATGGTTGGTGGCCACGATCACGACGTCGGCGTCCTCGACTGCCTGGTCGAGCGGCTGGGTCGGCGACGGCGCGTGTGGGTCGCACACGGCTACGTCGGCGAGCTCGCGCTCGAGCAGCCGGATCAGCTTGGGCGAGAGCGAGTCGCGTTCGTCGTCGGTATCGCGCTTGAAGGTCAAGCCGAGCACCGCCACCTTCCGCGACGCGAGCGAGCCGATCCGCCGCTTGATCCCCTCGACCAGGAAAAGCGGCACGGACTCGTTGACGCGCGACACCGCGAGCAGCATGCCGGGAGCGGCCGAGCGCTCCTCCGAGAACGCGAAATCCTTGCGCAGGCAGGTGCCGGCGGTCATGCCCGGCTGCGCGATCCCGCCACGCGGGTAGTCGCGGTTGATCAAGTCGATCACGTCGAACACGTTGGCGCCGTAGCGCTCGCAGTCCATCATCAAGAGGTTGGGGAGCGCGAACGTCGTGTAGCGGAGGATGTTCGTCCAGATCTTGGCGAGCTCGGCCTGGACCGGCGTGGTTCTGACGATCGGGGCGCCGAACACCGAGAACGTGCTTGCCGCCCGCTCGGTCGAGGCCTCGCCGACGCCGCCGATGATGCACGGGAGCGTCGAGATCTCCTCGATGAACCGCCCGGCCGCGATCCGCTCGGGCGCGTGCGCCACGAACAGATCCTCGCCGACTCGCAGGCCGCGCCGCTTCTCCACATAGCCGGCGACGAACTCGGTCGTGCCGGGGGCGATGGTCGAGCGCAGGATCAGGGCGTGTCCGGGGCGCAGCATCGGGAGCAGGTCGTCGACCGCCGCCCGCACCTGGCGCAGATCTGACTCGATGTGCGAGAACGACGGTGTCCCGATCGTGATCACGATGTCGTCGGCGCGAGCGGCGTCGGCGGCGCGCTCGGCCAGTTCGAGACGGCCGCCCGCGATCACGCGCTCGAGCAGCTGCTGGGCACCGGACTCGTCGAATGGCATCCGGCCCGCGCGGATCGACGCGAGCACCGACTGGTCGTGGTCGACGCCGAGCACGCGGACGCCGCGTTCGGCGAAGGAGAGCGCGAGCGGGAGCCCCACGCGTCCGAGGCCGATCACCGAGACAGACCGCTCAGCGCTCACGCAACGGACCTCAGGCGAGGGCGTCGCCGCTGTGCGCGTCGCCCGGGGTCGCCGCCGACGCGGTCACGCTGCGCAGGGGAGTCAGGCCGGGCTCAGCCGGGTGTCCTCGCACCTCGCCCGCGAACGCGATTCGGTTGAGCCGGGCGATCTCGCGCTCGCCCTCGACCCGGGCGGGATGGTCGGCGGGCAGGCCGCGGATCAGCGCCCGGATCCGCTCGCGCAATTGCAGCGCGAAGTGCGGCGTCGAGGCGCCCATCAGCTGGCGGACGTCCTCAACCGTAACTTCGCGTCCCGGGCGCAACCGATCTGGATGCTCGGCCTGGCTCATTTTTGTGGCACCACCTCGAGAAGGCTATCCATCTCGGCCTGGACAGATACCGAGATCGTGCTCGGGTCCCCGATCACCCAGCCATGGTTGTACACCGCGGCGGTCGGACCCTCGGCCGTGTAGCCGGGAGTGGCGTAGTCGAGGAAGAAATTGAGAACCGGCTGCGCGAGCGTGTTGGGGTCGTTGGTCAGCAGCTGCGGGCCGTAGCTGCCGCTCGCTGACAGGGCAGCGGAGGCGGCCGCGTCGAGTGTGTGGCTGGCGTTGATCAGGGTGTAGCCGTGGCCAGGGCTCCGCATCGCCCACCCGAAGCTGCCAGGGACGTGGGCGCAGGGCTGGTTGGCGGTGCACGGTGGATCGCGGTAGGTCGCGAACGCCACCGAGTTCGCGGCCGGGTCGTCGGCTCCCACGCGGTTGACCGTTCCGTACTTCTTCAACTGGGTCAGGACCGTGTCGGGGATCACGCTTGGCGGACCGAGAACGTAGATGTGCGGCATCTGGTCGGACTGGAGCGCCTGTGCGGTGGCCGCCGGCACCCCGGAGGCAGTCACGAACAGGATCGGGTTGCCGCTCTCCGCGGCCCATCCGGCCGCCGGCATGGCGTACGCCGGGTTGTCCCCGGAGGCGATCACGACATCCGTGCTCCGCTTGCCCGCGGCGGCGCTCACGAACTTGTCGATCGACGCGGCCAGCGCGTACGGCCCATTACCCGAGATCGTCGCGCCTCGGTAGCCCCTGACCGCCGGGACGTCGCCGATTCGGATGACCTGCGCTCCGGCGGCCGGGCCCGAGCCCGTCGGCGCGAGCAGGCCGAGCGCGTTGGAGGTTGCGGCCGGGAGCGACCCGGTACCCGAGAGCAGGAGCGGCGCGCGGATCGGCGATGCCATCAGCACAGAGGCGGCGATCGCGGCCTGCCAGTCGTCTGTAGGCGCGAGCGCCACCGCGGTCGGGTGGGTGCCCTGTCCCGCCGACGGGAACACCGCGAGCGCGACGCCGGCGGCGTTGGCGATCGAGTCCGCGCCGGACACGCGCGTCGTGTTCTTGGTGGCGAGCACCGGGAACCCGAGTCCGGCGGCGGGCGACGCCCCGCTCGCCGAGGTGCTCGTGGTTCGGATGATCAGCCGCGTGGCGCCGCCGCCGCAGCCCGGGACGGTCATGAGGCAGGCCGCGAGGGCCGCGATCAGCACAGACCGTCGCATTGCGCCGGACGTTAGCGGGGAGGAGGGCCGATCGCCGCACTTTGCGGTGCGGCGCTCAATATCCGCATTTTGCGCAAAAAGGACCCCGGTCCTAAGGCGGCGAAGGTTTGCCTTGCTCCGTGACTGGATATATTGCCGCGACGCCGAATCCGCGGGCCACGACATCCGCGGAGCGGGGGACCCAG